>ERZ650306.1523-NODE-1523-length-12912-cov-12.136502_pt1 | contig 12912 bp, 6 predicted proteins | sample MGYA00376242_ERZ650306 | MGnify/ENA primary metagenome ERZ650306 (study PRJEB26733, sample SAMN07839244) | wastewater metagenome | biome: urban; feature: wastewater treatment plant; material: waste water | place: USA: North Carolina | collected 2016-03-31 ...
GGTATGCCGGAAGATGAACAGAAGAACTCGGAAGCCAAACTGCAGAAAGTACACGACAAGTACATCAAGCAGATTGACGATATGCTGGCTGCCAAGGACAAAGAAATCATGACAGTATAATCTTATTCACCATACACGAGGAGAGAAGAGTCCTTATGGTCTCTTCCCTCCTCTTTTTAATTTTGCACATATTCATTTTGGAAAAAGGTCTGGTCATTAAAAATACGGGAAGCTGGTACCTGGTCAAGACGGACGAGGGAAAGCTGATTGAATGTAAGATAAAAGGAAATTTCCGCCTGAAAGATATCCGTACCACCAATCCTGTTGCGGTCGGAGACCGGGTCGATATTGATATCAATACCGAAGGGACCGCCTTTATCACCAAGATCGAAGACCGGAAGAATTACATCATCCGCCGCGCTTCCAATCTTTCCAAGCAGTCGCATATTATCGCCGCGAACGTAGACCAGGCGATGCTGATCGTGACAGTCAACTATCCGATTACCACTACCGTTTTTATCGACCGTTTTCTTGCTACAGCCGAGGCTTATCGTGTGCCGGTGAAGTTAGTCTTCAACAAAATAGATCGCTATCATGGCGGTGACCGGGAATTATTGGACGATTTGGTCACTCTGTATACGACGATCGGCTATCCTTGCTCTATGCTTTGTGCCCGTACCGAAGAGGGCTTGGATGTGTTGAAAGAAGATCTTAAAGGGAGAATCACTTTATTGTCGGGTCATTCAGGTGTGGGGAAATCAACTATTATCAATAAACTGATCCCAGGTGTCAATCTCCGTACCGGCGATATCTCCGAATACCATAACAAGGGAATGCATACCACAACCTTTTCCGAAATGTTCCCGGTAGACGGCGGCGGATACATCATCGACACTCCGGGTATCAAAGGTTTCGGAACATTCGATATGGAAGAAGAGGAAGTAGGACATTACTTTAAAGAAATATTTGAATATTCCGCTCATTGCAAGTATGGAAACTGCACCCACAGGCACGAGCCCGGATGCGCCGTACGCGATGCAGTGGAGAAACATCTAATCAGCGAGTCACGCTATACTTCTTACCTGAATATGTTGGAAGACAAGGAAGAAGGCAAGTATCGCGCCGCTTACTAAAAACCACAACTTTATGAAAAAACACCTCTTAGCTATTGCACTGTTTGCATTATGCACCACCGGGCTGAATGCCGCTTCTCCTAAAAAAGTAGCTCCTGAAAAAAAAGGAGTAGAAACCATTAACCGTGCCACAGCCGAAGCACATATCGGCTTTTTGGCCTGTGACGAACTGGAAGGACGCGAAGCCGGATGGAAAGGTGGACGCATTGCAGGCAATTATATCATTTCCTGCCTGAAACAGATGGGAATAAAGCCACTGGACGGAGACTATATACAGCCCTTTGACGTGTATCATGCTGAACGGCAAGTGAAAGGGAAACGCTGGCAAGTACATCCCGATTCTATTGCGGAACTGAAAAAAGTGGTACATCAAAAATTGGCATTACGTAATATCTTAGGTAAAATAGAAGGAAAGAATCCAAATGAAATTGTCATTATCGGTGCACATTACGACCACATAGGCTACGATCCGATGCTGGAAGGAGATCAGATTTATAACGGTGCAGATGATAATGCATCAGGCGTTCAAGCCGTATTACAGGTAGCCCGTGCTTTTCTTGCTACCGGCGAGCAGCCGGAACGTACCGTTATCTTCGCTTTTTGGGATGGTGAGGAAAAGGGATTGCTGGGCTCCCGTTATTTCGCCATGAACTATCCGGATATTAAAAAGGTAAAAGGCTATTTGAACTATGACATGATAGGACGTAACAACCGGGAGGACCAGCCCGATTATTTCGTTTACTTCTATACCGCAGCCCATCAGGCCTTCGGTGACTGGCTGAAAAAAGATATTGAGGATTACCGCTTGCAGTTATCCCCTGACTACCGGGCTTGGGACAATCCGGTGGGAGGCAGCGACAACGGCACGTTCGCCAAACTGGGAATACCTATTATATGGTATCACACTGATGCCCATCCCGATTATCACCTTCCGGGAGATGAAACACAGAAAATCAATTGGCTGAAGATAGTCGATATAACCAAAGCCTCTTTCCTTGCGATGTGGAAACTGGCAAACGAAAAAAAATATTAAAAAAGAACGTGGCGTTTAAACTGAACGCCACGTTTTTTTATCTAATCTTACATTAACGTATTTATTAAACCCATATAGAAAGGCACATGAACAAACGAATCAAATGGGGCATCATTATATTAATCGGAGCCGGCTTGGCCGGACTAGGCATCTATCAATTTACCCCTCACGAAAATGAAGAACTGACAGCCGCCGACGCGTTGCCTAAAGAAAACAAGCAACGCACATTGAAAGTCAATGCACAAGTCATAAAACCACACTTGCTGACAGATGAAATATTGGTGACCGGACGCCTGGTTCCTGACGAAGAAGTGAGTCTGTCTTTTGAAACCTCCGGAAAGATCACCGATATTTTTTTCACAGAAGGCACATTGGTAAAACGAGGAGAATTACTTGCCAAAGTAAACGACCGGCAGTTACAGGCTCAGTTAAAACGTCTGGAAGCACAAATACCTTTAGCCGAAGACCGTGTGTTCCGCCAAAACGCCCTGTTAAAACGAGATGCGGTCAGTAAAGAAGCATACGAACAGGTAAAAACCGAACTTGCCACCCTTAACGCTGATATCGAAAATATCAAAGCCAACATTGACATGACCGAACTCCGCGCACCATTCGACGGTATCATCGGATTGAGGCAGGTCAGTACGGGAGCATACGCCTCCCCCACCACTGTAGTAGCCAGACTGACCAAAGTGACTCCATTGAAAGTAGAGTTCGCTGTACCGGAACGTTATGCCCGGGAAATAAAAAAAGGGACTAATCTGGAATTCAAAGTAGAAGGAAAACTGGATACCTATCATGCACAGGTTTATGCAACCGAATCCAGTATAGATATGGAAACCCATTCATTGAACATCCGTGCCATCTACCCCAACCGCAACGGCGAACTGCTGGCAGGCAGATATGCAGATATTCAATTAAAACAAAAAGAAATAGAAGATGCGATAGCGATTCCATCCGAAGCGATTGTCCCCGAAATGGGTAAAAATAAAGTATTTGTTTATCGTAGCGGAGTTGCAGACCCTGTAGATGTTATTATAGGACTCCGTACCGAAGCCGAAGTACAGATTGTACGAGGATTGTCTGTGGGTGATACCATCCTGACATCGGGTACACTGCAATTACGTAAGGGAATGCCTGTGGAACTTCAGGCCATTAACTAACAACTAAAAAAATACTTTTATGAATATTTCCGAACTTAGTATCCGTAGGCCTGTGCTTGCCACCGTGCTTACCATCATCATATTACTTTTCGGACTGATCGGTTACAATACATTGGGAGTCCGCGAATATCCTTCGGTAGATAATCCGATCATCTCTGTTACCTGTAGTTACTCGGGTGCCAATGCCGATGTAATCGAGAATCAGATAACCGAGCCTTTGGAACAAAACATCAACGGTATTCCGGGAATCCGTTCTTTGTCCAGTGTCAGCCAACAAGGGCAATGCCGTATCACAGTGGAATTTGAATTATCCGTCGATTTGGAAACTGCCGCCAATGACGTACGTGACAAAGTGTCCCGCGCACAACGTTACCTGCCACGCGACTGTGACCCTCCTACTGTATCCAAGGCTGATGCCGATGCAACGCCTATCCTGATGGTAGCTATCCAAAGTGACAGCCGCTCTCTGTTGGAACTGAGTGAAATAGCAGACTTGACCGTAAAAGAACAACTGCAAACCATTTCGGATGTAAGCAGCGTATCTATTTGGGGAGAAAAACGTTACTCCATGCGCCTATGGCTCGACCCCACCAAGATGGCAGGATATGGCATTACTCCGGTAGATGTAAAGAACGCGATAACCAATGAAAATATAGAACTCCCCTCGGGCAGCATTGAAGGTAATACCGTAGAATTGACCTTACGCACCATGGGACAAATGCACACCGCTAAAGAATTCAATAACATCATATTAAAAGAAGTAGGCGGAAGAGTGGTCCGTTTCAGCGATATCGGTTACGCCGAACTAGGTCCGGCAGATATCAAGAGTTACATGAAAATGAACGGAGTGCCGATGGTAGGTGTCGTTGTCATTCCACAACCCGGTGCCAACCATATCGAAATCGCCGATGCCGTATACCAGCGTATGGAGCAGATGAAGAAGGACTTGCCCGACGATGTGAAATACAGCTATGGCTTTGACAACACTAAGTTTATCCGCGCTTCCATTGATGAAGTAAAAAGTACGGTGTATGAAGCGTTCGTACTGGTTATCATCATCATTTTCCTGTTCTTGCGCGACTGGCGCGTGACACTGATTCCCTGCATCGTGATTCCGGTTTCATTGATCGGAGCTTTCTTTGTGATGTACATAGCAGGTTTCTCCATCAATGTGCTGACCATGCTGGCGGTGGTATTGTCCGTAGGTTTGGTAGTGGATGACGCCATCGTTATGACAGAGAATATCTATATCCGCATAGAACGAGGTATGCGTCCGTTCGAAGCAGGAATAGAAGGGGCAAAAGAAATTTTCTTCGCTGTTATCTCCACCACTATCACCTTGGTGGCAGTGTTCCTGCCCATCGTATTTATGGAAGGAACCAGCGGACGTCTGTTCCGTGAGTTCAGTTTCGTTGTGGCAGGTTCGGTCATCATTTCTTCCTTTGCCGCATTAACGTTCACCCCTATGCTGGCAACCAAGCTATTGATAAAACGGGAAAAACAGGGATGGTTCTACCAAAAGACAGAGCCTTTCTTTGAAGGTATGAACCGCATATATGCCCGTTCACTGAACGCTTTTCTTAAAAGACGCATATGGGCAATACCTGTTACAGTGATTATGTTGATAGCCATCGGAGTACTTTGGGTCCAGATACCCGCTGAAATGGCTCCGATGGAAGACCGGTCGCAAATAAGTATCAATACCCGTGCAGCCGAAGGCGCCAGCTATGAATACATCCGTGATTATACGGAAGATATCAACAATCTGGTAGATTCTATTATACCTGATGCCGAATCTGTAACCGCACGTGTTTCCAGTGGCAGTGGAAATATACGTATCACATTGAAAGATATCAAAGATCGTGATTACACCCAGATGGAAGTTGCCGAACGTATCTCACAGGCCATCCGCAACAAGACGAAAGCACGTGCCTTTGTGCAACAACAGTCTTCTTTCGGCGGACGGAGAGGAAGTATGCCCGTACAATATGTACTACAAGCTGTCAGTATAGAAAAACTGGAGAAAGTATTACCGGCTTTTTTAAGCAAAGTATATGACAACCCTACTTTCCAGATGGCGGACGTGGACCTGAAGTTCAGCAGCCCGGAAATGAGAGTGAATATTAACCGTGATAAGGCAGGTACAATGGGAGCCACCGTGCGTGATATAGCCGAAACACTGCAATACGGTCTCAGCGGACAACGTATGGGCTATTTTTATATGAATGGAAAACAATATGAGATTTTGGGTCAGATAAACCGCCAACAACGTAATACACCGGCCAATATCAAATCTATTTACATACGAAGCGACAAAGGGGAAATGATTCAATTGGACAATCTGGTAGAATTTGTAGAATCCGTAGCTCCTCCTAAATTGTACCACTACAACCGTTTTATTTCCGCTACCGTATCTGCCGGACTGGCAGATGGAAAGACCATCGGACAAGGCTTGGAAGAAATGGATAAAATCGCCGCCCAGACTTTGGACGAAACTTTCCGTACCGCCTTGTCGGGAGACTCCAAAGACTATCGGGAAAGTTCATCCAGCCTGATGTTTGCTTTCATTCTGGCATTGATACTTATCTATCTTATTCTGGCGGCACAGTTCGAAAGTTTCAAGGACCCTTTCATCATCATGCTTACCGTTCCTCTGGCCATTGCAGGAGCACTGATTTTCATGTATGCCGGTGGCATTACCATGAACATATTCAGCCAGATCGGTATTATTATGCTGATTGGTCTGGTAGCAAAGAATGGTATCTTGATTGTGGAATTTGCCAATCAGAAACAAGAATCCGGTGAAAACAAGATGCAGGCCATACGGGATGCCGCTTTGCAACGCTTGCGCCCTATTCTCATGACAAGTGCCTCTACCGTATTAGGCTTGATCCCGCTGGCATTCGCAACAGGAGAAGGCGCCAACCAACGTATCGCCATGGGTACGGCTGTTGTGGGAGGAATGTTAGTATCTACTTTCCTGACCATGTATATCGTACCGGCTATTTATAGTTATATATCTACCAACCGAAACGTTAAAACAGAAACTGTATGAAACGAATCATTATAACTTTATGTATCTGTACTGCATGGGTGGCTTCCACCTATGCGCAATATCCTTATACGCTGAAAAAATGTCTGGAGGAAGGACTTGCAAACAATTATTCCATACGTATCACCCGTAATGAAGAACAGATCAGCCATAACAATGCCACATTAGCAAATGCCGGTTATCTGCCGACTGTTGATTTGTCTGCCGGATATACAGGAACGTTGGACAATACGGATACCAAGAGTAGAAGTACAGGCACTACAGCCAGTGAACGAAACATCTACGACCAAACCTTAAAGGCCGGACTGGATGTAAACTGGACTCTGTTCGACGGATTCAATATCAGCACCACCTACAAAAAACTGAAGGAACTGGAACGCCAGGGAGAAACCAACACGCGTATTACCCTTGAAGACTTCATAGCGGGACTCACTGCCGAATACTATAATTATGTACAACAGGAAATACGTCTGAAGAACTTCCTTTACGCTGTGTCTTTATCCAAAGAACGCCTGCGCATTGTAGAAGAACGATACCATATCGGTAATTTTTCCCGGCTGGATTATCAACAAGCCAAAGTGGACTTCAATGCAGACAGTGCACAATATATGAAACAACAGGAACTGGTGGTTACCTCACGTATCAACCTGAACGAGTTAATGGCCGTACAGGAAGTCAACCGACCGCTACGTGTCAATGACTCCATTATAACAGTGAATGATGCGCTGAATTACGATGAATTATGGGAATCCACCCTCAAGACGAATGCCAACCTGCTGAAAGCTGATCAAAATACAACAATTGCCCAATTGGATTACCGTCAGGTTCTATCCCGTAATTATCCCTATGTGAAATTGAACGCCGGTTATGGCTATACATTCAACAAATATGAAACAAACGCCACCAGCCGGAGAAGCAATTGGGGACTAAACGGAGGAATTACCGTAGGCATTAACCTATGGGATGGTAACCGTCGCCGTGAAAAGCGCAATGCCAGCCTGCAAATACGTAACTCGCAACTGGAAAGAGAACAGCTGGAATTGGGCTTGAAAGCGGATTTAAGCAATCTGTGGCAGGCCTATCGCAATAATTTACGTTTATTAAATTTGGAACGCCAGAATCTGGTTGCCGCCCGTGAAAACCATGAAATAGCCAAAGAACGTTATCTGTTGGGAGATCTCTCCGGTATCGAGATGCGTGAAGCCCAAAAGAGCCTGCTTGATGCGGAAGAACGTATTTTGTCTGCTGAATATAACACCAAAGTCTGTGAAATTTCCCTGCTCCAACTAAGTGGAAGAATAACGAAATATCTCGAATAATCGTTATAGCCTTTACTTATAGCTTGTAATTCAGGGCAGTTATCCGTACCTTTGCACACAATTATCACTAAATATGTTGTAAAAAGATATGGGATTATTTATCAAGAAGCCTTTTGCTGCATTACAAGCCGAAGCCAATGAATCTGGAAACAAGACCCTGAAAAGAGTCTTGGGACCATGGAGCTTGATCGCATTAGGAGTAGGTGTTATCATCGGTGCCGGATTATTCTCCATCACCGGAACAGTAGCCGCAGGATACACAGGGCCTGCCATTACTTTATCTTTCGCCATAGCGGCAATAGGTTGTTGCTTTGCCGGTTTATGTTATGCCGAGTTTGCTTCCATGATACCTGTAGCAGGTAGTGCTTATACATACTCATATGCTACAATGGGCGAACTTATAGCATGGATTATCGGCTGGGATCTAGTATTGGAATATACTGTTGCCGCTACTACCGTCAGTATCAGCTGGAGCAGATATCTCGTTGTTTTTCTGGAAGGAGTGGGGATAAATATCCCCCATGCACTTGCTGCTTGTCCCTGGGACGGAGGTATTGTGAATATACCGGCCGCACTGATTGTAGTGCTGATGAGTATTTTTCTGATTCGTGGAACAGAAGGAAGTTCTATCTTTAACGGCTTCATTGTGTTCCTGAAAGTGGCAGTGATTCTTATTTTCGTTGTATTAGGATGGAAATACATTAATGCAGAGAATTATGTTCCTTATATCCCTGCCAATACTGGTACTTTAGGCGAGTTCGGATTCTCGGGTGTATTGCGTGGAGCAGCGATTGTATTTTTCGCCTTTCTTGGTTTTGATGCCGTAAGTACAGCCGCTCAGGAAACAAAAAATCCGAAACGGGATATGCCCGTCGGCATTCTAGGTTCCCTGCTGATTTGCACCATTCTTTATATGGTGTTTGCTTACGTAATGACGGGAGTTGCCCATTATTCTGACTTTGCAGGACAACAAGGTATCGCACCTGTTGCCGTAGCGATTGACCACATGGGACATGCAGATGCCACAGGAGTAATTCATCCGGATTATCCGTGGTTGAACCGGGCCATCGTACTGGCTATCCTGTTTGGTTACTGCTCGGTTATTATGGTAACTTTGCTAGGACAAAGCCGTGTATTTCTAAGTATGAGCCGCGACGGACTGTTGCCTCCTTTCTTTTCAAAGATTCACGAGAAATACCGGACACCGGCACACAGTAATTTGTTATTCATGGCCATTGTAGGAGGGCTGGCAGCATTTGTTCCGGCACGTGTAGCCGGAGAAATGACCAGTATAGGTACCTTATTCGCCTTCACATTGGTTTGCGCGGCAGTATTGATCGTGCGTAAAAGTATGCCTGACGTACATCGTGCCTTTAAAACTCCTTTTGTTCCCACGGTACCGATTCTGGGCATCCTTACCTGCCTTTGTATGATGTTGTTTCTTCCGGCTGACACTTGGATCCGATTGGTATTATGGATGCTGATAGGTCTGGATGTTTATGCCTGCTATGGAGTAAAACACAGCAAGCTGGAGCATAACGTAAAACGACGCAAAGGACTCACCATATTGAATATGACAGGAATCGCCCTGTCTGTACTTTCAGTTATTACAGGATTGTGGCATCAACAGACAGTAGGCTGGGAAGAAGACAAGACATTGCTCGCTATTTCGTTCGTCTTTGCGTTCACACATTGCGCATTCTATATGGTACGTATCTGGAAACAGACATCCGAGAAGAAGAAGTAAGCGTTTTCCACACGCTATCTGTTTCCATAACTTTCATTCACCGTAAGGGGTAAATTCAATCCACCCCCTACCGTGAATAAAGTTATCATAGTTTCATACCCATCGGTTCTGAACCCATAATCAAGCCTTATAACCTATGAAAGTCTTAAGTTATCCATAGTAGAAAGAACATTTAAAAAACTTCTTCAAAAATGTTTTTAGCTACTACCACAGTATTTCCTTCAGGAATTGAGGAATAGAATCCTGTTTCTTTAGTCCATGCTTCTTCCAAGGTATAAAAATCAAGTTCCTCCGGTTGCTTTCCATCCAGGACACAAGCTAAATAATCAAAATAAGCCTTCCATCTCATAAAATAGAAATCTTTCAAAATGCCATTCCATTCTTTATGAGCATAATCACGAAGTCCGCCTTGATCTGCCGCTACACGATTTCCCCATGTAGTAATCTGAACACGTGCATTCCATTCGTATAATGCTTTTTCTTCCTGGGTCTGTCCTGCTGAACGTGCCGCTTCAATCCAAGTTCCAACCTTGAATTCTTTCCGGGTACCCAACAACTGGTCTTGCAATAGAATAAGATGCAGAAAATGCTGTGAAGCCAACTCAAATACTTGCTTGTCTCCTGCCCGGAACGCAGCCGTTACCACTTTTTGCATCAAACGCCCCTTTTCTGCCAATGCCTGCCGGAGCACATCCACCAAATCGAATTCAAAATTATTATTACCCTGATATTTATCAGCCACAGAAACCATCAGTCGGGCAGCCTCTATCACATCCTGCGGATTATAGTATTCTTTCATCTCCGACCAACTGGATACCTGATATACATCCAACCCCGGACGAGCGCAGAATACCGACTCATGCGTTCCCTGTTGTATTTTCTCCTTGGGACTATTATAAATACCGTTACCTAATAAATCCCAAACTTGTTGCAAAGCCTCATCCTCTACCCCATAACGAGCATATACGTATCCTTTCAACCACTCATCACGAGTAAACCGATGTTCACGCCATGGCAATTCCATCACCAGCTCATACATAACCGGATTGTTCTCAATACCTTCCGGAGTCATCCCTACTCCACGCAATGTCCTTCCGGCATGAACATCTGCTTTCGCGTCATAAAAGCCATCAATCAGCGCATCCATTTTACCATGAAGCCCAATGTTACCACCAAAATTCAACAACATGCAGTACACCCACTCATGCTGCCCGTATCCTCCTTTGCGACACCACTCTGACGCCGGGTCCCCCCATTGCGGACGGCATTCGCTATGCAAGTCCAAGACTAACAGGTCTCCTGCTTCCAGATGCTCTATCATCGGAGTACGAGGATTGTCCTGCCATGCCTGAGCCACCCACACAGCATCCGGATTTGTTTTTTTCATGGCTTTCATGATGGCTTTACCGGCTGCATCCAAATTTACTCCTTGAGTACTTCCCCCTTCATGAAACGGATCAATAGCGTAAAAACCAGTTTTTCCATACAGTTTTGTCAGTTCTCTATAATACAAAGCAGAGATTTCTTCAAAGCGTTCATCCTCCGGCTGTAAAAAGGCAGGACGATGATAGCTGCACCAAAATCCGGGATCAGCAACATTCAATCCTAATTTCTCCTTTGCATTATGAGGAACCATGCCACAATATCCCGGCAACACAGGTTCGATGCCATATTCACGCATTCTTTTTACAATCTTCTTCTGAAGTTTTTCCTGACGGGTATACCAACTTTCAGGATTAGGTCCTCCCCACCCTTCCAGATTATTCATCAACCACCAAGCTGTAAAACCCGGTCCGGCTACAAATTCATTAATTTCATCCTTAGTATATCCCAGTTTTAGAAGTACATTTCTCCAAACCGACTCAGTCCCTGTCAATGCCAGGGAAAGATTGATACCGTGAAGCGCCATCCAATCTATCTCCTTTTCCCAACGCTCCCAGTCCCAAAAAGCCATGGAATAAGAGAAAGTACAATAATTCAGATCATAACGATAGGGCAGATCCGTTTCATGCCGTTCCTTTTTAGTCACAGGGGGCAAAACAGCAGGCAGTTTTGCAGTCATTCCATTCCAAGAAAGATGTATGCCTGCATAATATTTCAAATACCAATTCAATCCGGTAGCAATATTTACATAGTCATTACCCCGGATAATTACTTTATCACCTTTCTGATCGAGTTCAAAAAAATCAGTTTCCGATTTCTGACGTTCAATAATAAATTTGGAGGAAGCTCCTTTGTCGATGCGCTCTAATAATCCTGTAACAGGAGAAGAAAATAAGTTGCTTGTCATCCATAACAGCACAAACAACAATCGTAGTTTTTTCATCATATTATTAAGGTAACGGATAACACCAATTAAATAAAAAACAGAACAGCCCCCTCGCCTTTAAAGGGAGGAAGGCTGTATTAGTATTATTACGGAATAATTTAATTATTTACAATTTCCAAGGCAACGCGGCTTCAACTGCTTGAAGAAGTCATTACCTTTATCGTCCACCAAGATGAATGCCGGGAAATCTTCCACTTCAATTTTCCAGATAGCTTCCATACCCAATTCCGGATATTCCACACACTCAATGCTCTTGATATTATTCTGAGCAAGGATAGCAGCCGGACCACCAATAGAGCCCAGATAGAAACCGCCATACTTCTTACAAGCATCCGTTACCTGCTGGCTACGATTACCTTTTGCCAACATTATCATGCTACCGCCATGTGACTGGAACAAATCCACATACGGGTCCATACGTCCTGCTGTAGTGGGGCCCATAGAACCACAAGCCATACCTTCCGGAGTCTTTGCCGGACCGGCATAATAGATAGGATGATCTTTGATATACTGCGGCAAATCTTCGCCACGATCCAAACGCTCTTTCAATTTAGCATGAGCGATATCGCGACCTACAATAATGGTTCCGTTCAATGACAGACGGGTAGCTACCGGATACTTGGTCAATTCTTTCAGGATATCCGCCATCGGTTGGTTCAAATCAATCTTAACCACATCGCCTTCACCGGCTTCACGGAGTTCTGCCGGAATCAGCTCACCCGGTTTATCATCCATCTTTTCAATCCAGATACCATCTTTATTGATCTTACATTTTATATTACGGTCAGCAGAACAGGAAACGCCCAGACCGATAGGACAAGAAGCACCGTGACGAGGCAAGCGGATGATGCGGACATCGTGAGCCATATACTTACCACCAAACTGTGCACCCAAGCCAATCTTATAAGCTTCTTCCAATACTTGTTTTTCCAGTTCCACATCGCGGAAAGCACGCCCGTATTCATTACCGGTAGTAGGCAACTCGTCATAATAGTGAGTAGAAGCTAGCTTAACAGTCAGCAAGTTCTTCTCTGCCGATGTACCACCGATTACAAATGCAATATGATAAGGAGGACAAGCAGCCGTACCCAAAGTCTTCATTTTTTCAACAAGGAAAGGAACCAATGTAGCCGGAT
>ERZ650306.1528-NODE-1528-length-12892-cov-5.969541_pt1 | contig 12892 bp, 17 predicted proteins | sample MGYA00376242_ERZ650306 | MGnify/ENA primary metagenome ERZ650306 (study PRJEB26733, sample SAMN07839244) | wastewater metagenome | biome: urban; feature: wastewater treatment plant; material: waste water | place: USA: North Carolina | collected 2016-03-31 ...
CATAAGCATAAGGTGTAATCCGCCATGCTAAAATCAGCAAAACAATCGCACTTACTGAATACAGATAAGATAATTAATACAGAATATTGAGATAATTGTGGGATTGAGTGGGATATACCGAAACAGAGTGGGATGAGTTTTGAAATACCTTTGCAACTGGTGAAATGATTGGGCGGGCTATAAACCCGCCTTTTTTAATTTGCAAACAGATCATAATTTCGATCTTCATGATTTGGTCTTTTTTCAGTTGCGCTAAGAATTGTACGAATTGATCTTAACGTGAGGCCAAAGTGGCGTGCAAGCTTTGGTTTATTTTTTTCTTTCTGAGCATATTCGCGTACCGCCTTATTTCGCATAGCGATAGTTATTGGCGTTCCCATAGGGATTTCAATGTTCGCACCACCAAGTTGTTCTGAGAGCTGCTTAAGTGAGCCTAGACCAATGATGTGAGTAATGTCGTGATTGATTTTTAAGGCGTGCTTATTCGGTACAAATACACTTGTACCGCCATAGGTATGAATTAAATTTAAGGACGCTTCTACGCCAATAAGCTTGGCAATAAATGCAAAATTTTTAGGCATTAAGTTGATGATTTCTTCATCAGAAAAGACTTGGGGCGCATCTGTGATATGCGGACGATAAGCCATAGTTTTACCTCATAAAATACTATGTTATAGTTGCTTAAATCGTCCTTGGCGGGATGGTTGGTGGATTCTGAAAAGCTCATGATTGCAGTCATGGGCTTTTCTTTTTTATTCTGGATCTAAACGGTCTATCTTGCATCGTTTGCACCAGCTGCGCAGGTGGTTGATGATCATGTCTGCATTCTTGGTGCTTAAAAACTGGAGAGCACTCACACCAACTTTATTTTCTACAAATTTAGCCAGGGCTTTCTCACTACCGTTATGCACTTGACCTGCTTGGTGTAACTGGAGCCACAAGTGGCGTATTAGTTTGCTTTTAGCATCATCAGCCAAGTTGCTAACACCAGTCTTTTCTTTTGACTCAACCTGAAAACCAAGCTGCTTAAGACGATTTAGAACAACATCAAGTTGTTGAGTCGTCATGTCTTTAGAACTGGTTTTACCTGTACAGCTTTCAAGTACCTCGCGGTAAAGCTCATCATCAAGGCCAAGTTGAGTTTTACCGACATGAATGAGCTGAATAAGCTTGGATTTTTTATTGAACTTCATCTTTTTCACCTCGCTGGGCTTCTAAAATTGATGGTGGTACGGATGTATCAATCTTTTGGTCAATTACGGCATAGCATTTATATGTCTTAGAACCAACAAAGAAACCACCAAGTCGTTCACATTCTGCGGCAATTTTATTGTGAGCAACTGAGTCTGACCAAAGCCATGCAATTATGAAACCTAGAATGAAAGTCCCCATATCAAACTCCAGCCATTGCTTGCAGCAAACCACCAATAGCGCATAACGCTAAAGATATGGTTGCTACAGATTTAATGGTTAAAGCACGTTTTGTGAATACAGTATTTCCCTTGCTGGAACGCGCAACCCAGTAGTTTCTCGCAAGATAGAAACAGGCATAAAGCCCTAAAAAAAAACACTGATAAATAAGCAACCACAAATAACCAATTAAGGAATAAGCTCATGTGACCTCCTTTAGGCTTTGCATTAACGGGTCTTCTAATTCAGCTTTAAGTTTCTTGAGTAAATCAAGGCTATAGCTATATGTTCCTGACACCATTTGGATTTCAATCGAAACGCCTGATTCATTAAGTGAAAGACCTTCTGGAATATTCATAGATGAATCTTCAAACTGCTTTTGAAGTTGTTCAATTAAAAGATCCACAGCATCTATTTTAAGATTTAATGGGTTTTCAATTTTTTCAATCATGATTTGCCACCTGTGCTTCATTTGGAGTTATCAAGCCTTCGCGAATCATCCGCTGCACTACTTTTTCAGGAAGCTTTTGCAATGAATCAATAAGCTCGTAGCCTTTGGCTTCAACTGTGCAGCGCCAATACATATCACCCTCTTCAGACATAAGTTGAAAGGGGTTTATGCTTACAACAAAAGCGTGAGGGTATCGACTACAGCCGCTTGCTAAGGTATATCGATGATCAATAGGCTTAACCAAATCGCCAACCTTTAAATCTTGCATTTTTACTTTTATTTTTGGTGGTTTTGGAATTAGCTTCCAGTGTGTTGGTGGTACAACTTCGCAATTTGGCCAATACTCATTTAGGTCTTCATCCAATGTCATATATTCCTTTTCAGGCTCTACATCTGGGTGATAATCCCAACACACCAAAACCGTTTCATCGGTCGGAGGTGTCTTATCTTTAACTGAAATCCATTCATTTTCTACTCGGGCTTTAGCTGCTTGCCACGCCATCCACGCACCATTTATATATGCAACCATGTGGTTGTTATTTAAGGCAGCGCCATGGTAAAAACCTAGAGCTTCACTGTAAGTCACAACATTCAAAATTTTTGCAATTTCAGGTAATTGCTCAAATACTATTCGTTCTTTATTTTCCATATTCTTCCTCGCTGCTCGTCAGTACCAAATCACGACATTTGGTAGACACAGGCACGGATGCCTGTGTTTCGCTTAGGCTTTGAACTTGTCCAAGGCTCGCTCACCACTTTCGATGTGAGTTTTTAACTCTTTAAAAAGCTCAACAGCCTTACTGTTGTATTTCCCCCAAAAACGCTGTTCAGATGTTTTTGAAGCCTTTAGAGGGTGCATGTAAGCCAATTGTTCATTTGCAATTTCTTCTAACTCCGAAATTTGCTTGTCTAATTTCCCCTCACGCAATTGAGTGCAAAATTGGTTAAGATCAATTGTTTTCATTAATTCACTGCCTCTTTAAGTGCTTTACCAGCTTTGAACGTTGGAGCTTTTGATGCAGCAATTTGAATCTCTGCACCTGTTTGCGGATTGCGCCCAGTACGCGCAGCTCGGTCAGTTACTTTGAATGTGCCGAAGCCTGTTAATGTGACTTCACCACCTTTAGACAGCTCATCAGTTACAACAGCCTCAAATGCTTGAAGTGCTTCAGCTGCTTTGGCTTGAGTTAATTCAGCACGTTCAGCAATTTGTTTGATAAGTTCAGATTTAGTCATGGTTGTTTCCTTTTAGGGTTGGGGTTTAAACGCTTGCAAAATCAAGCGAAATTGGTTGGTATTTACCGTCTTTATCGCGTTCGTAAAAACGCACATAACTTTTGCTATCAACAATGTTGATACTGTCGCCAATGGCTTCCATTGCTTTAATCCACTTCGGATCGTCAATCTTGTGGCGACGTAGACCAAGGACACGACCTGTAGAAATCTTGCCTTCACGGTCAACTTGGAAAGCGTCATTGATCAAGGTTTTGATGTGATCATTTGAACCAACAGACCAGGATTGAATACATTCATCAATTAAAACTTTGGCTGCCTGAAGGCGTTCATCAAAGCGAATGGAGTCTTGAATTTGACGTACAATTTTGAATTGACCGTCGAAGCTATACAGCGTGATATTGCCTTTATTGCCCGCAACATGAGCGCCATATTGCTCAAGTGAAAGGTCAATAAATGCTTCGATATCACCAAAAGCCACAGCCTTAAAATCTTTCAACATTTGACGTGTTGCTTTGACTTTGCCAATCAAGCTGCTGACAACTGCATCACGCTCAACATCAATCGGTTTGATGCTGCTGATTGGTACTAGGCGACCTTTGCTGTCAGCTCGGTAGCCTTCAGGGATTTGGGTTTGTGCATTCATATTGTTTGTCCTACTTAAAATGCTTCTGTTTTGCTTCAAAATTGGTTTGGCACTGGATACAACGTGTCACACCACCAATTGCTCTACGCTGAGCTGGAATTGCATCACCGCAATCATCACAATCCAGCTCGCTTTCTGCGTCGAACTGAGGGCGCGCACCAATTGCTGCTTGCATCTGTTGGGCGCGAAATTCCTCAGCCATATCGACTAAATCCACCATCACTTCTTCCTTTTTTTAGGCTTGACTGGTGCTGTGATTTCGTAATAAAAACAGCCAAAAACTAAAATGAAAAACCCAAAAACAGCACTGTTAAAATCTTTAGGAACCAACTTGCCCAGCAGTGAAATCTCGATAAGCAAAATCATGTAGCTCACTGCTCGGAATTTATTCACATTGCCGAAAATGCCTTTCCACATACCTAGTACTCCAGCACTGCAATAAATGCAGTGCACACCAGGAAAATAGGAATGCTGATCAGCATTGCAGATTTGAGATTGAAAGGCATGGATTAGACCTCCATCACCAAATCATGATCGACTACATCTGCACCTAAATCGGCTGCGGCATTCAGTGCACCTGTCAAAAGGTTGGCAACAGCCAGCGGGTATAAAAGGCTTTCACTTTGCTTATTGCGTCCAACATTGCGGGTTAATTTTTCGCAAATCGCGTTTAAGCCAGAAGGATCAATAAATTCAGATAACTCACGATCTGCTGATTTGCATTTGTGCTGGAGGTAGTCAACCAAGGTGGTCTGGGTAAATGGATTCAATGTGACAATTTCACAGCGCTGCACCACTTCACGGACTTCAGGATTATTTTCAGCAAGCTTATTTTTAAGCTCATCTTGTCCAATCAAAATGATGCTGAGTAATGGGGTAAAACCATTTTCCAACTCAATAAAACGCTTCAAGTGCTTTAAGGTTGGAATGGGTAAGCTGTGCGCTTCCTCAATAATGAGGAGGTGGTGATTTCCCGCCTTGCTTGATTCCTTGAGCAAGGTATGGATTTGACGGAAACGCGCCTCTGGAGAGCGTTTAGCATTCGCACTCGGCGCAAGCGCTGACAAGATAGATTCAGCAATGTGTAGCGCTTTTAAGGTTTTACCCTTGGTGTCATTGTCTTCCATGCCTTGAGGGTATGGTTCAATCACAATCGTTGGGATACGCTCACGCTCAATGCGGTCATTTAACTCACGACGTAAAGTGGTTTTACCTGCACCAGACTGACCGATAACCGCAATAAAACTGCTATTGCCTTTAGCGGCTTGAAACATTGATTCGCGTACATAGTCAATGTCACTGTTACGGAACATTTCAGTACTTTTACGAATGTTTTCAGCAAAAATGTTTTTAAATAATTTAAACTGCTTTTTAGCTGGTTCTGACAAAGTTTGTTTTCTGAGCAACATAAGTTGTTCTTCCTCCAGTGATGCTGCTTCACCCTTAATCGTTGTTTCGACGCTTGGATTAAGTGGTGAGGTAGCGGTTAATGCTTGATTGATTAAAGTAAGTTCAACACCCGATAAAGTTAGGGTTTCGATCAGTTTTTGCTTTACAGCTTCAGGGTTACGCTTCGGCCATACACCATGTTTCACAATCGCATTCATTGCAGGTGGGCTAATGCTTAAACTCTTCGCAAGCCAAGCCTGTGTAATTTTGTTTTCGTCAAGCAATTGCTGAAGCGTCATATTTATTCTCCAACGACTTTTAATTTTGGTTTATTGCGACCACCCTGGATGCGATCCACCCAGTGCGGAATATCTTCCTGTGGCACATTGCCGTCTGAATATTCTTTTTTCAGCATGCCCATGTGCTCAGCTGTCCATGCATCCCCAACCAAACCTTTGATCTGTTTTGCGGCCTGAATATAGTTAAGCGGTGGCAACTGATTTTTCTGTTTCTGAATTTCCATTTGCTGACCTGCACGTGGTAAATACTCTGGTACATCGTGCTTAGTAATGTGTGCAGTCACATCAATCTGGCCTTGATACGCTGGTGTGCGTTTCTTCAGTGCCTTATCAACCTCAGCTTGGGTATTGGCATTGAATGCCTGTTTCATGATGCGATTGCGTGATTCATCAATTTTGCTGTTCGGCATAGATTGAATTTCTTGACCAATCACAGGTGCATCATGAAGCTGCCCAAATATGTCCAATTGATCAGGTACGCAGGTGTAAATCACTTGCTCACCGTGCTCATTGGTGGTTAGTACATCAATGTCGGGTGCGCGGTATGGATTGACCACAACATCAACTTTTGCACCCACAAAAATGTCTGGGATGTGCTTCACGCTGTAGAATTTTTCGTCATAACCTTTCACTGTATGTTGCACAGTCAAGTCGCCTTTTACGGTGCGTGTGATTGGTGTGGTGGTGACTAATTCACGACACAATTCAATTGAGGGTGCAATGCGCAATTGCTCTGGACGGATCATGTTCCAAACCTGATTACGAGTACGCTTGGTGCGACTGTGAGTCTTGGTTTCGTTGAACATAATGCGCCATTCATTTGCAAAGGCATTTAGCTCGTCAATGCTGTCTACCGATCTGAAGCTCAGTAACGATTCAAAATTGGTTTCAATCAGATTGTTGGCTTGCTCAACAGAACCTTTGGCACGGCTGTTGTTTGTCGCATGTGCAATAAACTCAACATCCAAACGAGTCATTAAGTTCTTAAACATACCGCTGGTGTTTGCTGTGCCTTTATCAACGTAAAGAATGAATGGCACACCGTGCATCGGCTCTTTCAGACTGCGTTTTTGGATACAGCTAAAAAAGAAGTTGGTCAGGTTTTCCACATTCTCTGAGCGCCAAAAGTATTCGTGATAAATACTTCCAGAGGTGTGATCGGTTAGTACGTAACGGATCACACGGTCTTTCTCAATCTTTTTGAGGTTTGCAGGTTTGTTCTTATAGAACTCACGCTCATCCATGACGTGCAAGCCAGCTTTGTGATTCAGGTAAAACACCACACATACAGAAGCATCAATTTGCCAAACATGGTTTGGGTGCAATGAGCGCTGACGTGTATGTGCTGTTGGCATAGCCAATTGTGCTGGGTGGCACATGTTTTGTTTCATGATGCGGCTGATGGTTGCAGCTGATACACCTGGTGCTTTACCACTATCTTGGGCAACTTCTAATGCCAACTTAATGGACATACGTTTTTTCCCAGTTTTGCTGGCTGCATTGATCACCATACCGCCTACAAGTTCAGCAGCCTCAAGACTGACAATGGTGTTGCCTTTGTCTGAGCGAGTCTTGCGACCAGAGGTGAAGCCGACTTTTGCAAGGCGACGATACAATTCAGCATTGCTGACGGTGAGGTATTCACAAGCACGCTTAATAATTGGCCCGCGCTTACCGTGACCTGCTTCGGTAAGCTCTGCGGCAATTTGGCGCAAATAGTCGATTTCGGCTAAGTTCGGGTTAGTCATTATTATTGTCCTGATGTATCGGTATCAGCTGTTTCTGGGAACATCCAGCTTGGGTTTAAAATCTCTTCAAAGCTGACTTGAGTACCAAGACGCTGCACGTACTGCGCATAGCGTTGGCAAACGGCCACAATAGACTCATCAACACGTTCAAACAGTTGCGGTAAATCTTTGCTTTCAGCGATATCCATGACACCACCAAGGGCATTGATGTAACGGTTAAAAGCCGTAAGAAAAAGGATTGACTCTGTACCTAAAGTTTCCAGTGCAGCCTTTTCTAGCTCTTGTGGTTCAGATTCAGCGCGACGTTTAATTTCAATCGGGTTTTGCAGCTTCTCTAAATTCAAAGCCTGCAAAATTTGAATGCTCAATTTGATATATTTTTAATAGCCATAAAGCCGCTTCTTTCGTTAAGCCATGCTTGTGAAAGGTTTTAATAGTGAATCTTATGTCTTCAAATGGCATCATTTTCAAGATCAAAAATCAAATTCAAGAACAAGAACAATTTGAAAATTGAACTTGCTCTTGTCTTTGAACTTTTAAAGCGTTTCTTTTAACCAACCAAAAAATTCTTTTTGCCAAACCAACGCGTTTTGTGGTTTTAATACCCAATGGTTTTCATCTGGGAACAACAAGAATTTACTTTTAATTCCTTTTAATTGCGCTGCTTGAAAGGCTTCTTGTCCTTGTCCAATTGGCACACGGTAATCTTTTCCACCTTGAATAATTAAAATAGGTGTATTCCAGTTGTTGATTAACTTAATTGGGTTGAATTCGTTATAGGTTTTTTGTGCTGTAGCATTATCTTTTTCCCAATACGCGCCACCAGAATCCCAATTCGTAAAGAAAACTTCTTCTGTAGTTCCGTACATACTTTCTGTATTGAAAATACCACAGTGCGAAATGAAGGTTTTGAAGCGATTTTTGTGAATTCCAGCTAATTGAAATACAGAATATCCTCCGTAGCTAGCACCCACAGCACCTAAACGCGTTTTGTCTACGTACGATTCTTTGGCAACATCATCAATTGCTGCTAAGTAATCATCCATAACTTGTCCGCCCCAATCACCTGAAATTTGTTCGTTCCAAGCCGTTCCGTGTCCTGGCATCCCTCTTCGGTTTGGCGCCACAATAATGTAGCCTTGTGATGCCATCAATTGGAAATTCCAACGGAATGAATAATATTGTGTTAACGCACTTTGTGGCCCGCCTTGGCAGTATAAAAGAGTTGGGTATTTTTTCGTTTTATCAAAATTTGGTGGTAAAATTACCCAAACCAACATTTTTTTACCATCGGTTGTAGTGACATAGCGACGTTCAGTTTTACTTAACGCTAAAGAGTTGTAGGTTGCGGTGTTGACATTAGACAATTGTTTCCAAGTGTTTTTCTTTAGATGATAAGAAAAAATTTCAGCAGCGTGATTCATATCTGTTCTAGTGACCAAAACTTGGTCGCCAGAAAAGCCAATAATATCACTTACATCAAAATCACCATTGGTAATTTGGCGAACCGTTACTGCAATTCTAGTCATTCCGGGGAAGTTAACTGCAAACAATTGTTTGGTACCGTCTACGGCAGCTACAAAGTAGATGTTTTTTCCGTCTGGACTCCACATAAATTGGTCTACACTTCCGTCCCAATTGGCGGTAAGGTTCATTTTGATGCCTTTGAAATCTACAATGATGTCGTTTTTATCGGCTTCATAGCCATCACGTTTCATTTGCAACCAAGTCAAGTGACCCGCTGGCGAAAATTGAGGCGCTGTATCGTACCCTAAATTGCCTTCAGTTCGGTTGATGGTTTTTCCGGATTCGAGTTGGTATTCATAAATATCTGTGTTTGTAGAAATGGCATATTGCGTACCTGCTTTTTTCTTGCATACGTACAAAATACTTTTGCTGTCTGGTGACCAAATATAATCTTCGTCTCCACCAAAAGGTTTTTGTGGGCTATCGAAGTTTTCTCCTTTTAGAATATCGATACCTGTGGATCCTTCTTTATTTTCCTTATAAAAAACGTGGTTGAATTTGCCTTCATTCCAAGTGTCCCAGTGGCGGTAATCGAGGCCGTTGTAAATTTGTACATTTGATTTTTCTAGTTCGGGATAGAAATCTTTTCCGTGTACTTTGTCGATTTTTACTTCCTCGTGGTAGACAATATATTTGCCATCAGCCGAGGTGTTTTTGTCGGTTAGGAGACCTTTGGTGTCTTTAATTTCGGTGGCATTCCCGCCTTCGATGGGAAGTGAATACAACTTAGAGCTGGATTTGTTTTCAGCCACAGACGGTGTGCTAACTTTATAAATGACGTTTTTTCCGTCTTTTGAAAGGCCTAGAGGTGTTACGCGACCTAGTTTCCAGAGTAGCTCGGGAGTCAGTGTGTTTTGAGCCATTGTTGTCAAACTCATCAGGGATAGGGTTAATAAAAGAATCTTTTTCATTGTTTTCAATTTTAAAAGGTAAAAATAATCATTTAAATCGACTTGTTTTGGATAGTAGTCTCATTGCTCGCTTTAAAAACAAAATAGCTTGTAAAATAAATTAATTTGCCACAGATACCAATGATGAAGCAGATTAGAACGGATTCTAAATTAGTTTCTATTTATTGAGAACCGTGTAAAATCCGTTTTATCCGCGAAATCCGTGTTCCATTTTGAATTTTATTGGTGGGCCTGATTTTAATTCTGTAAATCAAATATCTTGTGGTGCACTTAGTTTTAGCCCAGATGGGAACGGCATCCTTTTCTATTTTTCTTTAAAATAGAAAAGATACAGTGGACAGCTGGAAATAGCTCCTAAAAAATAGTATTTTTATAAAAATTTTCGAAAGATGCATTTGAGTTATTGGGAAATAAAAAATTGGTTTACCGAGGTAGATTATACGATTGTGGGAAGTGGTATTGTGGGACTGCACGCCGCATTGCGTTTGAGAGAACGATTCCCAGCGGCCAAAATATTGGTGCTTGAGAAAGGAATGTTGCCACAAGGGGCGAGTACCAAAAATGCTGGATTTGCCTGTTTTGGGAGTCTTTCGGAGATTGTAGAAGATTTAAAAAACCATACCGAAGAAGAAGTAATTGCGTTGGTACAAAAGCGCTGGTCGGGTTTGCAATTGTTGCGCAAGCGGATTCCTGATGCGGTTTTGGATTACAAACCTTTTGGTGGTTACGAATTGTTTTTGGAACACGAAGAAAGCTTGTACGCAGAGTGTGTCAATAAAATGGCGTTTGTCAATGAAATTCTGAATCCTATTTTTAGAGGTGGCGTTTTTACCAAGGAAGTGGACCGTTTTGGATTTAAAGGGACAAAAGAATACTTGATTTTTAATCCATTCGAAGGACAAATTGATACCGGAAATATGATGCAAGAATTGTTGCGTCAAGCCGTAGCGGCCAATATTTTGATTCTGAATCAGCAAACAGTTACGGGGTTTGAAGATAAGAGTTCAAGTGTTGAAGTAGCTTTGGGGGATTTTAGTTTTACGACTCAAAAGTTATTGTTTGCGACCAATGGTTTTGCCGCCGAACTCACACAAGGTCAAGTAAAGCCTGCACGGGCGCAGGTGCTGATTACAGAACCTATTCCTAATTTGGACATTAAAGGGACTTTTCATTTGGATCGCGGGTATTATTATTTTAGAAATATCGGTGACCGAATTTTGTTAGGCGGTGGACGAAACTTAGCTTTTGAAGAAGAAACCACCACCGAAATGGGGCAAACCGAAATTATTCAAAAAAGATTGGAACAATTATTAAAAGAAGTAATTTTGCCAAATCACGACATTGAAATTGCACACCGTTGGAGCGGTATTATGGGAGTAGGCGCAAGCAAGAATCCTATAGTAGCGAATTTGTCCCAGAATGTATATTGTGGGGTTCGTATGGGCGGAATGGGTGTGGCAATTGGCAGTTTAATAGGAACCGAATTAGCAGATTTAGTATAATGGCAACTAAGATTACCTCAAAAAAAGCAACTTCAAAAAAACCGGTTAGGAAACAAGAATCAAGTTTTGGAAGTAAAGTGAAACGCTTTCTTTTCAAAGCACTGCTATGGTTTTTTGGGCTTTCTATCTTTAGTGTGGTGGTGTTTAAATTTGTCCCCGTTCCTTTTACGCCACTAATGGTGATTCGTTATTTTGAAAATGTAGCTGACGGAAAAGAGAATCATTTTAGTCACGATTGGGAACCCATCGAAAATATTTCAATGAATTTGCAAAAAGCCGTAATCGCCAGTGAAGACGGCACCTTTTTGACCCACAATGGATTTGATTTTCTGGCGATGCAAAAAGCCTACAAAAGCAACGAAAGAGGCCGAAGAATAAAAGGAGGAAGCACCATTTCGCAGCAAACCGCCAAAAATGTGTTTTTGTGGCAAGGTAGAAGTTACTTGCGCAAAGGATTAGAAGCTTATTTTACCGTGCTAATCGAAATGATTTGGGGCAAAAAACGCATTATGGAAGTCTATTTGAACAGCATCGAAATGGGAGATGGCGTGTATGGCGCCCATGCAGCTACCCAATATTGGTACCGAAAAGACGCCTCTAGTTTGACCAAAATGCAAGCTGCAGGAATTGCTGCTATTTTGCCCAACCCACGCAAATACAAAGCAACAAGTTCCTCTTCTTACATCAACAATCGAAAAGCCAAAATCGTACGTGTGATGAATCATGTTGGGACTATAAACTACAAATGAGAATAACGAAACTCTTGTTTTTGGTGCTGTTAGGGACTCATTTTTTGGGTTCAGCACAAACTTTCGATAGTAAGCAAGTGGGAGTAGAGTTAGACAATGATTTGTATACTTCTATAAAAAATGACCGTTATTACACCAACGGAATTACCCTGTTTTATGCGTATTTAAATCAAAAACAATCTCCAACTTTATTAAAAAAGACTACGGAATTCCGATTAGGGCAATACATCTACACTCCCAGAACCCGATTGGCCAACGCCATTAAAGACAACGATCGCCCTTTTGCAGGGTATTTGTTTGGCGAAGCCAATCAAACGTTTTTTATGGCCAACCATACCGTTTATCAAGGAACGGTGCAAATAGGTTTTGTTGGCCCCAACTCGTATGCCGAAGAAATGCAAAACGGATTACACGATGCCTTTTCTTTGCGCCATGTGGAAGGTTGGCAAAACCAAATTAGAAATACCTTTGCGTTGCAGACTCAATTTCGCTTTTCCCAAAAGCTTTTTCCAAACGTTACCATCCCTCATTTTGATGTCCATTTTCAAGGACAAGCAACTTTAGGAACCGTACAAACGGCCCTTAATTCAGGTTTTTTTGCTAGAATAGGTTTGAAAAATTTGCAACCTATAGCCCATTCTAATTTTTATAGCGGCGGCGTTTTAGGCACTACCAAAACTGAGGAATTGTACTTTTTTATCCACCCTAGTTTGCAGTACCAAGCTTATGATGCAACGGTTCAAGGCAGCCTTTTTGGGACGCAAAGCCCAGTAGAATTAGACCTGATTCGTTGGCGTTGGCACACAGCCGTGGGCATCAAGTACCGCTACAACCATTTCAATTGTCATTATACTTTTTTTTACCGCTCCAAAGAGGTCAATCATCCTGTCAATACTGGCTATTATTATGGCTCGATTGGGCTAACTTACAGCTTTAGGTAATTGATGAGGAGCATCACGTTTCCTTTTCATAACCACGCCTCGTCCTGCTCTACGCTATATCTTTGCTTTTTTAAAGGAAAAAAGCA
>ERZ650306.1533-NODE-1533-length-12879-cov-4.008500_pt1 | contig 12879 bp, 10 predicted proteins | sample MGYA00376242_ERZ650306 | MGnify/ENA primary metagenome ERZ650306 (study PRJEB26733, sample SAMN07839244) | wastewater metagenome | biome: urban; feature: wastewater treatment plant; material: waste water | place: USA: North Carolina | collected 2016-03-31 ...
GCTCTTCCGATCTGGATATGAAACTTTTCCATCAGGCCGGCATCAACAGCACCACGATCAACGTATTTTCCTGGGCAAAAATCCAGCCGTCCGAGAATGAGTACGACTTTACAGAGCTCGATGAGATCGTAGACACCCTGACAAAAGAGGACGTCCAGATCGTCATGGCAACATCCACCGGCGCACTCCCGGCATGGATGGTACACCGTTATCCGGAAGTGGCAAGAACCGATTTCGAAGGACGCCATCACAAATTCGGTCATCGCCACAATGCCTGCCCGAACAGCCCGGTTTTCCAGAAATATGCAAAACGCCTGGCAGAAAAACTGGCAGAGCGTTACGGCGACAACAAAAACATCGTCTGCTGGCACATCAGCAATGAGTACGGCGGCGAGTGCTACTGCGAGAACTGTGCAAAAGCGTTCCGCGTATGGCTGAAAGACAAATACAAAACACTCGATGAAGTCAACAAGGCATGGAACATGGAGTTCTGGGGCCATACCATCTACGACTGGGACGAGATTGTACCGCCGAACGATCTGGGAGACGGAATGCCATGGGGAAGCGGCACTGCATTTGCAGGAATGTCCCTCGACTACATGCGTTTCAACTCCGACGGCATGCTGAACAACTACAAAATGGAGCGTGACGCGATCCGCAAATACGACAAAGAAACCCCGATCACCACAAACCTGATGGGAACGTACAAAGGCCTCGACTACTTCAAGTGGGCAAAAGAAATGGATATCGTATCCTGGGACAACTACCCGAGCTACAATACACCATGGAGCCACGTAGCTATGACCCACGACCTGATGCGCGGCCTCAAAGACGCACCGTTCATGCTGATGGAGCAGACTCCGAGCCAGCAGAACTGGCAGCCGTACAACTCCTTAAAGAAACCGGGCCAGATGCGCGCACAGAGCTATCAGACCGTTGCACACGGCGCAGACACGATTCAGTTCTTCCAGCTGAGAAGAAGCGTCGGCGGATGCGAGAAATTCCATGGTGCTGTTATCGCACACGCAGGAACCGCAGATACCCGTGTCTTCCGTGAGGTAACCCAGCTCGGAAAAGAACTGGAGAAAATCGGAAGCCGTGTGATGGGCTCCGAGAACCACGCAAAAGTCGGCATCATCTTCGACTGGGAAAACTACTGGGCACTGGAGTACACCAGCGGACCGAACTGCGATTTACGTTACGTAGACCAGATCGAGCAGATGTACAATTACTTCTATAACAAGAACATCGCTGTCGATATGATCCCGATCGACGCGGACTTCTCCAAATATGACCTCGTTGCAGCACCGGTTCTCTACATGGTAAAAGACGGTGTGGCAGAGAGCCTGGAGGCTTATGTACAGGCAGGCGGAACCCTCATCACCACCTACATGAGCGGTATCGTCGGACAGTCGGACAACGTTCATCTCGGCGGATACCCGGGACCGCTCAGAAAAATGGCAGGCGTATGGGTAGAAGAGATCGACGCTCTTGCACCGGAGCAGAGAAACAAGATCCGTTTCGCAGACGGAACCGAGGAAGAGTGCCGTCTTGTATGTGACCTGATGCACCTCGAAGGAGCTGAAGAAATCGCACAGTATGAGAGCGATTTCTATGCAGGCATGACTGCTGTTGCAAAAAATCAGTTCGGAAAAGGAACCGTATATTATGTCGGAACCGACCTTTCTGAGAGCGGCCTTGCAAAAGTTCTTGCTATGGCAGCAGACAGCGCAGCCATCCAGCCGGTGATTGGAGAAGCAACAGCACTCGAGATCACAAAACGCCAGGCAGACGGAGAGGATCTGTACTTTATCATCAACTTCAAAGATGAGGAGATTCCGCTTCCGGCAGTCTTCGACGGAAAAGAAGATATCCTGACCGGCGAGAAAGTACAGGGCGGTGAGATGCTGAAGAAATACGATCTGCGGATTGTCAGCGTTCCGAGAGCATAATATAAAACATATTGTATAGTAGAAAGATAACAAAAAAGACACAGCAGGAGGCAGAAAGATACTTCCAGCTGTGTCTTTTTGATGCTGTGAATTTATGCGGGTGCTTAGTGGGAAAACGAAGCCCGTGCGACGATGTTCTCCATCTCGCCCCATTTCTCCTCCATATCCGCTACAAGCGCGATCTGTGTCCGCGCCCGTACGAGGTTGTGCTCCGGGTAAGCGGTTTTGAAGTAGGTATCGCCCATCAGGTAATCGGCGAGAAAACGGATGCCGCATTCGAGGGTCATTAATTTTGCACCCATCGGCAGCATTTCGACTTCCGCGCGGGTCAAAGAGCCTGCGCAGCCTGCGAGAAAGCCCTTTGTATAGCTCTCAAAGAGAGGAAGGGAAAGAGACACCTTCGAGACATCCTGTTCGTCCTCAGCGGCCGTATTCGCGCCGAAGCGGATGGAATCGCCGAAGTCAAAGATCGACAGTCCCGGCATAATGGTGTCTAGGTCGATGACGCAGATGCCCTCGCCGGTTTTGTCATCAATCATAATGTTGTTCAGCTTCGTATCGTTGTGCGTTACGCGGAGCGGCAGCTCGCCCGAGGCCTTCATGCGCTCGGCTACGCCGTAATCGTCTGCGTGGTCGAGGAAAAACGCCATCTCATCCGAAACGTTTTTCAGCCGTCCTTTCGGATCCGCCTGTGCCGCCTGTAAAAGCGCCTGGTAGCGGAGCGGTGTGTTGTGGAAATCCGGGATCGTCTCGAAAAGAGAGGCGGACGGAAAATCGGAGAGCATCTGCTGGAAGCGGCCGAAAGCATTACCGGTCTCGTAAAACAGCTTTGGATCTGTCACGGCATCATAGCAGGACGCATCGGAAATAAAGAGAAATGCGCGCCAGAATTCTCCGCGCTCATCGACGAAAAACCAGGCATCGTCTGTCGTCGGAATCAGGTTCAGCGTCTCGCGGAATGGATCTCCTCCTGCGGCTGTGATTTTTTTCCGCAGAAATGATGTTACCTGTGCAATATTCTGCATCAGCTCCGTTGGATTGTGGAAAACGGTGCGGTTCATGCGCTGCAGAATCGATTTGCGGAGGACGCCGTTTTCGGTGGAGCGCACCAGAAACGTATCGTTGATATGGCCGTTCCCGTGCGGCGTCCAGTCTGTAATCGTTCCCGGGAAAGCAAATGCGTGGACAATGGAAGAGAGTTCTTCCTGTGTGTATGTAATCATCATGGGTATAAACTCCTTATTTTAATTAGACAAACCTGATTAAGTAAAGCACACGCAGGGCGAAAAGTCAAGAAAAGGGCGCGAAACGATTGACAACGAGCGGCATTTCCGACTATAATAGACAGTAATTTAAGAAAAAACAAAACCTAAAATGCAGTGACAGGGAGGAGTACCTGGCGGCGCAAAGCAAAGAGAGGAGATGGCTGGTGAGAATCTCCGTGAGCGTGCCTGCGGAAGTAGCCCTCGAGCAGTGGACTGAACAGAAAAAGCGGACAGCAATGTTTTCCAAGTAGGCTTCAACGTAGTTCCCACGTTACCGGGATGCCGTATCGGATGAAAAAAGTTAAATCCTGTACGGAATGAGCAGAAGTGTATTCTTCTGGAATTCAGGTGGTACCGTGGATGGAAACATTCTCCCTGAACGTAAGGCACAGAAAAGGTGTTTTATGTTCGGGGATTTTTTATGCAGCAAATTTAGAACAGGAGGTTTTCATATGAAACAGATTACAGGAAACAAACTTCTGGTAAAGGCTCTGAAGGAGGAGGGTGTCGAGTATCTCTTCGGTTATCCGGGAGCCTGCACCATTGATATCAGCGATGAGCTTTACAAACAGGATGAAATCAAAATCGTTCTGCCGCGCCACGAGCAGGCGCTGGTGCATGAGGCGGATGCCTATGCGAGAACGACAGGAAAAGTCGGCGTATGCCTCGTTACCAGCGGCCCTGGTGCAACCAACCTGGTCACCGGTCTTGCAACGGCAAACTACGACAGCGTTCCGCTTGTCTGCTTCACCGGACAGGTAGCCCGCCACCTCATCGGAAACGATGCATTCCAGGAGGTTGATATTGTCGGCATCACCCGCAGCATCACGAAATACGGCGTGACGGTAAGAAACCGTGAAGATCTCGGACGCATCATCAAAGAGGCATTCTACATCGCACGCACCGGAAAACCGGGCCCGGTTCTCATTGACCTTCCAAAAGATGTCATGGCAGAGCTCGGCAGCGCAGAGTATCCGAAGAACGTCAACATCCGCGGCTACAAACCGAACACCAGCGTTCACATTGGTCAGTTAAAACGTGCGTTAAAGATGCTTTCGAAAGCAAAACGCCCGCTGTTCCTTGCCGGCGGCGGTGTCAACATCGCACATGCGCAGGAAGTGTTCCGCGAAGTGGTCGAGAAAACACAGGTGCCGGTTGTCACAACCGTTATGGGACGCGGCGCGATCTCCACGAAACACCCGCTGTTCATCGGAAACCTTGGCATGCACGGCGCGTATGCGGCGAATATGGCAGTCAGCGAGTGCGATCTGCTGTTCTCGATCGGAACACGTTTCAATGACCGTATCACCGGAAAGCTGCATGAATTTGCCCCGCACGCGCAGATCGTCCACATCGACATAGACACCGCTTCGATCTCTCGAAACATCCATGTCGATATCCCGATCGTAGCCGATGCAAAAGAGGCGATCACGAAGATGGCAGAGTACGTAGAGCCATGCTCCACATCGAAATGGCTTGCCCAGATCGATGCCTGGAAGAACGAGCATCCGCTGACGATGCGCCCGAACGGCGTGATGGGACCGCTCGATATTTTCAACGCGATCAACGAGCAGTTTGACGATGCGATCATCGTCACCGACGTCGGACAGCACCAGATGCTGACAAGTCAGTACGTCGACATTACCGAAAACCGCCAGATCATCATGTCCGGCGGCCTTGGAACGATGGGATACGGCCTTCCGGGCGCGATCGGAGCAAAAATCGGCAACCCGGACAAACCGGTCATCGCGATTTCCGGTGACGGCGGTATGCAGATGAATATTCAGGAGCTGGCGACTGCCGTTCTCGAGGAGCTGCCGGTCATCCTGTGTATCTTCAATAATGAATACCTCGGCATGGTACGCCAGTGGCAGAAACTGTTTTACGGCAAACGGTACAGCATGACGAACCTGCGCGCCGGTGCACTTTCCCGCAGAACAGACGGAGAAGAGTACCCGGAATACACGCCGAATTTTATCAAATTGGCTGAGAGTTACGGCGCAAAAGGAATCCGTGTCATGAAGAAAGAGGATATCGCGGCTGCGTTTGAAGAGGCGAAGAAAAACACCAAGACTCCGACGATCATCGAATTTATCATCGATCCGGAGGAGATGGTTTACCCGATGATCAAGCCGGGCGGAACGCTCGAAGATATGATTATGGACTGTTAGGAGGAGAGCGCGATGAATAAGGGAATGAAAAAAAGATGGATTTCACTGTACGTAGAAAACCAGGTTGGTGTCCTTTCCAAGATTTCCGGGCTTTTTTCCGCAAAAAGCTATAACTTGGACAGCCTGACCGTCGGAACGACCGAGGACCCGACCGTATCGCGTATGACGATCGCCACGGTCAGTGACGATGAGACGTTTGAGCAGATCAAAAAACAGCTGAACCGCATGGTCGAGGTCATCAAAGTTATCGACTTCACCGACGTGTTTGTGCGCATGAAAGAGATTCTGTATATCAAGGTATTCAACTGCAGCGCAGCTGACAAAGTCGAGCTGTTCCAGATCGCTGAGACGTTCAAGGCGAAGGTCATCGACTACGGAAAAGACAGCCTGCTGCTCGAGTTTGTCCAGACGGCGACGAAAAACGATGCAGTTGTGAAGCTGATGAAAGAGGAATTCGGCAAGATCGAAGTCGTGCGCGGCGGAAGCGTCGGTATCGAGTCGATCAATGTGATGGAGCGGTAAAAGAGAGGACGTTTTTGCGTGAACGAAAAGAGTATTACCACAATTACGTTAAAAAAGATTAATAAGAAAAGTGTGTATCAGTACATCTATGAGCACCGCCAGACGGCGAAGCAGCAGATTGTGCAGGATCTGACGATGGGGCTTTCGATGCACAGCGGAACGCTCGAGCATATCTGCATCGACCCGGAAGGGCCGGAGTGCTACTGCGCTTCTTTTTATTGAAGAGTTTCTGCAGTCGGAATTTTAATTTTTAGTTATAGAATTTCAGGGATAGAAAATCCGGGAACGGAAAGTTTTACATTGCTTTCCATTCCCGGATTTTTTCTGTTTTTTATCAGTGTTCGTTTTTAGATAAACATCGCATAAATCGACGCTCCGACCACAGTCAGAATGCCTGCAACTGCAATCGAAAGGCTGCTCATCGCGCCCTCGACATCGCCCATCTCCATGGCCTTCGCCGTACCGATCGCATGGGAGGCCGATCCGATACTGATGCCCTTTGCAATCGGCTCCTCAATGTGAAACAGCTTGCAGAGCGTCTCCGCCAGCATATTTCCCAGCACACCCGTGATGATGATAACGGCAACCGTGATCGTCACCGCACCGCCGAGCTCTTCCGAAACACCCATGCCGATGGCCGTTGTGATGGATTTCGGCAGCAGTGTTACATACATTTTATGATTCAGATTGAAGATCAGCGCCAGCGCGAGAACCACGGTAAGGCTCGTCAGCACGCCGGAGAGAATACCGGCGAGGATGGCTTTGATATTCTTTTTCAATGCCTCCATCTGCTCATACAGCGGAATCGCAAGGCAGACCGTTGCAGGAGTCAGCAGATAGCTCAAGTATTTTGCACCGTCATTATAATTCTGATAATCGATATCGAAAACAGCAAGGAATACAATGACGACTGCAATGGAAATCAGCAGCGGATTGAAAATCGGAAACCCAAATTTTTTCTTTAACAGCATGCCGAGCTCATACGCCAGAAGGCTGATGACAACGCCGAAAAATGCAGATTCACAGAGCATATTTGTCATTTTGCGTCCCCTCCTTTGTGTTTCTTTTCCAGCCGGATGACCGCCTGTGTCACGCGTCCGGACACAACCATAACGACGATGGTGCTGACGAGCGTAATCACGAGAACCGGAACGAGAACGGCTTTTAATTCACCCCAGGATTCCATCAGGCCGACGCCCGCCGGAATGAACATGACCGGCATGATCTCAATCATAAACTTGCCTGCGTCCTCGACGGCATCAAGTTTTAATGCCCCCGTCATCAGAAGCGCCAGCATCAGCACAAGGCCGTAGATACTTGCCGGAATCGGAAGCGGCAGCACGGCGTGCAGGATTTCTCCGATGAACGAAACCGCCATAATTACAAGGAACTGTCTTAATAATTTCACTTTGTCTGTTGTCCTTTCTCCCCATAACCCACATAACATCATTACTTCTCAATGTCACGACCCCGATTATACTACCCGCATAAAAGAATTTCAACCGTAAATGTTACTGCAATTTTGGCAATTTTTGCAAAAAAAAGCAAAAAAATGCCCGCCGATCAAACGAAAAAGTGAAATCGGTGGGCATTTTAACATAATTTTTTGAGTTGATCCGATACGGAACTTTTTAAGCATTGCTTTCGGCATTTTTCCGATCCGGCAGAACGAAGATAAAGATCAGCGAACTGACAAGCAGCATGCCCGGATAGAAGAGGTTTGCCATGATTTCAAAGGCGGAGAGCTCATATCCCAGTTCATGCACCGCGGAAATCGCCACGAGCATCTGCGCGCCGTACGGCAGGATGCCCTGTGAGATGCAGGAGAAGGTATCGAGGAGCGATGCCGTTTTCCGTGGGGTGATGCCGTAGTCCTCGGACATCTGCTTTGCGATCGGGTTTGCCATGACGATCGCGACGGTGTTGTTTGCGGTCGCAATGTCGAGCAGCGCGACGAGAATGCCGACACCGAGCTGGCCGCCCTTTTTTCCGCGGAAGATTTTGTGAATGGCACGAAGCAGGACAGTAAAGCCGCCGTTTTCCCGGATCAGCGCGCACATCGCAGCGACAAGAATCGCAACCATACATGTCTCAAACATACCCGAAGTGCCGCTTCCCATGCTGGAGAGCATATCCCAGAGCGTCGTCTGTCCCGTACCGAGCATGATAACGGCACCGGAAGCAATACCGATAAGGAGTACGACAAACACCTGAATGCCCGCGATGCCGCCGATCAGCACGAGCAGGTACGGAACCATCTGCAGCAGATGGTATTCGTGGACGATCGGTGTGCCCGGCGCCTGTCGGAAGGAGATTACAAGGATCAGCGCCAGCGCGGCAAGAGCAGCCGGGAGAGCGATCCAGAAGTTTTCGCGGAACTTGTCTTTCATCTCGCAGCCCTGTCCGTTGCAGGCGGCGATTGTCGTGTCGGAGATGAAAGAGAGGTTGTCGCCGAACATGGATCCGCCCATGACGGAGGCGACGCAGAGCGCCAGCGAAAAGCCGGAGGTCTCGGCAACAGCAGCGGCGATCGGCACGAGAAGCGTGATCGTTCCGACGGAGGTTCCCATGGCCGTGGAGACGAAGCAGGCAACGACAAAGAGCACAGCGACGGCATACTTTGCCGGAATCCAGGAGAGCATGAAATAGGCAACGCTCTCTGCACTGCTCCTTCCGACAACGCCGACAAACGTGCCTGCGGCGAGGAAGATCAGCAGCATTGTGATGATGTTTTTGTCCCCGATGCCCTGTCCCATGAGGGCGAGCTTTTCTTCAAACGGGACACTGCGGTTCTGCAGACAGGCGACGAGGATCGCTGCCAGAAACGCGACGACGATGGGGATGTTGTAGAAGCCCATCGGAATTTTTAAAATATACTCGGAATAAATGCCGAACCCCAGATAAAACACCAGAAAAACGGCGATCGGGAGCAGGGCGGATGGCTTTCCTTTTTTCATAGAAATAAATACCAGACCTTTCGTGTGATTTTCCTTATTTTTTAATAGGGCGAATAGAATTATTCTATCATCTGGATCAGAAATCGTAAAGTAAAAAAGCAGGAAAAAACACGCCGGACATCTGGTAAATTCCAGAAATCCGGCGTGTTTTATAAGAGGTGCGTTTTGCTGTGCCTGTGCTTTATCATTTTGCAAGGAGCATCATAATCTGATTGCTTCTGCTTACGAATTTTGTCATCTCGTCCGGAGAGAGCGGTTTGTGGCTGATCATTGCCAGATCATACAGCTGCTCGCAGAACAGGGATGTGTTGTCGTTCTCGCCATTCTTCAGAATGTACTGAACGAGCGGATGTTTTGCATTCAGGATCAGGGTTTCCTGTCCGCCGAACATGGACGGATCCATGCCGGTCATGCCATACATCTTCATCATATCCTGCATCCGGCGGCTCTCCTCGGAAAGCGTTACCATGGAGGATACATTTTCGTCTTTCAGGTTCTCAACTTTGACGGTCAGATCTTTCTTGTCGAGGACTTTGCGGAAGAGATCGGTCAGAGTATTTGTAGCGTCGGTCAGATCCTCACCGGACTCATCTTTCATATCGTTGGTCAGATCTGCATCGATGCGCTGGAAGGTTACATGCTCGTTGTAACGCTCTGCATGGGTGATGAAAGCGGAGTCGATGTTGTGTTTCAGGATGACAGCATCCATGCCCTGGCTGCGGAACATGTTGATGTACTGGCTCTGCTGAACTTCGTCGGTGACGTAGTAAACTGTCGTTTTTTCCGGCTCTTTCTTCTCGTCAGCGTTTTCCGCATTTTCTGTATTCTCAGCAGTTTCAGCCTTCTCCTCGGTGTTCTCTGCAGGAGCTTCTTCTTTCTTATTCTCGTTGATGCAGTCCTCAAGAGTCAGATATTTTCCGTCGATGTTCTTGAACAGAATATAGTCCATCATCTTCTTGGAGAATTTCTCGTCCTTGATGCATCCGTATTTGATGAATGGGTTGATATCATCCCAGTATTTCTCGTAATTCTCACGGTCGGTTTTGCACATGCCGGAGAGCTTGTCAGCGAATTTCTTGGAGATGTACTCGGAGATCTTTTTGACAAATCCGTCGTTCTGCAGTGCGCTTCGGGATACGTTCAGCGGCAGATCCGGGCAGTCGATGACGCCTTTTAAGAGCATCAGGTATTCCGGAATGACTTCTTTGATGTTGTCGGCAATAAATACCTGGTTGTTGTACAGCTTGATGGTTCCCTCGATGGAATCATATTCGGTGTTGATCTTAGGAAAATACAGGATACCTTTTAAGTTAAACGGATAATCCATGTTCAGGTGGATCCAGAACAGTGGCTCTTTGTAATCCATGAACACCTTGCGGTAAAAATCAATATAGTCATCCTTTGTGCACTCACTTGGATTCTTTGTCCAAAGTGGGTGTGTATCACTGATAGATACCGGACGTCTTACAATCTTCGCTTTCTGCTTCGGCTCGCCCTCTTCGCCTTCCTTTGGTTCCTCTGTAATATGCTCTACTACAGTATCTGTATCAAGAACATCTGCCTCATCGATTGTATCGTACTCCGGCTCTGCATTTGCCTTGGAGAGGAAGATCTCTACCGGCATGAAAGAACAATATCTCTCAAGCACTTCTCTTGCACGGTATTCATTTGCAAACTCAAGGCTGTCCTCATTCAGATACAGTGTGATCTCTGTTCCGACTGTTGTCTTATTTCCTTCCTGCATCTCATACTCAGTGCCGCCTTCGCTTGCCCAGTGTACCGGTTTCGCACCTTCTTTATAGGAAAGAGTATCAATCTGAACTTCGTCTGCTACCATGAATGCAGAATAGAATCCAAGTCCGAAGTGTCCAATCATCTCATCGTCTGTTGTCTTATCTTTATATTTCTCAAGGAACTGTGTTGCACCTGAAAATGCGATCTGAGTGATATACTCCTCTACTTCTTCTGCTGTCATACCAAGTCCGTTATCGATAAACTTCATTGTCTTCTCTTCTGGATTGACAATTACTTCAATCTTCGGTTTATAATCTTCCGGGAGTTCATATTCACCCATCATGTCCAGCTTTTTCAACTTAGTGATCGCATCACATCCGTTGGATACGAGTTCACGTACAAAGATATCATGATCGGAATAAACCCATTTCTTGATAATAGGAAAAATGTTTTCGCTGTCAATTGATAAAGTACCTTTTTTAACTGCCATTTTACTGCACTCCTTTTTATTTATAATCTATCCGTAACTGCTCAGTTACGTTTCTTTTAATATCGGCTGTCAATCAGCTTTTTCGCTGATATCGATAGTATATTTGCCTGCCTAATGGACATTCTAGTACAGCAAAATTTAAAAGTCAATAGAAAATTAGCACTCCTTTTGAAAGAGTGCTAATAATTTCGTTAAAAGTATAAAGTTTTTATGAACTATACTGTTTCCGGCTCCGGATAATCCTCTCCGAATGTCTCAACAGTAACTTTCTTCATTATCTGTTTCTCAAGCGGGCGGTCGCTGTAGTCTGTTGCTGTCTCAGCAATCTTATTCACTACATCCATTCCTTCTGTGATCTTACCAAATGCAGCATAAGCTCCGTCAAGGTGTGGTGCTTTCTTATGCATAATGAAGAACTGGCTTCCTGCTGAATCCGGATGCATTGCACGTGCCATAGAAAGAACTCCTGCATCATGTACAAGGTTGTTCGCCACACCATTCTGTGCAAACTCTCCTTTGATTGAATATCCAGGACCACCGATTCCTGTTCCTTCCGGATCTCCTCCCTGGATCATGAATCCACTGATTACGCGGTGGAAGATCAATCCGTCATAGAATCCTTTCTTTACAAGTGACACAAAATTGTTCACTGTATTCGGTGCTACTTCCGGATACAGTTCTGCTTTCATGATATCGCCATTTTCCATTTCAAATGTAACTACTGGATTTGCCATGTTTAATTCCTCTTTTCTTTTTCTCAGGTTTTCTGTAAAAGCAATAAGATAATTCGCTTTTACAGATGCACTCTAGTGATATTGTAGCGAATCTGCTTTAAAACTGCAAGCTGTATAGGAATTTTTCTTTAACACATTTGTTTATAAATAATTTCCAAAGACATGTTAGAACATCACAGAAACTTGCATTACTCAATTCCTGCAATTTTTAACAGTTCTTCAAAGTTCTGGATCTTATAATCTGATTTTTCATATCCTGCTGCATAAGGGAAAACGCGGGACGGTCAAAGTTCAAACCGTTATAGCCGTTATCTACATACAGCGCAAAGGTGGCAATCCCATTTTGGCTTGCGTGGTAAAGAAGTTTTTGCATTTGATTGTCAAGGTACAAAGTATCTGTTTGAAGTGCCGCACGAAAATAGTATGCGGTCAATTTATCCGACTGTTTCATGTTACCTCCTATTCCGACAGCCGGACAAACAGGTTATATATATTATACCACATAAGCGTTTTATTTCAAGAAAAATCGTTTTGTTTTTACTATTTTCGTTTTGTTTTACTGTTTTTACGTTTTATTTTAGATATTTTCGTTTTGCTCATGCACAATAATAGGCGGCAATCTATGTTTGATTACCGCCCATTTTTATTAAACCGATAGCCGACACCCCAAACCGTCTGTATGTATATTGGCTTGCTTGGGTTATCTTCTATCTTTTCTCGTATGTTGCGTATATGGCTCATGACAATGTTATGATTGCCAAAATAAGGTTCTTTCCAAACACGATTGTATATCTGCTCCTTACTGAATACCCTGCCGGGATTTTGAGCGAGAAGCTGGAGGATTTCAAACTCTGTATATGTAAATTTCTTTTCTTCATTGCTTTTAACAACCTCTCGTCGCTTAAAATCAAAAATTATATCTTTGTAATTCACTTCTGAGTTCGAATACATTTGTTGAAATGCAAATTTCTCTCTACCAACGCCTAAGACTGAAATAATAGAATCTATTACCTTTTCTTCGTTTCCTTCAAAAAATATCAGTAATACTTTTCCT
>ERZ650306.1534-NODE-1534-length-12878-cov-24.938548_pt1 | contig 12878 bp, 8 predicted proteins | sample MGYA00376242_ERZ650306 | MGnify/ENA primary metagenome ERZ650306 (study PRJEB26733, sample SAMN07839244) | wastewater metagenome | biome: urban; feature: wastewater treatment plant; material: waste water | place: USA: North Carolina | collected 2016-03-31 ...
GTTCTTCAAGTTGCTCAATAACGGCATAGACTTTACGAATGTCGCTTACACCATTATCTGAGTTAGTGGTCGCGCCAGCAGGATAGAGTTTAATGGCATTTACAAACTCAGAGTTTTTAATTTTTTTGACTTCTTCAGGCGAAGTTGTGTCAGTAAAATACAACACCATGCGTGGGTCGAAGGCATTGCCTTCTGGAACATGCGCCATGATGCGTTCTCGGTACGCATTCGCTTCCTCAACCGTTTTAACGGGAGGTACGGTATTTGGCATACAAATAGCGCGTGAAAACTGTTGAGCTAAATCGGGAACAGTACGTTGTAATGCAAGACCATCACGAAGGTGAGCGTGCCAGTCATCTGGCTGGAGAATCGTAATCGTATTCAAGGCGATTTCTGTCAAAGAAATAAAACAGATGATAATGCATATACGCCAAAAATGGTAATGACAAATAAAGGCATCTTGTCTGATTATTATGATTTATCTTTGTAAATTTGTGTTATTTTTAAGCAACTACAAGAATTAAATCTGGTCTGGTATGGAATATAAATACAACCTCGCCAAACTTCAGTACGATAAAGAAAAAATGGAAGAGCTGATTACACGACACAACCGTCGTATTGGTCAGGTTTTTCCTCAGAAATTAGAGCAAGAGTTTTGGCGACTAAACTTAGAGCGCGCGCGTCGCAATATTAATGACTTTCTTTGGTCTGGTGTTTTGGCTTATTTTATTTTTGCCATTTTAACGATTCCAGGGGATTACTGGATTATTGAGCAGTCTCATTTTAAACAAGATTTTACTCATTGCTTGCTTGGGTTGCTGAATGGTGCAGTTTGTCTTTTATTCCTTTATGTTTTTTCACATTATACCAAACTAAAGCCTTTTTTTGCCTATGCAGCCATGTTTGCTGTGTTTTGGGCCGTAGTCTCGACGACTTGGTTGACCATGTCGGTACATACCGAAGCTTTGCGCCATCAAGCAATGATGATTATCTGCATGATTTATGTACTGGGGTTTTTACTGACTGGGGTAAAACCAGGATATGTTTTTATCACAGGCATAGTAGCTGCTGGGGTTTCATTTTTAGTCCTCATTTCGACTTTAGTTAAGTTTGATGCGATCGTGATGGGGCGTATGATGTTTGGTAGCTGTTTGCTAGGTTTTGTTATCAGTCGTATGATTTACGCCCGCGAGCGCATCATTTTTTTAAATATTCGCCGTGCTAAAATTAGTGAAAAAATACATCGAATACATACTTCAGAATTGCTGCATTTGAGTCAGAATGATGAGCTGACGAAGATATCAAATCGGCGTAATTTTGACGAAATGATGGATACCTATTATGAGCAATCACGTCAGGATGAAACACCCTTGTCGATTTTGTTTATTGATGTTGATTTCTTTAAAAAATATAACGACTGTTATGGTCACCAAAAGGGCGATGATGTGATTTCATCGATTGCAAAATCTATTAAAAATGCGATTCGGCATATGGATTTTGTGGCGCGTTATGGCGGCGAAGAGTTTGTGGTGTTATTGCCAGAAACCGACGCACATGGCGCTTATGCGGTGGCTTCAAATATTTATAGAGCGATTGAGCGTTTGGAAATTCCGCATGAAATGTCTGAAGTGTCTCCATTTGTCACCATTAGTTTAGGGATTACAGTCTTTAAAGGCGAGGTTGATTTGAGCAAAGTCGAGTTGCTGGGGATCGCAGATCAGGCTTTATACCGTGCCAAGCAATTGGGGCGTAATCAGATTTATTATCAGCCTTTAACCACATCGACTTGTACGGAATAAATCACTGAAATAAAAAAACCGCTCTTATGAGCGGTTTTTTTGACATTCAACAAACTTATTTGTTTTTGTCTTTTAACTGTGGAACAGCAGAACCCGTACCGACTGCAAGCAAACCAGTATTGGTATAAATACCAAGTTTCGCACGAGTATCGGTAATGTCCAAGTTACGCATAGTTAACTGACCAATACGGTCCATTGGCGTAAACATTGAATCACCTTTCTCCATCGTCAAGCGCTCAGCTTCATAAGTGAGGTTTTCAGACTCTGTGTTCATGATGGTGTAGTCATTACCACGACGAAGCTCTAAAGTCACAGTACCAGTGATGGCTTTCGCAACCCAACGCTGTGCGGTTTCACGTAGCATTAATGCTTGAGAGTCGAACCAACGACCTTGGTAAAGTAAACGACCTAAACGTAGACCGTTGATACGGTACTGTTCGATCGTGTCTTCGTTATGAATACCTGTAACCAAGCGCTCATAAGCAATATGTAGAAGTGCCATACCTGGTGCTTCATAAATACCGCGAGATTTTGCTTCAATAATACGGTTTTCGATTTGGTCAGACATACCTAGACCATGACGACCACCAATACGGTTGGCTTCAAGGATGAACTCAACAGGGTCTTCGATACGTTGACCATTGATTGCAACAGGGAAGCCTTCTTCAAAAGTAATCGATACTTCTTCAGCTTTAACTTCTACGTCGTCTTTCCAGAATGCAACGCCCATGATTGGGTCAACAATTTTGATCCCTGCATTGAGGTATTCAAGATCTTTTGCTTCGTGGGTCGCGCCCAACATGTTTGAGTCAGTTGAATACGCTTTTTCTTTTGACATTTTGTAGTCAAAGCCGTTGTCGATCAAGAATTGCGACATTTCAGCACGGCCACCTAATTCATCAATAAACGTTTGGTCTAACCAAGGCTTATAGATTTTAAGTGCAGGGTTGGTCAACAAACCATAACGGTAGAAACGTTCAATATCGTTTCCTTTATATGTTGAACCATCACCCCAGATGTTTACATCATCTTCTTTCATTGCTGTAACAAGCATAGTCCCTGTTACTGCACGACCCAACGGCGTCGTGTTGAAATACGGTACACCACCAGTTGAAATGTGGAACGCACCACATTGAATTGCAGCAATACCTTCAAGTGCAAGCTGTAAACGGCAGTCAACTAAGCGAGCTTTTACTGCGCCATACGCTTCCGCTTTTTTTGGAATCGCATCGTAGTCGTCTTCATCAGGCTGACCTAAGTTTGCTGTATAAGCATAAGGTTCTGCGCCTTTTTGTTTCATCCACAAAAGTGCAGCTGAAGTATCTAGACCACCAGAGAAGGCAATACCAACTTTTTTGCCAACTGGGACATTCTGCAAGATAGTTGCATTATCAGTCATTGTTAATCCTAACGATATAAATATAGGCACCGAGAATGGGTGGCCTGAAAGAATAAATATGTCCGCGATTGTAGCACTTTTCCAAATGGTTTTTCTAAAAAATCATAGGGCTTTAAAAATATTAAAGCTCATGTGCATATCGATACTGTTGAAAAATTTCTGGATAAAATCGGTTTCTATATTGTGTGCTCAATTTTTGTCTTTTTAGAAGATGTTTAGGCTGTAAATTAATCAGAAAAGTGGTGAAGTTTGTTTGGTTTTAAATTGGTATTACCAATATTGTGTGATTTTTCCATTTTTTGAGTATTAAGCTGGATTTAAGTTCGGTGATTATTTTTTATATTATTAGACTAAAGTCTAAAATTGGCATTATTTTCATAAAAATATCAGTAAAAACAATGATATTAATTTGATTGAAATATGATCTAGTTTGTGAAGGTAGTTAATATTGGTCATACCAATATTAACTTTTAATTGAAGTTTTACTTCATTTTAAATCAAAATAAGCCAAGCATAAGTCATTATTGGTTTGTTTCTCTTTACGGTTGCTTATATTGGTCTGTCCAATATTGGCAAAAGTGCCAATAATATGCTCAAAATTAAATCTTAGTAAGCATTTCAAGGAGATGACAATGCTTCAATGGCAGCAAATGTATGACCCGATGGGGAATATTTGGATTTCAAGTCTAATAGCACTGATTCCGATTATCTTCTTCTTTTTGGCGCTCGCGGTATTTCGTTTAAAAGGCAGTGTGGCAGGTACGATCACTGTTGTACTTGCACTTCTTGTCTCTTTATTTGCCTATAAGATGCCGGTGCTGATGGCATTCGCATCGATGGCTTATGGTTTCCTCTACGGTTTATGGCCGATTGCATGGATCATTATTGGTGCGGTATTCCTGTATAAAATTTCAGTGAAGACAGGCCAGTTTGACATCATTCGTTCTTCTATTCTCTCAATTACTGAAGATCAGCGCTTACAAATGCTGTTGGTGGGTTTTGCTTTCGGTACTTTCTTAGAGGGTGCTGCAGGCTTTGGTGCTCCTGTGGCGATTACCGCAGCATTATTAGTCGGTTTAGGCTTTAAACCGTTATATGCAGCAGGTCTCTGTCTAATCGTAAACACAGCACCTGTGGCTTTTGGTGCGATGGGTATTCCAATTATTGTTGCTGGACAAGTATCTGGTGTCGATACGATGGAAATCAGCCAAATGGTGGGCCGTCAGCTACCATTTATGGTGCCAATCGTGTTGTTCTGGATTATGGCAATCATGGACGGCTGGCGCGGTGTTAAAGAAACATGGCCAGCAGTTGTGGTGGGTGCAAGTAGCTTTGCAATTGCACAATACTTAACTTCTAACTTTGTTGGTCCAGAATTACCCGATATTACGGCTGCAATTGCATCCTTGGTTTCTTTAACAATTTTGTTTAAATACTGGCAGCCGAAGCACATTTTCCGTTTTGTAGATCAAGACGCAACAATGAGTGAAGATGTGGCTGCACAAAAACAGCAAAAATACACTGTAGGACAAATTGCAAAAGCATGGTCTCCATTCGCGATTTTAACTGTGATGGTGACGATCTGGAGTGTGAAACCGTTTAAGGATTTATTTGCCAAAGACGGTGCATTGCATGATCTCGTGATTTCAATCAAAGTGCCATTTTTGCATCAAATGATTCAAAAAATGCCACCTGTAGTTGCTGAAATTAAAGACTATGACGCGATTTACAAATTTGATTGGATCTCGGCTACAGGAACTGCGATTTTTATTGCAGCATTGATCACCATTGCCTATTTGAAGATGAAACCGAAAGATGCTGTGGTAACTTTTGGTGAAACCCTGAATGAGTTGAAAGTTCCCATTTATTCAATTGGTATGGTGTTGTCTTTTGCTTTTATCGCAAACTATTCGGGTATGTCTTCGACCTTGGCTTTGGCCCTTGCACATACAGGTTCGGCATTTACGTTCTTCTCACCTTTCTTGGGTTGGTTGGGGGTATTCCTCACGGGTTCAGATACTTCTGCCAATGCATTGTTTGCAGCGCTTCAAGCCACCACAGCTCAGCAAATTGGTGTGCCAGAAGTTTTACTGGTGGCAGCCAATACCAGTGGTGGTGTGACCGGTAAGATGATTTCACCGCAATCGATTGCGATTGCGTGTGCGGCGGTAGGACTGGTTGGTAAAGAGTCTGATTTATTCCGTTTTACCTTAAAACACAGTATAACGTTCACAATTATGATGGGTATTATGATTACTCTACAAGCCTATGTGTTCCCATGGATGATTCCATAACACAAATTGTGTATCAACGTTAAGGAAAGCAGATGAAAGTCTCCGATAAAGCTGTACAAAGCCTGCGTGTATTGATTGAACAAAGCAATATGCAAGTTGGAGACCGTCTGCCTGCTGAAAGAAAACTGTGTGAACAGCTTCAAGTCTCTCGCTCTTCTTTAAGAGAGGCCATTTCGCAGTTGACCAGCATGGGTATGTTGGTCAGCAAAGTGGGGGCGGGGACTTTTTTAAAACAATTACCAGCAACGTGGTCCAGTTATCAAATCGTACAACCGATTAGTAATTTGATGAGTGAGGATCCTGCCTATCGATTTGATGTGCAAGAGGCGCGCATTATTTTAGAAGGTGGAACAACTTGGTATGCAGCACAACGCGCAACCCAAGAAGATCTGGTGAATATCCGACATCATTATGACCAGATTAACCATTTTCAGGCTTTGGGAAATGATGATGAGGCGGCTCGTGCAGATGCGAAATTTCATTTGGCGATTGCTGAAGCCTCTCATAATTTGGTTTTGATTCAGATGATGCGTGGTCTGTTCGATTTGTTGCAGTTCAACGTCGCTTTGGGACGTCGAAAAGTCTATAGCGAAGCACACCGTTTTGATCAATTGCATGATCAGCACTTTCAAGTCATGAATGCAATTGAACGTCGTGATCCAGAAGCTGCACGTAAAGCAGTCTGTGGACACATTGAGTTTGTAGTACAACAGGTGCGAATGATTGATGAAGAAGAAGCTCGTCGTCAGCGCGCCAGTCGATTAAACAGGATATAAGCATGATTATTTCTTCTGCCAATGACTACCGTGAAGCGGCACGACGTCGTTTACCGCCATTTTTATTCCATTACATCGATGGTGGTGCGTATGCAGAATATACCCTGAAGCGTAATGTAGAAGATTTATCAAAAATTGCTTTGCGCCAGCGTGTACTGAACGACATGTCACAGTTAAGTTTAGAGACCAAACTGTTTGATGAAACTTTGTCGATGCCTGTTGCATTATCTCCTGTGGGTTTAACAGGCATGTATGCACGCCGCGGTGAAGTTCAAGCTGCTGTCGCTGCAGATAAAAAGGGTATTCCATTTACACTGTCTACCGTTTCAGTATGTCCAATTGAAGAAGTTGCACCTGCGATTCAACGTCCAATGTGGTTCCAGCTCTATGTACTACGTGACCGTGGTTTCATGAAAAATGCCTTGGAACGTGCTAAAGCGGCAGGTTGTTCAACCTTGGTATTTACCGTGGATATGCCTGTTCCGGGTGCGCGTTACCGTGATGCCCACTCGGGTATGAGTGGCCCAAATGCAGCAATGCGCCGTTATATGCAGTCGTGTTTCCACCCACACTGGGCGTGGAATGTCGGCATGATGGGACGTCCGCATGACTTGGGCAATATTTCCAAATACTTAGGTAAGCCTACAGGTCTAGAAGATTATATTGGTTGGTTAGGTTCTAACTTCGATCCGTCTATTTCGTGGAAAGACCTTGAGTGGATTCGTGAGTTTTGGGATGGGCCAATGGTCATTAAAGGAATTTTGGATCCTGAAGATGCCAAAGATGCAGTGCGTTTCGGTGCAGATGGGATTGTGGTTTCAAACCATGGTGGTCGTCAGCTGGATGGCGTTTTATCTTCTGCACGTGCACTTCCGCCAATTGCAGATGCAGTCAAGGGTGATATTAAAATCCTCGCGGATTCGGGTATTCGTAATGGTCTAGACGTTGTACGTATGCTGGCGTTGGGTGCGGACACGTGTATGCTCGGTCGTGCCTTTGTTTATGCTTTAGGTGCGGCAGGCGGTGAGGGTGTTTCAAATCTGCTTGATTTAATTGATAAAGAAATGCGTGTGGCAATGACTTTAACAGGTGCAAAAACCATTGCTGATATTACTTCAGATTGTTTGGTGAAGTTAGAGAAAGAATTGGCTGAGTAATTCATTATATCAGTAGAAGCGTTCTCACACGGTAAACGGGCATTCAATAGGTATTTACATCAATACCGTGATTATTGCTATTTATATAATCCCTCCCAACCTCCCTTTAAAAGGGAGGAGTTATACCGATTAGAATTTATGTTGCAGGTATAAATAATTTTTCTTTTACTTTAAATGCCTAAGGTAAAGAAAAAGTCCCTCTTTGGAAAAGGGGGATTTAGGGGGATTATAATCATTGGAAATAACAAATATGAACCCTCGATCTCCACAATACGTTATTGAAAACTTAATAAATATCGTTGGTAAACAACACGTTTTAACTGACGATAAAGACACACGTTTATACCGCCAAGGTCGTCGTTACGGTGCAGGGAAAGTACTGGCTGTTGTTGCACCAGGGTCATTACTGGAACAGTGGCAAGTACTGCAAGCGGCTGTTGATGCAGATTGTATTGTGATTATGCAAGCAGCCAATACAGGTTTGACCGGTGGTTCAACGCCTTTTGGCGATGACTATGACCGTCCTGTGGTTCTGATCAGCACGCGTCGTTTGGTTGGAATTCAGGTTATTAATGACGGTCAGCAAGTGATTTGTCTACCTGGTGCAACACTAGATCGACTTGAAAAAGAATTGGTGCCATTTAATCGGGAGCCACACTCGGTGATTGGTTCATCGTGTATTGGAGCTTCAGTTTTAGGTGGCGTCTGTAATAACTCAGGCGGTGCTTTGGTGCGCCGTGGTCCTGCTTATACTGAGCTGGCATTGTATGCCCGTGTCAATGATGATGGTCAGTTAGAGTTGGTGAATCATTTAGGGGTAAATCTCGGAGAAACACCTGAAGAAATTCTAAGCAAGCTTGAAACGAAAAATTATCAAATCGGCGATATTATCAATAACTCAGGCTGCTGCGCATCGGACCATCGTTATGGACATGATGTTAAACAAGTTGATGAAAATACGCCTGCACGTTTTAATGCGGATCCGTCTCGTTTATATGAAGCATCGGGTTCGGCAGGTAAAGTGTGTGTTTTTGCCGTACGTTTGGATACCTTTGAAAAAATTCCAAGTCAGGTATTTTACGTCGGTACAAACTCACATGATGATTTGACTGAAATCCGCCGTTTTTTACTAAAAGATTTGCCGCGATTACCGATTGCAGGGGAATACATCCACCGCGTGGCTTATGATATTGGGGCGGAGTACGGTAAAGACACCTTCATGTTCATTGAAAAGCTCGGTACAGCCAAAGTACCTGCTGCATTTGCAATGAAAGATAAGGTCGATGCATACTTAGAAAAATTTGGTGTGAAAGGACTGTCAGATAAAGTTTTACAGCTGGTGACCAAATTCATGCCCAATCATTTACCGAAACGGATGAATGTTTTTCGTGATCTGTATGAACATCATTTGGTTATTCGGATTGAAAATCAAGATGTCGAACAAGTTGAAAGCTTTTTAAAACGTTATTTCCAAGATAAAAGCTCAGGTGATTTTTTCCACTGTAGCGAGGAAGAAGGACGTAAAGCATTTTTACATCGTTTTGCTGTTGCAGGTGCAGCAATTCGCTATCGGGATACGCACCGTTCAGAAGTTGAAGATATTGTGGCTCTGGATATTGCATTACGTCGTAATGATCGAGAGTGGGTGGAAACCTTACCCAAAGAGATGGATGATCTGATTGTTCATAAACTCTATTATGGTCACTTTTTATGTCATGTGTTTCATCAGGACTATATTGTGAAAAAAGGCGTAGATCCTTTGGCGATGGAACACCAAATGTGGCATTTACTGGATGCACGTGGGGCGGAATACCCAGCTGAGCATAATGTCGGACATTTATATGTAGCAAAACCTGCACTACGAACGCATTATGAAAAGCTCGATCCAACCAATAGTTTTAATGTGGGCATTGGTCAAACCAGTAAGCTGAAGCATTGGCAGTAAAGGGCTTTGGTCTAAAAAACTAAACCAGTGAGGGCAACGTCACTGGTTTTTTTATTGTCGTATGTTTTTGAGCGCTCAGTTGAATTGACCGTAGATGCCAAGAATTTTTTATAAATTGTCATCCCAATATTTTAAAAAACAGCTAAAGTAGTATGCAACAAGTTGCAAAGCCAAAGATAAGGATTCATGATGACAACCAATAGCTATGCACATATTTTAAAACCCTTACATTTGGGTTTTACCACCATTAAAAACCGTGTGGTGATGGGCTCCATGCATACGGGCTTGGAAGATCGTTTTTATAATTATCCAAAATTGGCAGCATACTTCGGTGAGCGTGCTAAAGGCGGTGTTGGCCTGATCATTACAGGCGGGATTTCTCCAAACCGTCAAGGTTGGCTCCTTCCTGCGGGTGGAACGATGAATACGCTGGGGGATATTGCTCCACATCGTTTGGTAACCCATGCCGTACATAAACATGGCGCAAAAATTTTAATGCAAATTTTGCATGCTGGACGTTATGGCTACCAACCTTTTGTTGTTTCTGCCAGCCCAATTAAATCGCCGATTTCGCCTTTTAAACCGCGTCAAATGTCTGAAAAGCAAATTTTGAATACCATTGATGATTACGTCAACTGTGCCAGTCTTGCAAAAAAGGCAGGCTATGACGGTGTAGAAATTATGGGTTCAGAAGGCTATTTACTGAATCAATTCTTAAGCCGTCATGTGAACCAACGTGAAGACCGTTGGGGTGGGCCGATTGAAAACCGTATGCGTTTTGCGGTCGAAATCGTTAAAGGAATACGTGCACAAGTCGGCGAAAAATTTATTATTTGCTTCCGTTTGTCATTGCTCGATTTGGTGCATGATGGCAATACCATGAAAGAAGTGGTTACGATTGCGCAAGCACTAGAAAAAGCAGGCATTACCTTATTGAATACAGGGATTGGTTGGCATGAAGCGCGGATTCCAACTATTGTGACTTCGGTACCACGTGCTGCTTTTGTTGACTATACTGCGGAAGTGAAAAAGCACGTGGCTGTGCCAGTGATTGCCTCAAACCGTATTAACATGCCAGATACCGCGGAAGAGATTTTGGCATCGGGCAAAGCGGATATGGTGCAAATGGCACGTCCGTTATTGGCTGATGCTTTTTGGGTGAATAAAACAGCGACCAATCGTGTTGATGAGATCAATACGTGTATCGCTTGTAACCAAGCATGCTTAGATCATACTTTTAAAAACCAACGTGCAACCTGTTTGGTCAACCCGCGTGCAGCGTTTGAAACAGAGTTGGTTTATTTGAAGGCGAAACAACCGAAACGAGTTGCGGTAGTGGGTGGTGGTGTCGCAGGGATGTCAGCCGCGACGGTTGCAGCCAGTCGTGGACACCAAGTGACTCTGTTTGAAGCAAGTCATGAAGTGGGTGGACAGTTCAACTTGGCAAAAGTTGTACCCGGTAAAGAAGAGTTTCATGAAACCATTCGTTATTTCAAAGTACAGATTGAAAAAACTGGCGTCGACTTACGTTTAAACACCAAGGTGAATCGTGAGCAGCTTGAGCGTGAAGGCTTTGAAGAAATTATCATTGCCACAGGCGTTGTGCCACGTGCATTACGTATCGAAGGGAGTGATTCACCGCAAGTCTTGTCTTATGCAGAAGTGTTACGCGGCGCACCTGTCGGTCGAAAAGTTGCGGTGATTGGTGCTGGAGGGATTGGTTTTGATGTGTCTGAGTATTTATTGAAACCCGAGCATCAACCTCAGCCACAACCGCTTGCAGATTGGCAACGTGAATGGGGTGTAGATCCAAACCCGAATTATGTTTCTGAAGGAGGCACGCAGGCCGCAGAAGTTCATCCGCCTGTTCGTGAGATTTATTTATTACAGCGTAAAACCTCTGCACTTGGAGCAGGTTTGGGTAAAACCTCGGGTTGGGTACACCGCGCACAGTTGAAAAAGCATGCAGTACGTATGTTGCGTGGGGTTCAGTACAAAGCTGTGACTAATGAAGGGCTTTGGGTCGATATGGCAGGACAAGATCAATTGCTCCGTGTCGATACTATCGTCGTGTGTGCTGGGCAGGAGTCAGTGAAAGACTTAATGCCAAGCGCTGAGCAAAATACACTCGCGAATTATCACATTATTGGTGGTGCTAAACTGGCGGCTGAGTTAGATGCGAAGCGTGCGATTCGCGAAGGTGCAGAAATCGCTTCGAAATTATAAGTTTTTGATGAAACAATATGCAGTTGGTTGCTTTGACAGTAAGTTTTACTTGTCATCAAAACAAAAGCTCCGTATGATGGCGCACATGGAAGCGTGGCAGAGCGGTTTAATGCACCGGTCTTGAAAACCGACGAGGGCTTATACCCCTCCGTGAGTTCGAATCTCACCGCTTCCGCCAAATATTGAATTAAGCCCTTGTTATTGCAAGGGCTTTTTTCTTGCCTATGATTTTACCCCACAACCTACCCCACATAAAATTTTGGATTGGAATAATCAAAATAAGAATAAGTCAGATGGCTTTGGATAATAAGTAAATTGAGTCTAAGCTGATTTCTTACATAACAAACTATCATGTAGGTGTACTGCACACTTGATTCTTGATCTTGTTTTTATTGCTAATAGTCATGATGATCTTTTTTATTGACCTTATCTTGATCTGCTATTGACTCATTTTCAGGTTCTCGTTCACTTTGATTATTGGCGTTAGGTTTACGCTTAGTTACAGAAATATTTTTAGGTATTCGTATTGGTAGGATAGCTGCCTCTATTTTGCGTTTGTTCGGACTCTGTAGTTGTTTACTATTATTTTGAGATGATGGTGGAGAGCTTAAGAAAGTATTCTCTTTTTTCTCAATAACTTCATTTTTTTGTCCGCTAGATTCACCATCACTCATATTTGATTCGGATAAGATTGATTCATTCTGAATAAATATTTTAGGGAGTGGTTGGATACAAGTCTCATTTGCAGATTCTTTTTCTGTATTGTCGCCATTGCATGATTCATTAGGAACACACACACCATTCTCAGATAGTATTAATTTTCGAGAATTTTCATCTATATTGTTTAAATCATTTTCAAGCGCTGATTGTGCATTACCCTGATCTATAGATGGGATTGTGGTGGTTTTTTGAGCCAGACTCTGTTGATAACTCGTAAGTTCTGAAAGATAATTTTTTTCACGTTCACAGGCTAAATTTAGCTGTTTTTGTAGAGCGGAATTCTGCAAAATAAGCATGTTTAAAATTGGTCTAAAATTTTTTTCATTTTCTTTTTTTGCTTTTATTTGATCTATTCTTTTATGATAATGACTTATCATTTCAAAAAATCTTTTTCCATTAAGTACAGGTAAATCTAGAGAAAAAGGTTAGGCTAATGTATTAAAATCAACTTTTCGTGAACTATGTAGATTATAATCATCTACAAAAACATTTGCCATTTGATAAAGTAATACATATGGATATAATTCTTTTGTATCTTTATTTATAGAAATACCCTTAAATA
>ERZ650306.1546-NODE-1546-length-12843-cov-5.031045_pt1 | contig 12843 bp, 15 predicted proteins | sample MGYA00376242_ERZ650306 | MGnify/ENA primary metagenome ERZ650306 (study PRJEB26733, sample SAMN07839244) | wastewater metagenome | biome: urban; feature: wastewater treatment plant; material: waste water | place: USA: North Carolina | collected 2016-03-31 ...
TGTTCAACGCTCTCTTCTCAAACCGAGCAGCCTTTACAGCAACTGCAAGTGGTTCAGAACATTGATGCCCTACCCAATACCAAGACCAATGCCGCATCCTTAAATAAATACAAGAATCATTGTATGATCCAGTTTACAGGTTATTTTGATGGTGGGCAGAGTACGGAATCATGGGAATTTAAAGGCAATCAGTTGAGTCGGGCTTTTTCTGAGACCTATCAATATGTGCCGAATCGTTTATTCAATGCGGCCACTGAAAAACCTGTATTAGATCAGAAAACGCGAAAAACCACAGTATTTGACATTCAGAAACCTGAGGTAAAACATAACTTTGACAAGTTAAAAAGCTACTTTAACCAAACCGTTTTGGACCAATGTAGCTAAGTTTGCCATCTCCACAATTTCTAGCTACAGTGTTTTTAAGCTGTAATGTGCTTGTAAAGTTTTGCTGAAATCCATCGCTTTCTTTCTTTTGCTCGCTATGATGCATTGGCGTTGATGAAGTACCCCAATACGGTACATCGCTAAGGAAATCGCAATGAAAAAAATGATCAAAACAGCTATCGTCACAACAACTCTACTTGCTTCTGCATCTATTTTTGCGCAAAACGTTGGTGTTAATGCCAATGGTTCTGCACAAGTCAATGTCGAATCAAGTGGCTTGATCAAAGGCGTTACTGGTGCAGTTAAAAATACAGCACAAGGCGTTGGTCATGCAGCTCAACATGTCGGTCATGCTGCTGTAGATACAGGTGTAAATGCCACTCAAAAAACGGTTGGTGTCGCAACCAATGTGAGTTCACAAGTTATTAATAAAACAGGTGAGGCTGTCAAAAATACGCGTGATTACACCGTAGACAAAGCAAATGATGGTAAGAGATTTACTGCTGACCAAAAGGCCAACATCAAAAAACGAATTGAAGAAAAGCAAACTAAATCTAAAGCATTAAATTTAAATGCGGAAACGAATTTAAATACACAAGTAAATGGTAAAACTTCATCTCTAAATGCAAAAACAGGCTTAAATGCAGATCGAAAAAATCTGCAAACAGGTGCCAATGTTGGTGTGAAAGTATTAGGTGTAAATGCGAACGTAAATACCAATGCAAAAGTGGGTACAAACTAATTTTCGAACCCATCGTTAAAAGCCCTTTGCTTAAGCAAAGGGCTTTTGATTATGTGATTTAGTCTATCAATTGTAGTTTGGTCTGCTCATCTGCATGATTTTCAATAAAATGTCCCTGCCCATGATCATCACAACTCAAGGTCAAGTTTTTATAACTGAGTTGATAAAATTCAGGATAGCGTTTAAAAATCAATAAAGACTGATCCAAAGCCAAAGCTTCACCGACTTTAACTAACTTATGAATCCCACGATCATTCATCGTCAAAACATAAGATTCTGCATTTAACTCAAGTTCAACAACGGCATTCGCACTAGCTTTCAATGGCAACAGATATTGTTGATTCGCCTGAATTGCTTCAGCGTTATAAGCCTCTAGCTTTAAGCTGACTAAATTAAAAACTAACCATGTATTTTGAATCGTGCGAATGGTTGGCACTGAGCTGTCCATCTGTTGGATAAAATGCGGATGAATACCTAACTTCCGTAAATTTTGCTCAGTACCCTGTTGTAGATTAAATAATTGTTGAACCAATTTTTGCTTAAGAACAGCATCAAAATAACGTTCATCTAATTCAAAATCGTTATTTTGCAAGATTCGTAATAAAGCTTGATGATGCCTGCTCAATAATGCATCTAGTACATGGCGATAGTAGAACTTACTTTGCTTTTTAACCTCTCGAACGCGCTTATAAAAATAAGTAATCTCAAAAGGTTGCTCAACAAAATCATTGAGTAATTGCGAACTTGCCAAAACCGAGAGTGCTTCATGTCCTGTAAAAGGCAAATGAATCACATGCATCTTTGGTAATAAGGGCTGTATTTTTAAGAAATGTTCTTTATCTTCTGCATAGTATGGATCATAGACAATGATGTATTCACGAGATGAATCCACTTCATCTGCCTGAATCTGCATATTTTGATGAATAGATGCGTCAAAAAATTCTGCATAACGGCGATCATGAACCACATCAGGGTCTATCGAATATTGTGGTACAAAAGCAACGATTTTATGCATATTCAATAAATTAGAATATTTAATCGCAGCATAGCCTCCCATTGATCCACCATAACCCACAATCTGCTCAAACTGTTCTAAGATCGGCTGAATCTGTCGCTGCATCTCAAGCATGCTGCTTTTAGGAAACCAAGATTTCTGTTTTGGCATAATGCCAATCACATTGTATTGATATTTGAATAATGATTTTTCAGCATTAATCGACATGCCTTTGGCACGGCTAATCAGATCACCAAAAGAAATCACCAAAGTGTCACTTGAACCTGTTAAAAAAATAACGCGAATATGTTCATCTTCAAATATTATTTGCTTATCCATGCTCACACTGAAAAATTAATCCTAGGCTTGTCGCAAAAAGCCATCAAATGATGTCTTTGCCAAACCCTATTTGCGGAGTATCTTATTTTATAGAGATAAGACAGATTAAAAAGCGCAAAAAATGACACATTCCCTCCATCCATCTGCGGCAAAAGGCTTTGGTTCAGGTGCTGAACTGTATCAGCAGGTCCGTCCCAGTTACCCGCAAGAAATAGCGGTTTGGCTACAAGATCGCCTCCAGATAGGTGAAAGTTCCACTGTTATTGACCTCGGTTCTGGGACTGGCAAATTCTTACCTTACCTCATTCAAACTCAGGCAAAAGTGATCGCGGTGGAGCCCGTGGCAGAAATGCTTCAACAGCTTCAACAGGCCCATCCAACAGTTGAATGTGTACAGGCTTTCAGTGACCAACTGCCTTTGCAAAATGAATCGGTTGATGCCATGGTTTGTGCCCAGTCTTTCCATTGGTTCTCAAACATTGAAACACTGACTGAAATGCATCGTGTATTAAAACCATCAGGACATCTAGGACTGGTCTGGAATCAACGCGATATTCAGGTAGATTGGGTCAGGGCATTGGCGGATGAAATTGCCCCATTTGAGGCGGACACCCCACGTTACCATAGTGAAAAATGGAAACAGGTGTTTGAAAATCAGGAATTATTTAGGTTTATTGGGTTAGATACATTTCAGTTGCTGCATCGGGGAACAGTCGAACAAGTGGTCAGCAAACGCCTGCTGTCCACCAGTTTTATTGCGGCAATGTCAGCACAGCATCAACAAAGACTTAAAGCAAGGTTTGAACAAATTGTATTTGATTTTACAGGCCTAACTGCGCAAGATCAGATAGATTTTCCTTACACCACTTTTGCGTATCATTTTCAGAAAACATCAAATTCATTATAGATCGAGTTGACCATGCCAAACATCAAAACAATATTTGCAATAAGCTGTGTACTCAGCACCGCCCTACTGCTCAGTGCCTGTAACAAGGACCAACCACCTGCCCCAAATAATGAAAAGCAAGGCAGTTCAGTCAACAATTCAATTGGCGAACTGAACCAGACACCCATCAAGCAATTCCCCGCCACGCCTGATGATGGACATGACATTGCCATTCTGGAAGATTATGACCAGCGTTTTACCGCAATGAGTGACAGTATGGAAATCGAGTTGGCGAAAATGAAAGAGGCCAATACACTGACACCAGAATTTGAACAGCAGCGCCAGAAAGATAATATCCACTCTGCATTGACGATGCTAAAAGAGCTGGAATTAAAAACCGAGCAAGGTCGCTATATTCAGGGTGTGTTGTCGGATTACTGGCAGAATCAGGCCAAAGCTCTGGAACAAAGCACTTTATCTGGTTCAGCCACACCCGACACAGGCAAACAGGTGGATCAGTTAAACCAGTACCTGCATGCACAAAGTCAGTTGCATCACTGGAAAAGCACTCAAACTGCTGACTCAAAAATGCAAACTGAATAAAACCTATAAAGATGTAGAGGAGCATTTAGCCCCTCTATATCTTAAGAAAGATCCAATTTAAATCTTCTGCTTCTCAATCCACTGGATGGAATTCACACGGAATAGCTCGCAGGCGCCATCCCCTGTATCTGTGGGGGTCAATGACGACTTCCACACCAGCTCCTTGTCACGCACCTCAACCAGCTCACCTTTGAGCTGCACCAAATCACCGCGCTTTACCTGTTTAATCTGCTGGGCAATCTTGGGAGTGGCGGGAATGATGTGCATATTCGACACCATTTGCATGGCCTGATTTGCAGGAACAGGTAGCTTATCTATTTTCCAATTCAAATAGCGGTCATATTGATTTACTGAGATTTTACGTGCGATCTCGGGCTTGGCAAACAAACCCCAACTCACCGCATAGTCAATTGGCGAGAATTTTGCCTGTTCATCATCCTGATAAAGCTTTGAACCGAGGATACGAAAATTACCATAAAAAGGCTGCAACACAGAGATGGACTGGTCTTTTAAAATAGGCGATAAACCATTGGCAATATTATATTCCGCACCACGGGTAGATGCATGTGCCTGTCCAATTGCAGCCACCATGCATAAACTGATCCATAGGCTTTTGTTCATGCTGAGCATCCTCAAAAATAACGCTTAAAACTTAGAAAATCCCTTCTGTTCATAGTATGCTTAGACCATGCAAGAAAGTGCTTTTTTTGGTAACAGTCAAACGCACTCTGGTCATATTTTTGTGACGACTCCACTCCCTTTTTTTAAATCAATGAATGGAACTCTATGATTTATCAATTTTATCAACGTCGGGTTTTTCCGCATCTGCTCAATCAGGTCATGCAAACCGCCAGCCTGATGGATAAACGCCGTGAACTGCTGCTGCCGATTGAGGGCGAAGTGCTTGAGATTGGTTTTGGAACAGGTTTAAACATTCCATTTTATGGCAATGTCGATGTACTGTATGCGCTTGAACCGAATCCAGACATTTACCATCTGGCGGTTGAACGGGTTCAGCATGCCCCATTCCATGTCAGGCATGTACAGGCTCATGCAGAGAAATTGCCTTTTGCTGACCAGTCTTTGGATCATGTGGTTTCCACCTGGACATTGTGCAGTATTGCCCGACTGGATCAGGCACTGGCAGAAATTTATCGGGTGCTGAAACCAACAGGAACTTTGCATCTGGTTGAGCACGTCAAGCATCCCAACTCGGTCAAGATCCAGTCTTTACAGACCTTGCTTACTCCAATTCAAAAACGTATTGGCGATGGCTGCCACCTGAATCGGGACATTGAACGCAGCCTGCAACAGGCAAAATTCAAGTTTATTGAAAAGCAATATTTTGATGCCGAGGGCATTCCAAGCATTGCACAAAAGATGCTGATGGCACGGGTACAAAAACTCAATTTTGAGATTACGGATTAATCATTAAAATCAATACGCAGGGTTTCAAAGCGCACCCGTCCCTCACGTATCGCTTGGGCAATGGCCTGCTGTCCCTTGCTCAGGCGGGCACTGCCACTTTTAATATCCAGCAGGATCACTTCAATGTCTTCGGCATCACCATCGCCATCACGGAAGTCGGTATAGCCATCAAACACCACATAATCCACGGGGTCACCCAGAAACTTGGCATCACTGGGAAGATACTGGAACTCAGGCAGAATGGGGGCAAACTGCTCGGCCATTTTACCCTTTAATACCGCGCGGCTGGTGTTGACACTGCGCTTCTGCGCGTCAACCAGTGCCTGTTTATGTGCCAATTCAAGTTCAGCAATATATTGTTCATATTCCGCCTGAATACGTCCATTGCGTGTGCTGGATAATATAATGGTGGTGATCACCACACCAATACATCCGCCTATCAGCATTGCCAACCAAACCGACATAAAATTTCCCTCTGTTCTGAGCCTAAATTGTAACCTACCACGCTGAAAAAGATGCTAAGGTAGAATGGAATATAAGAGACTCGTTAAAACGCAAATTTCATGAAAACCATATTAATTGCAAATCAGAAAGGCGGTTGTGGCAAGACCATGACGGCGATTACCCTTGCTGCCGCATTATCACAAAAAGGCTATAAAGTTGCGCTAGCCGATGCGGATAACCAGAAATCCACCTTACAATGGCTCAAGCAGCGTCCTAAAACGGCGACCGAAATTCAGAGTCTGGACTGGCGACATGAGAAATCGATTGGTGAGGCACCCAAGAATCTGGACTACCTGATTATTGATGCGCCTGGTGCCCTTTCAGGGGAACATGCGGAACAACTGGTTAGTGAGGCACATGCGATTGTCACGCCATTACAGCCGTCGTTTTTCGACATTGACAGTACCCGTCGCTTCCTTAAGCATTTACAAGACATTAAACGGATTCGTAAGGGCAAAGTTCAGATTCTGCTGATTGCCAATCGGGTCAAGCCAAACAGCGCCAGCTCCAAGGATATTCAGGAGTTCTTCAGCAAGATTGAGCAGCAGCCTGTGGCATGGATTTCCGAACGGAGTGCCTATGGCACATTGGCGATGCAGGGACTCAGTATTTTTGATAAGCCACAGAAGAACTTTGTCACTATCCAGAGTCAGTGGCAGCCTGTTTTAAATCAGTTGGTGGATGATCCAAGTCAATGGTTTTAAACCACCTTGTTCCATCACGCCAGGATGGAACAAGGTATGAACCATTTATACAACTGCACCGACTAAAACCTATCTTTATTTAGGTTCAATAAAAGGTGCGGGATTTGGACTAGGTTGATCTGTGTCATCACCCTTATCTTTCAGGTTATGCCTCATTTCATCACAATCCAGGTTTTCCACAGCTTTGCGGATGGTCTCGTTACCGTGACTGCCATCATCTGACTGGATTGCCTGTTCACGTTCCGCACCTTGCTGCTGTAGTGCATTTTCAGGATTTTTAGAAATATCTTGCTTTTCTATAGCCTGCTGTAATTGATCACTGTCCGTCAGACCTTCCACTTGCTGATAACTGAGCTTATCACCGTTCAAAAGAGCAGCCACTGCACTTTCGGCTTGTGTACCATTGCTGCTATTCTGTTGTGAATGATGGTCCTGACCTGTTTTTGGAGAGGTATTGTCCTGATTATTTGAATGTGTCATCGAACTGCTCCTTAAATTCACTTTATGGATGTGTGATGAATTCAATATAACAATACGCTTTGTAACTCTTTGGCAACTCCTGTATTAAAGTCGATAGCAAATGTTGCTATGGTAAGTTGCTGTATTGCAGTCTTGAAACTTTCGTAAATGCTGAGATATACATATTGCCGATCCCCAACCATTCCATTTATCATGATCAGTTCGCTGAAACATGCCAGCGGTTTCGCCCCTGATTCCATTTAGAGATTTCAACGTGAAATTACTGAATGACAATTTTACTGGACGCATTTTTCAGTTAATATGATTTTATTCAACTTTTAGCCCTAGAGACGGAAGCTTGTGCAACAATACGCTCCCACATTACAACGTGTTTTATTGTTTGGACTGTTCTTTGTCTTAATGTATTTGGGATTCAGCATTCTCAAATACTTTATCGTTCCTGTTCTTTGGGCAGCGATTATTGCTTATATGACATGGCCTGTTTATTTATGGGTACAACGTCGCTTTTTTGGTGAAAATCGACCAACGCTAAATGCAACGATCATGATTACGTTGGTCATTTTAGTGATTGGGGTTCCCTTTGTTTGTGCCATTTTCATGCTGCAACTCGAAGGCCGAAATTTATATTTTAATTTACAAAAACAATTATTTTCAGGTCATATTCAAGTCCCCGAGTTTATAAAAACACTTCCGATTGTTGGTAAGGATATCAGTCGTACAGTCAATGAATTAAGTGCCGATCCGAATAGTATTGCGAAGAATGTTGCCGAATGGATACAAGGTCATTTGAGCTATGGCCGTTTTGTACTGAGCGAGATTAGTCGGAATTTAGTTAAACTGACCTTTGCAATCATGACGCTGTTCTTTTTCTATCGTGATGGGCAAATGATTTTGTCTCAAGTGAGTCGCGCCTTAGAAAAGATCATTGGTCCTCGCGTACATCATTATTTAGAAACCATTTCAGAAACAACACGCGCTGTAGTGTATGGCGTGGGATTAACTGCTGTGGCACAAGCCATTTTAGCAGGTCTCAGTTACTTTGTAGCAGGTGTGCCTAACCCAATGCTACTCACCATGGTAACGTTTATTTTGGCCTTAATTCCATTTGGAACTCCCATCTCCTATTTAGGGGTTGGTTTATGGCTATTTGCTCAAGGCCAAACTGTCGAAGCAATTGGTGTGATTACATGGGGTGTCTTGATTGTAAGTAGTTCAGATAATGTGATTCGACCTTTAGTTATCTCAGGCGCAACTCAAATTCCATTCATTTTAATTATGTTTGGTGTGCTAGGAGGAATCGCAAGTTTTGGTTTAGTGGGCTTATTTATTGGTCCAGTCATCTTAGCTATTTTATTGGCAATCTGGCGTGAATGGCTGCATGAGAATGTTCAGGAGCCAATCGCTGCCATTGAAGCGCCACCTGAAACAAAGTCGTAATCTATTTACACGATTTACCATTTAATCTTACTGACAACTTGCGAGTTATCCCATAGTTTATTTGAATCAAACAAATAAAGCTGATAGATAAGGATAATTTGCAATGATTTCAACGGTACAAAAGTCTTGTGTTCTGACAAGTTTAGTTTTGATGATGAGTGCATGTTCTTCTATTAACTTAGACAGCAATGCATCCAAAATTCAAACACAGCCAACGACAACAGATCAGAAACAACTCATACAAGTTTACCAAGTCGATGCCAATGGTGTGGGTGCATCCATTGGAACAGTAACATTTAAACAAACAGCAAAAGGTTTATTAATTACCCCCGCGCTTGGAAAACTTTCCCCAGGTGAACATGGTTTCCATATCCATGAAAATGCCTCATGTGAAGCTGCTGAAAAAGAGGGCAAAATGGGAGCCGCCCTCGCTGCGGGCGGGCATCTTAACCCAGAGAAAGTTGCCCATCACGGTACGCCACTGGATGGACATTTAGGTGATCTACCAGCCCTAACGGTGAATGACAAGGGTTTTGCAACAACGCCTGTGCTTGCCCCACGCCTGAAACTTGCCGATATTCAGGGTCGGGCAATCATGATTCACGCAGGTGGCGATAACTATTCAGATTCACCTAAGCCTTTGGGCGGTGGCGGAGATCGGGTTGCCTGTGGTGTGATTAAGTAAGGATATTTAAATACTGTGGGTATCCTAAAAGATATCCACAGTTGTGTTGATATTTTAAACAGGCCCTAATGGATTCCCTCAGCTTGACGCTCGAGCATAATCTGTTTCAGCACTACCCTCGGCTGGGTAAACCAGAGACCAATCAACACCACACTTGCCAAGGCAAAAGCCCAAATATGGAAATGCGTATAAAGTACACGCACCAATTCTATAATCACAAAGAAACTCATCATCAATAGCATTGAAACAGCCGCAGCGACTGTCCCTTTGGATACTTCTGAAGACATTAATGCAAAACGATATAAAACTGAAAAACTAATCCCCTCTCCTAAGCTTATTAAGGTCATACCGATCAATAAACACGGCACTAGATAAGTTTGCCAAATCACGCCTAAAATTAAAAACAGCGTTCCAATCAACATAATCGGTAAGCCCATCAAAATGGTTTTGCCTAATGGAAAGCGATCAATGATTTTGATCAGGATAATATTCCCTGCAATTAAGCCAAAAAATACAGGAAATTGCGCTAAACCATATTGCACACTACTGAGCTTTAACTCATCGACCAAGATAATGGGTGACAGCGCAATCCACAGCATTAATGGCATCCCAACCAAAGGTAAAGCAATGCTTAACCCTAAGAAACGGCGATTGGTGAATACTTTTTTAAAATCATCAAAAATATAAATAAAAGGTTGTCTCGCTCGACGCTCTGGGGTTGCTGGCATAAATTTATTTAGACCAAACCAACTCAGGAATGAAACGATTGCAATCGCAACAAAACCCCAATGCCAAGAGACATAATCAATCAGAAATGCACCAAGAACAGGCCCAAGTAATGGCGCAAGCAAGGAAATATTGGCCATTAATGCCATCACTTTAATGGCATCACGTTCCTCAAATGTTTCCTGAATTGCAGCATAACCCACTGCCGAAATGACCGTAAGGCCAATTCCCTGTAAGAAACGTAAAGTCAGGAATTGTTGGATATTCTGCGTCAATAAGATGAGCAAACAACAGATGGTAAAGAAAGCCACGCCTGCCAATAATACCTTCTTACGTCCAAGACGGTCTGACAGAGGTCCAAGCAACCAAGCAACACTTGCTCCACCCAATAAATAAAAAGACATGGAAGATGGTGCCCATGTTGCACTAACACCGAATTGTTCTGTAATTGCCAACATTGCTGGCTGAATTAAGTCATTACCAATATAGACTGAAAATTCGAATAGCACTAAAGCTAATGGAAACATGAGCGTTATACGGTTTAACGTCATGCTTTGATTGTTCGTCATCATGTTCTATTCACAAAAATAACCAATTCGCGTGCATCCATTTCCTTGAAAAAAAGAAAATAGATTCCGCACCACGTCATTTTATGGTTCTGATTTAAATTAAATTTTGATTTTCATGCAGTGAGAGCGCATGTAATAAATGTGGAAACACCATATTCACAAGGTGTATAAATTGCGTGAGATTCGTAAATATTTTACCTATCGTAAAAATTTACAAGCGCAACTTTAGCACTTTTTAAAAATGCCTGCAATTTAAGCAATAAAATGAATTGTGTGGATATGTGAATAACCCAAAAGTTATCCACATTTTTGTTTGGTTTTTACTCATCGTCAATTTATCAATGCGATTCAGGAACACAATTCAAACTGGAATTTATTGGTATTGTCCCCTCTCGCACACTGATAGCTTTGTTTTTTATTTACAATCTTCCAGACTTCTTGATCACGCTTTAACTCATATTCGGTACGAATAGCTACAACAGAGTCATCTAATTGGGCTTGTTCAACCGTCACCTGTGCATCGGTTGGGTTTTCAGCACGATTAAACTGCTGATCAATTTTGAGATTAGTTTCATCATGAAATAAATTTGGTTGATCGAGTAAAACCGCATGTATTGCTGTACTTTTTTGTACCGCTGCTTGTTGCTGTGACTGTGCAATCGGCTGATTGCATGCGGTTAAAAATAAGCTACACCCTAAAACCATCCAAATTTTATACATTTTGTACCTTTCCTATTTACCACATGCATTTATGCTACTATGCAAAACTGGATTTCAAAGCAACAAAATGTATGTGACTTATGAGAGATTTGTTGTATTGATCAATCATTTGAACATCATCACAAGTCAATAAAAAAACAAATTTTATAACATGAATATCACCACGGATTAGGCATCACCAATGTCAGATTTAGCAAAAAAATTAGCAATTATTTTAGTCGTCAGTAGTACGATTGTCGGCTGTTCGAAAAAAGAAGAAGGTGCTGCAAGCGATGCATCTGTAGCGACAGAAAGTGCGGCGCCCAATAGTGAAACAATTCGAGCAAATGCAGCAAAAAACCCCGAACAGTTAGTAAGCACACAACAAAGTGCTCTCGAACAAAATCGGCAATTAATTAAAAGTGCTGAATTAAAATTTGAAGTGAACGATGTATTAAAAACCACATCTACGCTTGAGCAACAGTTATTGCAATACAATGGCTATATTGAGAATAAGCAAATTGACTATCAAGTGAGTGACCGTTCTCAACATGATCGTATCGATGGAACCGTGGATATTTATGAAAAAATCACGCCGACTGTACAACTGATGGTACGTATTCCAAATGATCAGGTGACAACATTTCTAAATCATTTACTACCTTTAATGCTGAACTTTAATACACAAAGCTACGAAGCAAAACGTTATGAATTAAAACTGTTAGAAGAGAAACTCAATACAGCGAACCAAAGTAATAGTGCATCTAATGCAGTAAATAATCAATTACAACAGCTCACTGATTTAGAAGTGAAAGATCGCCTAGCGTATAGCACCATTCGTTTAGAATTTTTCCAACAGCCAAAAGTGCGTAAGAGTCATGACCTCAATATTCATCGTATTGCATCACTAGACAGCGATCCATTACTCACCCGAATAGCCGAAGCATTCAAAATTGGACTATCCTATTTTAAAGAAACGCTCATCTGGTTGATCCAATTTTGGGCGTTTTATATAGTGATTATTGCAATTTGGTTGATCCGTAAAGCTTATAAAACACGAAAACAGAACCCATAATTATTGATTTTTAGTCAATAGTATTTTGCTTATTTATACATTTTTACTCATGAATAGATTCTCTAAAATATATCCAAGTTTTAGAAATCTATTTTTGAGTTTAATTTTATGAGCAATATTTTAATTATTAATGGTGCTAAACAATTCGCTCACTCAAATGGTGAATTGAATGACACCTTGACTGACTTTTCAGAATCACATCTAAAAGCTTTAGGTCATACAGTACAAGTGACACGTACCGACAGTGACTATGACATCCAAGCCGAAATTGAAAAATATTTATGGGCAGATGTAGTGATCTATCAAATGCCAGGTTGGTGGATGGGCGCGCCATGGACAATGAAAAAATACATTGATGATATTTTTACGATTGGTCATGGTTCACTCTATGCCAGTGATGGACGTAGCCGTTCTGATGCATCGAAAAAATATGGTTCAGGTGGCTTGCTCCAAGATAAAAAATACATGTTGTCGTTGACATGGAATGCACCAATTGAAGCGTTCACTGATCCAGATCAATTCTTTCACGGCGTTGGCGTTGATGGTGTTTATTTACCTTTCCATAAAGCCAATCAATTCTTGGGTATG
>ERZ650306.1549-NODE-1549-length-12828-cov-27.586628_pt1 | contig 12828 bp, 18 predicted proteins | sample MGYA00376242_ERZ650306 | MGnify/ENA primary metagenome ERZ650306 (study PRJEB26733, sample SAMN07839244) | wastewater metagenome | biome: urban; feature: wastewater treatment plant; material: waste water | place: USA: North Carolina | collected 2016-03-31 ...
TAGAGGGGAAAACACGGATCAAGCGTACAGGTTCTGATATCAATCCATTCTGGCCGATGCCCTATAAAGGAAAGAATACAATTGGTGCTGATATTATTATTCCTGAGTATCGTGGTGAACCTTTAACTCTGACCAATATTTTTGCATTAGTTGAAATCAAGTTTCAAGGTGATCGAATTGATGATAAGCAATTTAAGGCTTATGACGATTTAAAAAAGCAATGTGCTGCAGAAAAGAAAACCAGCAAGATAACGGCAAGTGAGGGCTTTAAGTTGTCACTGTTTCGTTATCCTGAAGATGTAAGTCCTAAGGATCAACCACAACAGCAACAGCCAAAGAAGTCAAAAGGAAAGGGTAAAATATAATGAATGACGAAGAGTTATTTTTAAGTCAAGATGAAGTGACTGACTATATAGCAGAGTTTAAAAAAGATAGTTATCACACTTATGGGTACGAACAAGAAGAGTTTGGCATTTGTCCCTACATCACATTTTATATTTACCATCAGGATAATGAAGTAGAGGAAATTGCCAATAAAATTATCAATATTTACGCCAATCTCAACTTTAAATAAGCTTTTCAAATTGAATCGGCGAATAACCACATTTTTTATTCATAACGACGCAGACCGTATGTGACAAAATCTTTCTGATAAAACGATGCGATAAGTGCCATAAATCTCTTGCCCTTACTTTTTGAATATTAAAGCGATCAGTTAATTGACCAATGACCGTTTCAATTTTCCTTCGTGCTCTCATAAGCAACCTCATTGATTCTTGAGATCTAGAGTCCGGCATATTCTTTCTTAAAGGAGTTTGTAGATCAACATACTGAAATTTATAGTATTCTTTCAAGCTGGGTCTTAAGTAACCTTTATCTGCACCTAGTAACCCATGAATATTTTCTGTGATTTCTGGTGCAACATCACGCTCATCTACATTTGCTGGAGCGAAAGTATAGCCAGTAATCATACCCTCCAAATTAATTACAAGATGCCCTTTAAAACCATAGTATTTCTCTTGTTGTGCAGCACAATAACTAAAACCTGCATGTTCTTTGAAATTCTTGTGTCTTTTTGCTCGACTATAACGACAAACAGGTATAGGAAATCCATCAATAAAATGAATATGATCCTGACCATAATGTGCAGTTAATTGGGCTGTGATTTTTTGATGAACTTGCCATAAGTTTGCACAATGCTTACAAAAGTTAGGATATGAACCTAAATGAGGGAACCAACTTAAGTAATTGTTTTTAAAAAACATCCATATGCTTTTATCCGTATCCATTTTGAGACACTCACCAACAATTTGCATTGTGATAATTTCAATATCGGTTAAAGCAGGTGGAAAACCACGTTTTCTTAATGGTTCAGAGACTATAGTTGGGTAAATTTCCTCTATGATTAAATAGACAATGATGATAAATTCTTCAGTGGACATAACTGTAATTTTATTTTCATAGACGGATTTAAAATGAGGTTATGTCCTTTTTATTTCAATGACTTAAAAAGTTGAGATTGGCGTATATTATATATAAATATATTGTAAACTTAAGTAGACTCGCTATGCATGATTTCCTGATTGCTTTTCTCGGCGGTTTGATGCTCGGTGTATCGGTCGTTGGTTACCTGTATGTGCATGGTCGTATCGCAGGCATCAGTGGCTTAATCGGACAGGTGCTGAATCCTAAAATGATGTTTAAAACATCTGCGATTTGGTTCATGGCGGGTTTAATCACGGTGCCATTTATCTATGGACTGTTTGTTCAGCCAGAAATTGAATTGAATGCGAGTCCGCTGATGCTGGTGGTTGCGGGTCTCTTGGTCGGCTTTGGTACCCGCTTAGGTTCAGGCTGTACCAGCGGTCATGGCATTTGCGGGATGAGTCGTTTGTCTAAACGTTCCATCGTGGCCACCATGAGTTTCATGTTTGCTGGTTTTGTCACTGTTTATATTGTTCGTCACGTGACTGGAGCATTTTAAAATGAAAAATATTTTAGCTTTTATTTTTGGTGCTCTTTTTTCTGTCGGACTGATGGTTTCAGGCATGTCCAATCCGGAAAAAGTGCTGGATTTCCTGGATCTGTTTGGTGACTGGGATGCCAGTCTGGCCTTTGTGATGATGGGTGCAATTGCCGTGGCATTTATTCCCTTTCAAAAAGCCATGCGTTCTGCAGCACCGAAAACCGTATTTAACGAACCTATTGTATTGCCCACCAGTCAAAAACTTGATCCACGCTTAATCATTGGCAGCCTGTTGTTTGGTATCGGCTGGGGGATTGCTGGGGTATGTCCAGCACCAAGTTTCACCTTGATTGGCCTGGGGCATTACCAGGTCTTCTATTTTATTATCGCGATGTTGATTGGCGTATTGCTGCACCGTAAATGGGCTGGAGAATAACGATGGCAAAACACCCACTGGTACAGGATTTTTTTGACGAGGCGACCAATACCTTCAGTTACGTGGTATCCGATCCAATAACAAAGCGCTGTGCCATCATTGACAGTGTGCTGGATTATGATGCGGCATCTGCAACCACTTCAACCACACAGGCAGATCGTATCATTGCCTATGTCAAAGCACAGACTTTAGACGTGGAATGGATTTTGGAAACCCATGTTCATGCAGATCACTTGACTGCAGCCCAGTATTTGAAACAGGAACTGGGCGGAAAAATTGCAATCAGCCAGAAAATCGCTGTGGTGCAGCAGACCTTTGCTGCAATTTATAATCTGGATCTCAAGCAGGTGAATGCTAGTCAGCCATTTGATCATTTATTTGAAGATGGTGAGCATTTCAAAATCGGTGAGCTGGATGTTTATAACATAGCAACACCGGGGCATACGCCTGCTTGCCTGAGCTATGTGGTTGAAGATGCAGTCTTTGTCGGCGACACGCTGTTTATGCCGGACTATGGTACGGCCCGTTGTGATTTTCCAAAAGGTAGTGCAGAAAAGCTTTTTGATTCGGTACACAGCCTGTATCAGCTCCCAGAAGATACACGGGTCTTTTTATGTCATGACTATTTGCCTGAAACACGTGAATCGTATGTGTGTGAAACCACTATTCAGGCTCAGAAAACACAGAATATCCATATTCACGAGGGAGTCAGTAAAACTGAATTTGCTCAGATGCGAAACCAGCGGGATTCAGGACTCAGCATGCCGAAGCTGATTCTGCCTTCGATTCAGATCAATATGAAAGCAGGACAGTTCCCAACGCCAGAACAGAATGGGGTTTCTTATTTAAAACTTCCGCTTAATTACTTCAAATAGGCATGTTTCAAGATTAAACAAAAAGGTTTGTCTTTTGTTTAATTGCATTAGCAAAGAGAGGAACAGTGGCTATGTGGGTGTTAATACTGGAAGGGTTGGCCATCGGTGGCTTGCTGGGTTTAACCGGTGCTGGTGGCGGCATTCTGGCTGTACCGGCACTGATGGCGAGTCAGGGCTGGACCGTGGCACAGGCTGCGCCTGTGGGCTTGCTGGCAGTGACTCTGTCTGCCTTGGTCGGAACGTTCGAGGGTTTATTCAAGCGTATTGTACGTTATCGCGCTGCGCTCTGGATCGCCCTGATCAGTATTCCTTCAGCACGCTATGGCGTAAATCTGGCTGGTATTGTTTCTCCGGTCTGGCTGACGATGGCTTTCAGTCTAGTCATGTTGATTGTGGCTTACCGGATCTTCTTTAACAAAGTTAATGACCATGAGAATCCACCGTGTAAGGTCAATCAAACGACCGGTCGCCTGATCTGGAATGTGAAAACGGCCTCGTTCCTCGCCGGTATTGGCGTAGTGGCGGGTTTGCTGACTGGCTTGCTCGGGGTGGGCGGCGGTTTTGTGATTGTCCCGGCACTGCGTAAATTCACCGACCTCGATATGCGCAGTATCGTTGCGACTTCTCTAATGATTATTTTCCTGATTGGTGGTGTCAGTATTTCTGCACACGTGCTAGATGGCTTTCAATATCCTGTTTCGGTCACGCTGACTTTTGTTCTGGCCTGTATTGTAGGGATGTTAATTGGACGCAGTCTGATGCACCGAATTGAAAGTAACCGGGTTCAGAAGATTTTTGCTACGACTGTGATTGGGGTGGCAATCTATTTAATCTATTCAGCACTCATAGGCTAGTCCTGTGCATTGTATGGATAAAGAATGCATGAGTTGATGTATGACTACATGATCTGTCATCTGAATGAATATCAAACAGGTGTAGAGTCTAAAATGAATTTAGCAAATGGGCTGTTTGCAATAGTGTGATCGTTGCAACAGTGCTGGAATGAGAGTTTATAACAAAGTGCTTTTAAGTTGCTGATCTGGCATTTATAACAGATGAGGCTGATTTTGATGAGCGAGGAAGAATGAAAATGATGAAAACTGCAGAGCAATTGATCCGGAATGCGAAAAACCGGATTCAGGAAGTGAGTGTAGCTGAACTGTTTGAAGCGATGAAAAACCATAAAACCATTCTGATTGATGTTCGGGAACCGGATGAATTTCAGGCGGCAGCGATAGACCGGGCGGTGAATTATCCTCGTGGTGTTTTAGAAATGAGGATTCACCAGCATCCTTTGGTTAGCCATCATTGCGATACCATGCAGGCACTGGAACATCTAAAAGATCAGCCGATCTATTTGATCTGTGGCACGGGTGGACGTTCAGCATTGGCAACCGATACTTTACAGAATATGGGATTTACTCAGGTGAAGTCGGTTCAAGGTGGCTATCAGGCTTGGCTGGAACAGGGCTATCCGGTAGAAAAATAAGCTTTTGAATATAAAAACTTGATTGTTGATTTTTAATTTGAGAAAAAATTATGAAATACAAAGAATTAACCCAAAATATTTCAGGTAGTTTAAGAACTCTAAGCCAGGATTCACCAGATTTAATGAAAAGTTTCAATCAATTATCCCAGATCGCAATGCATGATGGTGTGATTGATCCAAAAACCAAGGAATTGATTGCCTTGGCGATTGGTGTGGCTGCACGTTGTGATGGTTGTATCGGTTTTCATGTCAGGACCCTGGTCAAAATGGGCATGACCCTACAGGAGCTGGAGGAAGTTCTGGGCGTTGCGGTGTATATGGGCGGTGGACCTTCATTGATGTATGCTGCAAATGCGCTGGAAGCATTCAAAGAGTTTTCCAACTGATTGGATAGTCAAGTAAATGGAGGGATGAAATGAGTCAGCACTGGAATGAATTGTATGCCCAGACGCAGGACCTATACGGCACAGCAGCAAACCTGTTTATTCAGGAGATTGCGGGGGAAATCCTGATAGAAGGTAAAACACTGGCAATTGCTGAAGGAGAAGGAAGGAATATCCTTTACTTGGCTGAGCAGGCAAGACAGTATAATTATCCTTTTTCGGCGGAAGTTTGGGATTATTCCGATGTTGCTTTGAAGCATCTGTCCAGCAAAGCCGAAGCTACAGGGATAAAGCTTGAACTCCGACATGTTGATTTAACAGCAGCGAAATGGCCGTCCGAGCGTTATCAAAACGTGATTTGTGTATTTGGTCATTTCGATACAGAAACGCAAAAACAGGTTTTAGAAGGCATAAGAAAGTCCTTGCTAAACGGTGGATGGTTTATCGGTGAGCTGTATTCCAAGGAGCAGATCAACTATAAAACTGGTGGCCCTAAAAATATCGAATATTTATACGATCCGTGGGATATTTTGCAGGTTTTCAAGCAGGATCATATCCATCATTTTTATGTTGGAGAGCAAGAAAGACAGGAGGGAGAATTACATTGTGGTAAATGCCATGTTATTCAATTTGCGATACAAGTGATGAAGTAAAAACAAGTGAATTCTTAAATGTGATGCAAATATTCAGCATTGCAGTACTTTAAGAAAGAGGTTTTATTATGTCAAATCGGTTCAAAAATAAAGTTGCCCTAGTTACTGGTGCGGGTTCTGGAATTGGGAAAAGCACAGCTATGCTTTTAGCGAAGCAGGGTGCAAGTGTTGTAGTCTCGGATATTAACTTTGAAGCAGCACAGAAAGTTGCTAAGGAAATTGTATCTTTAGGCGGTAAAGCGGCTGCGAATAAAGCCAATACGGCTGAACCTGAAGACATGAAAGCAGCGGTTGAATTTTCAATTAGCACGTATGGTGCCCTTCATTTAGCTTTTAACAATGCTGGAATATTGGGTGACGTTCAGCCAATTGCAAATTTAAGTATTGAAGCTTGGCGTCGTGTGATTGATATTAATTTGAATGCGGTCTTTTATGGCCTACATTATCAAATCCCTGCAATATTGGCAGCCGGCGGTGGTGCAATTGTGAATACAGCATCAATTTTAGGTTTAGTTGGGACTGAAAATATTTCTGGTTATGTTGCAGCTAAGCATGGTGTAACCGGGCTTACTAAAACGGCTTCGCTAGAATATGCTAAAAAGGGTATTCGTATTAATTCAGTACATCCTGGTTATATTAAAACGCCTTTAATTGGTGAGTTTGATGAAGCTGAACTGATAAAATTGCATCCAGTTGGTCGTTTAGGAAATCCGGAAGAAGTTGCACAGGTCGTTGCTTTCTTACTCTCTGATGATGCATCTTTTGTAACGGGCAGCCAGTATGTAGTAGATGGGTCATATACTTCACAATAGTTAATTTTAGGAAAGGCCTTCATTTGATTGAGAAGGTTTTCCTTTTGTAATTTATTAGAAGCATCTGTCTTACAAATAAAAAATGCCTGATGAAATTCGTCAGGTGTTTATATGAAATATCGTGTCAACTTATTTTAAGCCTAGGCAATTTAATTTTTTGATTAAATAGCAGTTAGTAAGATGTATTTTATTAGCTAAAGTTCCCACTAACTTTTAATGGAAACTTTAACTATGGTTTTAGATTTTATTCATAGGCGAGTTAAAGTAAACTGTTAATAAAATTATCAGGATCAATTTCATCCGTCACAATAACATGTACGCCAATATTTTTGAGTTTTTCTCGCAATCTGTCACCCATCCCTGTGGTTACGAACATGTCCATAGGTAACAGTTTTTCTAGTACCTCACCCGACTGAGAAAATGATGCTTCTTTCTCCACCTCAATGAGCTGTTTGTCCATAACTTTCCCATCTTTGAGCTCATATTTCCAGAATTTTCGGCATTTCCCAGCATGCGGAGTAATATGACGTCGGTTCTGTGATGTAATTACAATTACCATAAAGATTTCTCCAAACCAAACCGATACTACTGCTCTTTATAGGTATGTATCGGTTCATGATGATTCATAAGTTAAGCTTGTAGTGACAAAAACTATTCAAAAACATAGCTAATACTATTCAAGCAAGATTTTCCAAAACAAACTGAGGTGACTTGATAAAGAGTTTCAACAAAGCTTGGGCTGAGCTTGAGGGATGACGAACTCCACGTTCCCAACTTTCTAAGGTACGGGCGGAAATACACAGTTTTGATGCTAGTTCTGTCTGTGAAATATTGAGAGCTTGCCGGATCCTTACAATTTGTTGTGCTAAATCCAGACAACAGTTGCTATTAAAATCACTTTTTGGGAGATGTGCCTGATCATGCTGAAGTAGATTCATTATTGTCTCCTCCTTATCGATATACTAGAAAGCTGTAATAACACTTTGAAAAATCCAAAGGTCATTGAGACTGTGACAGCCGGATTTCAAATAAATTTGAATACAGATAAATTAAAAGCCATATTCATTATTACGGATAGGATCACTGTGACTGAAGATGCTAATTGTGAGCTGCTCACATGTTTTGGATAGATGAATATTTTCAGCCATATCGGAAACTGCGGCAGACTGCTCAGCGATACCACATCTGCTGATTTAGTGGATGAGTGTTAAAGGAGGAGCACGACCCTGAGGAATAAGGAACCACGGATGAGGTAGAGACAGCGTATATGGGACAAATGTACTGAAGAACTGCAGTAAGGTCTGAGTTCTGATCAGTACTAGTCTGAGTTTGGTATCGAGTAGCGGTAGGGTATAGCTGTGCACCAGGCAAAACTGGCAGTCATGACCGGTATGTGCATCATCCCGCTCTTGATGTTCATGTCGATCCTGCACATGTGTGAAGACATGTGCATTATTTTGGTCTGCTCCGCTGGCTTGATTGCTATGCGGATGTGATGTTGCGAAGCTGTGGTGTGGATGAACGTTAGTAACTTCTAGATGTAATGCTGCGGCAATAGTTTTACATACCGAAAAAACACTGTGTTTTTCTGGCAATAAAGGCTGCAGGAACACAGCGATCTGTAACAAGATTGCTGATAACCCCAGCAATCTTCCCAACATCATGAGCACTTCACTACACTTTTATGGACATTACATAGGTTATAGTATAACAAAATATAAAATTTATAATTGAAAAATAGACGATAAAATCGATTTTAATCTGCTACTAAACATAATTTTATTTTTTCTTTATGGAATAGGAAGCGTAAGATCATTCTGGAGCGAATGAGGTCTTATTAAAGTTGGACTGCATTGTAGGTTTGGTTATTAAAAAGTCATTGTATTTTCTATGAGGATAGATTTGAAGTTTAACCCAAGATTGGCTTATATTTATTTTACTACTTATTTTTATTTTAAATCCTTATAAATATAAGTCGCGGATAACAACTGTTCTAATAGAGGAAAATCATGTTTAACATTCTGATGTATCTACCTTGGGGCAAGGTGCCTGAAACTACCTGTCAGGAATTATGGCAGAAACGGGAAATTGTACAGATTGTTGATGTCCGAAGTGCTCAAGAGTTTAAACATAGTCATATAGAAGGTGCTGTCAATTTACCTATTACACAGTTGAACGAATCTACAATACAGTCATTAGGGCTTGATCCGGATCAGCCTGTGGTGACCATTTGTCTATCGGCACACCGGAGTATTCCTGCAACACGCAGATTGGCCAAGATGGGTTATTCAGTCACACAGTTAAAAGGTGGTATGAAATCCTGGTGGAAAAACAACCTACCTTGCATCAAAAACTAAGTTTTAAATGTGCTCTGTGAGCTTCTAAATTTTAAAAAGGAGTAAGACTATGTCGACTCAACCAAATGTAAAAGATTTTTTTGATCCTAAAACAAATACATTCAGTTATGTAGTTTCAGATCCAGCCACAAAACAATGTGCGATTATCGACAGTGTTCTCGATTATGACTCTGCTTCAGCAGTGACATCTACCACGCATGCCGATCAAATCATCGCGTATGTCAAAGAGCAGGGCTTACAGGTTGAGTGGATTTTGGAAACGCATGTACATGCAGATCATTTAACAGCAGCACAGTATTTAAAACAGCAACTCGGTGGAAAAACAGCGATGAGCGAACGAATTTCACTGGTACAGGACACCTTTAGCTCAATCTATAACATTGATATCAAACAATTCAATGCTTACCAGACATTTGATCATGTATTTCAGGATCACGAAGAATTTCATATTGGCAACCTGAAAGCCTATAATATTCCTACTCCTGGCCATACACCTGCATGCTTGAGTTATGTGATTGGGGATGCTGTTTTTGTGGGTGATACCTTGTTTATGCCTGATTATGGAACGGCACGATGTGATTTTCCTAAGGGCAGTGCTGCGACTTTATTTGACTCTGTACAGACCCTCTATCAGTTGCCTGAAGACACTCGTGTTTTCCTATGTCATGACTATTTACCGGAATCACGTCATGACTACATCTGTGAAACGGATATCAAAACTCAGAAACAGTTTAATATTCATATTCATATTGGCACAGAAAAAGCGGAGTTTGTTGCAATGCGCCAAAAACGTGATGCAACCTTGAGAATGCCTGAGCTGATTTTGCCATCCATTCAGATTAATATGAATGCAGGACGTTTTCTTCAGCCAGAACAAAATGGCGTATCTTACTTAAAATTGCCTCTCAATTATTTCAAGTAAGCAAAGTCTTCTTCTGAACACTCTTTGTACAATAAATAACTTTCTCCTGCATCAACTGTAAGAGAAAGTTATTTTATTATCTTAAGTGTTTAATTTAATCAACTTTTTATTTATTTATTTTTGCTTTTCAAAAACGAATATATATTATATATTTATAGAATGAAAAGCTGAGTAAATAAGTAGGAATTTATCTTTAAATTTCATCTTTTTATCCAGCGTATCCCTCTTATTCGATGCCAGTCGAGAGAAAACTTGCTGAAGCGAAGTGGAATCTTTATTGCATTTGCAGCCATACTTTTGCAAATTGCAGTATATTTACAGCCTCTGTTGCCGGAAAAATTTCACATTGCTCCGGTCTGTATGTCAATCACTCATAATCTTCTTTCGCCTGCTGATCATCATCATGTCCACTCGATTCATCATGAGCTGCTCAAGGATTTGATTCCTCAACATTCCCACGATCACAATAAACATAACCATCAATGCCAATATTGTACGGTTTATGGTGATTTAGTGCTGCCATTTAAACTGGGCATTGATCAAGTTCTGGACTGGATTCAGGTTCGTCTAAATTTCTATCAGTCGTTCTTCCGGCATGTCTATTTCAATTTGCAGAAGCTGTATTTGCTGCCGCAGGGCAGAGCGCCACCTCTGACTTTTTAGGACACGATTGGTCACGTCAAACAGTTGTTTTGTTTGCACTACACAACATCTTAAAGAGTTTTAATCATGAAAATTAATACTTTGTTGCCTGTTAGCAGCATTATGAGTTATCTCAGCCTTAAAAAAGTAATGTGGGCATGCAAACGTGAAGGCTTACGTATTTACAATACTGTAAATATGTGGACACACTTAAATTTAAATATACATAAAACGATATTTCAGAGTGTTTTGCTGAAATCTTTTCACCCATTAATAGAAGGATAAGGTGACAACATGGACTTAGGGTTAACCGCGCTAGAACTGGCGCGTATCCAGTTTGCATTTACCGTATCGTTTCATATCATTTTTCCTGCCATTTCTATTGGTTTGGCCAGTTTTCTGGCTGTTCTGGAATGGCGTTGGCTTAAAACTAACGATCCAGTATACCGAGACTTATTTAAGTTCTGGATCAAAGTCTTTGCCCTGTCCTTTGGTATGGGCGTGGTCTCTGGCGTGGTGATGAGCTATCAGTTTGGTACCAACTGGAGTGAGTTTTCACGGATTTCCGGCAGTGTCACAGGACCATTACTCGCTTATGAGGTTTTAAGTGCGTTTTTCCTTGAAGCCGGTTTTCTGGGGATTATGCTATTTGGTTGGGGCCGAGTGGGGCCTAAAACCCATTTTTTCGCAACACTAATGGTTGCAGTAGGTACCTGTATATCCATGTTCTGGATTCTGTCCTCGAACAGCTGGATGCAAACCCCTCAGGGCTTTACTATAGAAAATGGTATTATCGTCCCGCAAGATTGGTTTGCGATTGTATTTAATCCATCCTTCCCATATCGATTAGCACATATGGCGATGGCCGCTTTCCTTGTTTCAGCCTTGTTAGTTGCAGCAACAGCTGCTTTCCACTTATTAAAAGGTCGTCGTGATGCCTTGGTAAAAAAATCATTTTCCATGGCCATGTGGATGATTCTTGCTTTGGCACCTCTGCAAATGTTTGTAGGTGACATGCATGGCCTGAATACGCTTGAACACCAACCGGCCAAATTAGCGGCTATAGAAGGACACTGGGAAACCAATAAAGATAGTGGTATGCCACTCTATTTATTTGGTATTCCTGATATGGAAGCTGAAGAAACCAAATATGCGATCGGGATTCCGAATCTGGGGAGCCTGATCATGACACATACTCTGGATGGTGAAGTCAAAGGTTTAAAAGAGTTTGCACCTGAAGACCGTCCAAACTCACTGGTTGTATTCTGGAGTTTCCGGATCATGGTAGGGCTCGGTGTACTCATGATTCTGATGGCAATTTTAGGGGTATGGCTGAGAAAAACAGGAAAGTTTTATGATTCCCTATGGTTGCATAAGTTTGCCTTATATATGGGGCCATCAGGATTTATCGCTTTACTTGCCGGTTGGTTTACCACTGAAGTTGGTCGTCAACCTTGGGTTGTTTATGGTGTATTGCGTACTAAAGATACACTTTCTCCCGTTTCAGCAGAGCAGGTAGGTTTAACCTTGATCATTTTTGTGGTGGTCTACTTTATTGTGTTCGGTGTTGGCATTTTCTACATGCTGAAACTGATGCGTAAAGGCCCGGATTTTATACATTCGGCACCACATAGTGAGCAGGCGATCATACAGGCATCAAAGCGTCCTTTAAGTACGATTGATGAGGAGAATGATCTTGATCAAGTAAGTTCTAAACAATCTCAGGAGAATCAAAAATGATCGATTTATCATTGATTTGGATTCTAATTATTGGATTAGGGGTGCTGATCTATGTCGTGCTAGATGGCTTTGACCTTGGTATTGGTATCCTATTTCCTTTTATTTCCGATCGCCAGGAACGTGATGTTATGATGAATACCGTCGCGCCCGTCTGGGATGGTAATGAAACCTGGATGGTACTTGGTGGTGCAGGATTATTTGCTGCGTTTCCCTTGGTGTATTCTACGGTGCTTTCAGCTCTGTATATGCCAATCATTCTTATGGTAATTGCCTTAATTTTCCGTGGTGTGGCATTCGAATTCAGGTTTAAGGCCAATAAAACTAAACATCTGTGGGATCAAGCTTTTATATGGGGTTCCATTCTGAGCTCATTTTTCCAAGGACTGATTTTGGGAGCCTATATTCAGGGGATTGAAACCACGAATGGCATCTATACTGGTGGCGGTCTGGATTGGTTAACACCTTTTTCCCTGTTTACCGGTTTAAGTGTAGTCGTACTGTATGCAACGCTAGGATGTGGCTGGTTGATCTTTAAAACCGAAAAAATGCTGCA
>ERZ650306.1552-NODE-1552-length-12809-cov-13.043202_pt1 | contig 12809 bp, 12 predicted proteins | sample MGYA00376242_ERZ650306 | MGnify/ENA primary metagenome ERZ650306 (study PRJEB26733, sample SAMN07839244) | wastewater metagenome | biome: urban; feature: wastewater treatment plant; material: waste water | place: USA: North Carolina | collected 2016-03-31 ...
ACACTGATTGCCGATTATTTTGATGGCACGATTACTTCATGTATTAGTTTCACACTTTTATAATTGGCTAAAACGAGGTGTGAATAAACGATTAGTTCAGCGAAATCAACAAACAAATTTGGTCAAAATAGCGCACAAATAAACGAAACAGAGCTATGACTATATTCGCTTAACCAAGCATTTACAGGCTCAGGTCGTAAAAATTAGTACATATGCAGTATGTCAGATAAAAAAGTTAAATCAGCTGCATTGTAAGTACCACAAACGTTTCAAAAGAACGACGAACAGTGACCATAACTGAGCGATCTATCCAAATTTGCTTGAGCAACAATTCTCAATGATTAAACCAAACCAAGCGTGATTGAGTGATATTACGTATATATGGACGACTGAAGGCTTGTTGTACTTAATAGTTGTAAAAGACGTTTACACGAAACAAGTGGTTGGCTATAGCTTAAATGAGCGCATGACAGCCAAGCTTGTTTGTGATGCATCGAATATGGCTATTCACAATCAAAAACCAGCTAAGGACCTCATTGTACATTCACAAACTTCATGCCTGTAGAGTCTACGAGTAGATGAAGCCCATCACTGTTTTTCTGATAACTAATTGCAATATCAATATGCTTTTGTCTTCTACAAAGCGTCGTGTAATCTGGAGCTGTCCAATCTAATCTGCAAAGATGAATGAGACTTTGAACAAAACCTGTAACCATGCGTAAAGAGAGTCTGAATAAAGATTTGATCATTAAACAGCATTGAATCGCTATGTCGGAGTAGGTTTTACTTCGACCTTGTTTGCCTTGTGGTTCTGCATACCATTGTGTTTTTGGATCGAACCAAATGGCAATATTCCCACGATTAATGAGAGCTCGGTTATATGCAGGCCAATTGGTTGTGCGGTAGATTTTGTGTGTAGGCTTCTTCATTTGGAAATTATATCGCTGAAAAAGCCGTTACAGATAGGTTTGTGCAACAAAGCCATTTACCAAGTAAAAGTTTCCGTTTTTATCAGCACACATCACTTTACTACGTGTACTGCAAACTGGCGAGTTTGAGCTGTTAGGTGATACGAAAACCCGGAAAACTAATGTTTGAGTGATGGTGGCTTGCAATGAAAGCCTGAAAAAAGCAGTGGAAGAGGGCCGTTTCCGTAGTGACCTATATTACCGCTTAGCTACCTATCCAGTTCTGATTCCTTCTTTGAAAGAACGCCGTGAAGATATCAATCTGCTGGTTGAATACTATATCCACTTCTTTGAGAAGCAGTATCACAAGACATTTAATGGCTTCAGTGACCGAGTGTATGCCTTTTTTAACAGCTATGACTGGCCGGGAAATATACGAGAATTAAGAAATATCTTGGAACGTTCGGTGCTTTTGTCCAATAATACGGCACTTGATTTAGAAGATTTAATGCTGGAAGAACAGATCATTCAGGATTTCCTAAGCCAGAATAAACATAAATTTAATGAAATTAAGGGCATTGTGACTAAAAGCGATTTAAATCAGCTAATTGAGCACCTAATGCAAAGCTCAGAACAGGTGGATATGGAATATGTTGAATTGACCATTTTACAGACGCCATTAAATAAATACCGAGGTAATGTTTCCAAAGCTGCCCGCTATTTGAATATAACATGCAGTGCACTGGAATATCGGTTAAAAAAGCACGCAGTAATATAAGTTTAGGGTGTTTGGGTATGAAATATAGGGCCTTACGATAAGGCCCTATATTTCTTTAAGCGATAATCCAATGTTGCCCGGCTAATGCCGAGTATACGTGCTGCTTCAGAGACATTGTTTTGAGTCTGTTGCATGGCTTGTAAAATAATCTGCTGTTCATAATGTTCTAATGAAAAGTCAGGAGTAAATAGTTCTGCAATTTTTTGTGAATTAAATGATTTGGAAGGGAATATTCCCCGATAGCTAATTGCCTCAGCGGCTACAACATCTGGAAATAAATCACGTAGTTTAATCTCTTGTTGATCATCTGTGAGTAGTGCTGCGCGTTCCAGCACATTCTCTAATTCACGGATATTGCCTGGCCAATTGTAATTTATAAAGTAATGTTTGGCTTTGTCACTAAGACCTTTTAATTTTTTGTCATAGATATTTTCAAAGCGTTTAAGAAAATGACTGACCAGCAGAGGAATGTCCTCCCGCCGTTCGCGTAATGGCGGAATACGTACCGGAAAAATGTTCAGGCGAAAATACAGATCGGCACGGAATCGACCCTCTTTGACAGCTAATTCCAAATCTTCATTGGTGGCAGCTACGACTCGAACATCGACTTTTCGGGTCTGATAATCGCCTACACGTTCAAATTCACCTTCTTGCAGCATTCGTAATAAGGCTGCTTGGGCACGAGGGGATAACTCAGCCAGTTCATCCAGAAAAATCGTACCTTGATGGGCACGTTCAAATTTACCTATTCGTTGACTGACTGCTCCTGTGAAAGCCCCCTTTTCTACGCCAAAGAGCTCAGCTTCAATCAGGTCATGTGGGATACAAGCACAGTTAACTGCTATAAAAGGCTTATCTTTGCGTGGACTAGCATAGTGAATACCTCGTGCAAAAGCCTCCTTACCAACACCTGTTTCCCCAGACAGGAGTACGGCGACTTTACTGCCAGCCGCTTTTTTGAGGAGGTCACAGACATTGCGGTAAGCCGCAGATTCTCCGACCGCATTAAACATGCTGTAGTCGACCTCGGCACGAGTATAAATATCGTGTTTTAGTTGATTCAATTCAGCGCGTAATGCAATGATTTCGTCCGATATAGGGTCAGGAGACATAAATTGTACAAGTTCTTCGGCATTTTCCCATTCGATTAAGGGTTTACCAATGATCCGACAATGATCATGACCTTGGGCAATACATTGGGTTTCCTGATAAATAATGGTTTGTCTCATGACATAGCTGCTATATCCACAAGCATAACCAAGTTGTAGCCAGCAAGCAGGTTCATCGGATTTACCAAATTCGCTCAGGTGAACTTCACCTTCAAAGGAATGTCGCCAGTTAAAGTCGGCATAGAATAACTAAAAACTATAAAAAAATGGAAGAATAAAATTTAAAAAGATATTTTATTACAAATGCTTACTAAATTTATTTTGATTTATGAAATAAAAAATAGAAAAAGTGTTATAACTATTTGTATTAATATTTTGAGCTAATTTTGTCATGAGTTTTGATCAAACGATAAAAAATACTCTCGTATTTTTTTATCAATTTGTTCTACCCTTATCAACCAAAACAGAAGACTTGGAATACATCAAAGCTAAGCTGAAACAACTAGAAAAAATCAGGCCAGGCAACAACAAGAGTAAGCAGAATAATTTTAAAAAAATTTATGTAAAACTCTGGCATCGTATTTTAGAACTTTTGAAAACAGATAGGGCAGTACGTGCAAATGTCCAATATATTCCGCAAATTCAGCTTATTTGCGATATGGAAAAATATATCGATTCAAAAATGGCATTAGAAATTTTTAATACACGTAAGGAACTCACTACACCATTACTACTTCAATTTTTTGACATACGTAACGATGAAACGAGACAAAAAGTCATGGAGAAATGTTCTAAGAAGCAGCTTGGTATGATCGAGACTTCAACTTTAATCAATGCAGAGCAAGAGTGAACGAATGGAAGTTCAGAAAAAGAGAGAACGGAGACAAGATCTCTTTTTAACACAATACCAAGAGTACAGAACAAAGTTTATTTCGCATGCTGTATTTGATGATTTAGATGAAAGTGATAAGCAGACTTTTAGTGATTTTGGAAAAACTGCGCATAAGGTTTTTCACGAGATAATTAAAGCGCGTAAACTGGGTGAAGAATATCGAGTTGCGGCCTTAAGCTTTTTTGCTTCGGGTGATGTATTAGACCATGCTGGATGGTCATACCTCATTTTGAGAACGAGTTATTTTGTTGAAGCGCTTTATATAAAATTAGCCGTTATCCCAGATTCCCAAGCTAAACAAAAAGAAATTTTTGATTTATTTCGATATATTGCAAAATCAATTCTACAACAAAGTGAAGAAAGTTCTTTAAAAGACGAGAGTCAAAGGCTCTTAGAATGCTTTATAGAATATATGTTAGAACTCGAACAGGACAAGGTGACGAGTGACTGGGAGAGTTTCCTTAAGAATAAAATAAAACAAAATTTGCCCGAGTTCACTCAAACTAAGGTGCTAAATTATATAAATGACTTAAAAATTATCTTTAAACGATTAAAACAAGGGAGGATTGTAAAACGCTCGCGTCGTAAAAAAATAAAAATTTCAGATTGGCCGACAAAGAAAAAATTAAGAAGTTTCCAAAAGAAGAGAGAACAAAGACAGCTTATTAAAGGATATCCAGCATATATTCAAGCTCGACAGGAGATCTTTTATGCTGATGATGGAGATGTTGAATTTATAGATGAGGGGATTGCTGTACATACAACATCTAAATCTACAGCTCGTTTTAATACAGTATTGAACAATCATAGTGAACATTTGATGAGGCATCGTCAAAGACGTCTACAACCGTTTGTAACCAACACAAATTACATGAGCAAAGATGTGATTCAACATCTTATCTATATTTTGAAGGGTGAGTTATATAATGCTCCTACTCAAGATTCAGCGATTGCAGCAGCATGCTTATTGAGTTTGGCGACGGGTTTATCACCAATGCATTTGCTTCAATATAAACAACTGATTGATGAGGGGGTGCTTATTAAAGGTGGTAGTTCTAAGAAGGCGGAGTATCGACTCAGATTACATTTAGATATTACAAAACAAAAAGTTGAAACTTTAAAGATTCACCAACTGAATCAAACAGTGACGCATGATCTCCATGTATCAAGCAGTTGGTTTGAATATCTTATTTTGAATGAATCACAACAGCTACTTACAGTACAAGAGATCAATCAAAGACTCAAAAAATGGACTCAGAATCAGGGGCTAGGTTCAATTACTGTTGAGAAACTCCAAGCCCAGCTGTATTTCTATATTTTTCACCGTACTTTTAATGAATATATTGCCCATGTGCTATCGGGCAAAGATAGCACCCATGAGCTACCGAGTAGTTTCTACAATGGTGTGAGCGCATCGGAATTGAATCAGCATTATTTGATCTACTTAGAGACACTCAGTGTTGAAGAAACGAAAACAGAAATTGAAATGCTTAAAGAGCAGTTTGTTAAACATGAACCTGCGTCTATATCACGTTTTGGTAGCCAATTAGCACTCAATCAAAATTATGTTGGTCAATTTTTTACACGATTACATGCCATTTGCGTTGATAAAATACAGATACATCAACATATAATTGAGCGAATTAATGCCTATAGTGCTTGGATGTGGCATATCAGCTTATTGTGCCTAACACGCCGTCCTCGGGAAAACTTATTAGGAAAGTATAGTGACTACGATTTAAAACTAAAGTTGTTGTATGTAGATGATAAGCAAAACAGTCAATCACGAAAAGATGGTCGCTATATACCGCTCCCAGCATTTTTTATCCAAGCTTTTAAACGTTATACGCAATTTTTAAATACGGTCACTCAGCAGTATGCAGAGCTCCTCCGATTTGTATTTGGGAAAAAGATTACATTGCAAGATTTGTTTGGCCAAGTGATCCATTACCCGAAATCGTTACCGACCACTGCTGAGGAATGGGCAAGTAAGAAAATTAAGATTGCTGCGCTCAACCGAAGTTGGATTAATGACTATATTGAAGGTCATCAACTCAGCAGTTTATATAATAACTGGCTACGACACTTTGATATGAATATGTTGATGGAGCAAGGTTTGGCTTTTAATGTCATACAAGCAGTTTATGGGCATGATCAGCGTAATCAGGAGCTCTTTTATCGCTATTCATCTGCATCTTTACCACAATATATCAATCAATTTACCCAAAATATTGATCGCATGATTAAGCAATTGCAGATTGAGCATCTGTCATACATTTCAGTACTTCAATCTGAGGGCTTATCATGAGTATAGATGAGTCATTGATTCAAAAAATTCAGGTTCAGGTTGATTCTGTATTTGCCGAAATGAAAAGTCAGATTAAGAGTTTAAGAGACCGACCTGAATTATTAGATAACACACTAAATACCTTGTGGTACGAGTTTTATGATGAATTTATTTGTTTTTTAGAGCAGAAGAAATTTACTCGGAAAGATACTCAAAAACCGTATATTCAAGCTATTGAAAAATATTTTTTATCTTTGCGTCAGACCTATTTATCTCAAGCAAAGAATGCGTATCCAATCAAAGTATGGCCTAAAACTACTTTTCTAGAACCTATACCCAGACAACTTCGTAGTACTGAATCACATCTTCGGCAAGGACAAAAACATTATCATATTGCTATAGCCTTAAAATCCTATTGGAATTGTCCATACAAGGATGAAGTTACTCCGGCATGGTTATGGGGGAATTTTTATTTAAGTCTGATGTACTGCTCTGGCTGTACTGATCTAAGTCAATTAACAGCAATTGGTAATACCCTGGTCAACGCTATTGTCAAAGATGAACTCCAAATCTGTACTAAACTTTATCATGCTGGATATAAAACAATCATCCAACCACTCGCACTGCATTATCGAGTACCACAGCGTGCTTATGGTAATCAAATCGAAAATAGACAGGTGTATCAGTGGCGTTATATTTGGCTTAATCCCTATGCACAGTTGTTTATACAAGGGATAAAACAGCATGGCTCTCAAGCCTTGAATCAGCAGATGCCACGATATGTTTTGGAGTCTATCTCTACTGTATTAGGGAAATTACCTAAAGAAATTGATTTGAGTCATCAGATCGTAGGTCTGAAAAAACTACTACGCCGTAATGATAAACAGTTAGCAGAGCTTCGTTCACTTACACCTTTTGATCATTCAAACTTAGCCATTGAGCTTGACTCTTATTCGGGCTTAGATATGTGCTTAAGCGAGGTTATGCGAGGTCGTCTCAAAACGGTGTCGTTAACACCTATTGATCAGGCGAGAGCATGGTTAGATCACAACATCTTGCAGACGCAGTTAACACATATTGAGCGGGATATACCACTACAGACAGAAAAGGCGGTACCAGACTTAATTACAGCTCACCAGCAACTCAAAGAAATTCCATTTGAATTGATGCTATTTGAAAAAGATCAGACTGAAGTTGATAAGCGTCAGAAACGGCAGCGTAAAAGTGAACGTGTGAAATGGATCAGATGGACAAGCATTCAGAAGCGACTAGAAGAAAAGAAGCCTCACGTTGGCCTGTATGAAAAAAATCTAATAGAAGCACAGCTCAGGCTACTGGGTTGGATTTTTCATCTTAAGTCTCAAAAGATGAAACTCAATAGCATCGAGCGGTATTTAAGTAGTATCGCTAAAGATTACTTATTCCATGTCTATATGTTCCCAGGTGATATAGATAACATGGATCAAGAAGATTGTGAGGAACTGTACGACGCTATCTTAGATAGTATTGATGATCGAGATCAAGCCAAACGTGAGACTGATCCTAAGGCCAATCACGGACGTGCACAGTATGCATTTGGCAGACTTAAAGCATTTCATCAGTTTTGTATGAAACAATACCGTGTCCCTAAGGTCGGTACCTTTCAATACAATGATTATCATCGTGTACAATTTTGTCATGCCAAATTAATTAGCCCAAAATTGTTCAATCAGCTTAAACAGGTACTAAGTTTAAAGATTGAAAAATGTCAAACAACTAAAGAGCAAGCGTATCTTTTTCAGCTACAGCTCATGTATTTACTCGCATTTCGTTTGGGGATGCGATTGAATGAAATTAGGGGACTTACATTGGCAGAGGTCATTTGTCCTGAACTGATTTGGCGTAATGATACGCTGACCAAACCTGTGCAGATCCGTTTTAATTTACGTAACAATGTTTATCGGAAACTCAAAAGCCAAAACGCAAAGCGTCAGCTTGATCTGAACGCCGTCATGCTCGATGAAGAGTTGGCATTGGTACAGCAATATCTAAAACAATGTATTACACATAATCCAGCGAAAACTAATCATGCGGACAAATTGATTTTTGCCCAAGATGGCGAAATTTTAAGTGAAGCTTATATTAGTGAAATGACCCAAGTGATTTTTGATGAGATATTGGGTGAAGGGCATGGTTATACTTTCCATAACTTTAGACATAGTGCCGCGAATCATTTAGCAATCGCTTGGTTAGGCTCAAAAGAGATGATCATGACCTATACGGATTACACTTGGAGCCGGTGTAAAGTCATGCGTCAGCATTTATTTGGAGAAACTGCAATTCAGCATGAAGCTGTCATACAGCATAAGTGGCGGTTACTAGCTGACTGGATGGGGCATGCAAACATAGAGCAAACAGCATCTCACTATCTACATGTGCTGGATTTGTTGGTGATAGATCGAATTTATCATTTGCCTTGTACAATTCATTGGGACACGATCAAACTGATACTTCAAAATGACTTAACAAGTGCTAACACAGAAATTGTGGATCTTAATCATATAATAGGAAAAGGCCAGTATTTCGATTTTTATCATGCCACATATGCACTCAAAAAAGTGGATTCAGTTAAACCTGTTCAGCCTAAAATAAGTAAAAATGTATCTGTATCTACCATCATCCATGATTACATTAAATATAGAGCCTATGAGGACCATGATTGGGTATTACGCAGTAAAAAGCTCGCTACTAAGTGGGTGGCGGTAAAAAAGCCTCAAAATAATGAGGATTTTAGTGAAGATGAACTCATCTCCTTATATGAAAAAGCCTTAAAGAAAGGTTTTGAAGCAAAGCAATGCGTAGAGATTTCAGCACTGCCAAAGCGGGTTCAACATCAGGTTTTAGAAGCCTTGAGTATTTTAATTGAACATGGAAAGCTGAGAAAAAACTTTATTCATTTTCAATATCGTTTTGATAAGCAAAATAGGCCACGTGTCGATTGGTCCATTCAACATCTGATTACGGGACTGAAGTATTTACTGCCTGAGGATACACAGCTAAAAGTTGATAATGATCCACCGGATAAGTCACAAAAAAGTCGTGAAGTTAAATTAAGCTTTATCAATGAAAACAATAAAAATACGACACTTTGTATTGCGTTTATTATGTTGATACATGCGATTCAGCAAGAAAAATTGAGCATTTAAAATGAATTGTTTTAATGTGTTTAAGGCGAGCTGTATTGAATATAAATCAATTTAGAAAGGGACGAGCGATATCGTCGCTGAAGTTGTAGGTTAAAATCGTTTCTCAATGATAAGCGAACTCTGATATCGTATATATACATGGCTGAGATGTATCCAACTGAATGAAAACAATAGATTATTACAATAAACAGGCTAGGCTGATCAATTTATAAAGTCGACCTTGAATGTGGATATGGAAGCACTATACCAACCTTTTTAGAGCAATTAGCACATGATGCCTACATTTTAGATTTAGGTTGTGGCTCAGGTCGGGATACTTTGGCTTTTAGAAAAAAGGGCTATCACGTAGATGCGATTGACTATTCTGAAGAACTTGTAAAAAAAGCGACTGAACTTACAGGGTTGAAAGTACGTTATCAAAGTTTTTATGACTTAGCAGAATATGAAACATATGATGGTATTTGGGCATGTGCCTCTTTACTACATTGTGCTCGTAATAGACATCTCTTATGTTTTAAAACGTATTCATGCTGCATTAATCAATAGTTCATCTTCATATCAGCATGTTGAAGAGCAAGATCTTGAAAAATTTGCAGATTATTGGATAGGTCTGTCACCAATTCTCATTCATAGTTTGCCAGTTACTTGTATTCCTAGTAGACCACTTTAATTAAAATTAGGAATTTCATTCACTGGATATATTAATGTTAATGGATTTGATGTTAAAGAAATGAAGCCAAAACGCTGATAAAATTCCATCGCTTTTTGATCTTTTGCATGTATTACAACAAAATTTACACCAATAATTTGAGCAACTTTTGAAACTTGTTTGAGAGCATGTGCTAAAAGCACTTTTCCAATTCCTTGTCCTTGAGTCACTTTATCAACGGCAAAGCGACCTACAACAACACAAGGGAGTGGATAACGAGGTAAGCGTTTGGTGAGTACGGTATCTACTAAATCGAATCCAATAGAGGTACTAGATAGACAGTAAAACCCTATCACATTTGAAGCATGATCAACAGCAACATACGTTTTACTTGTCCCTGATTTCTGATGTTGGGACGCATATTGTTTAATGAACTTATTTAAGTCATCTTGCCCACAATTAAATGATTTTCTTTGGTGATGAGTTTGTAAAATCTCAATTCTCATCTAATAAACTCATTAATTTCTTCATTTCATCGTTTGCAGGGCGTGGATTTTCAAGCAAATTCATTAACATATCACGATCAGCATTATTTACTTTCAACTCATGATTAGATTTAAGTAAGTCTTTTGCTCGTTCAAAGGAGGATTGCAGCATAAAAGAACTTACACTGAGGCCTAATAAATTCGCAGCTTGCTCAATCACATTCTTTGCATCTGCTGTTGAACGAACATTAATTCGTTCAGTTGCTAAATTAGCCATTTCTTCACCAATAAGTACATCATTTTGATGTACAAAGTATAACATATCAAGATGTAGCATCAAGACTTGACATACTCCCACCACCAAGCTAAGAGCTATGGTGGGGGAATCTTTGCGACCCATGCAATCTTAGAGATTGCACCTTTCGATACCGCACTGCGCTGACAGTATGGCGGTACAGGAACTCTTTATACAGCACTATGTCCTAGTGCATCAGCTAAAGCGAAATTGCGTATATTCAAGCTTGCATTCAAATCACGATCATGCACTGTTTCACAGTCAGGACATTGCCATTCTCTTATGCTTAGTGGCAATTTTGTCATAGTATAACCACAACATGAACATGCTTTAGAACTTGGAACGAATCTTCCAATTTGTAGCACATTCTTACCGAACCATTTTGCCTTGTATTGCAATATCGTAAGAAATTGACCCCAAGCCACATCCGAAATGGACTTGGCTAATTTTCGATTTCTTACCATGTTTTTTATCCCTAAATCTTCTACAGCATACGTGGTCGCTTGGTTTTCACAGATCAAGTAATGCGTGAGTTTGTGATGTAGGTCTAAGCGTTGCAGGCGCACTTTTTCATGGATGAATGCAACACTTAATTTTTGACGTTGATAATTCTTTGATTCTTTCTTCTTTCGAGCAAATATCTTCTGCTGTATGGATAGTCGGTTTTGAGCCTGTCGCAAGTATTTTGGATTTTCAACCTTATTACCATCGGATTGAATGAGCATGTGATTCAAACCCATATCAATTCCGATGGTTTGATCAGCTTGAATTGTTGTTGATGCAACAAGTTCTAACTCTGACTCGACCAAAATCGAAGCATAATACTTACCTGTCGCTGTTTTGCTAATGGTGACAGTTTTGATTTTCCCATTAAATACCCGACTAAATACAGTTTTTATCCCTTTAATTTTAGGTAGATGAAGTAATCCGTTCTCAAAGCTCACTGTTGCGTGCTGAGGGCATTGATAAGACCGTTGCGGTATTTTCTTGGATTTGAACCGTGGGTAGCCGACAAGATGACTTAATGGGCGTTTTTCATCAGGATTTGGTTTATATCCTTTGATCTTTCTGAATTCAACCTTGCCTTTCTTTAATCGCTGAAAAAAGTTGTTGTAAGCAGTGTGTAGGTGAAGTAACCCACTAAGAAGTGATTGACTATTCACCTCGTTCAACCATTCGAATTCAGGTTGTTTTTTCATGGCAACTAATTGGTCTTGAATATCCTTTTTTGATAATAATTTTTGAGTTTCAGAATGAGCTTTAGTTTGAAGTGCTAAAGCCCAATTGAAAATAAAGCGAGTGCATCCGAAGTGCTTTTCAAATTGCACTTTCTGCTCAGAAGTAGGATAGATGCGATATTTATACGCTTTCAAAAAAGGTTGTTTCATGGTTATAATTTAGCAAATTAATTGCTTAGTGTAAATGTAATGAAGTCACATTATCACTGTGTTTATAAACTTACATATCATTTAGTGTTGGTAACAAAATATCGCAAGAAATGCCTTTCAAATGAGATGATCAATCGGCTTGAAGAAATTGTAAAAAAGAACTGTGCTGATTGGGAGATTGACTTGATTGAGTTCAATGGTGAAGCTGATCATATTCACTTATTGTTAGAGATGCACCCGAACATCATGCCAAGTAAATTCATCAATAATCTAAAAACTGTATCAAGCAGACTGATACGCAAGGAGTTCGGTGAAGAACTAAAACCTTATTATTGGAAACCTGTGCTTTGGACGAGGGCATACTGTCTACTTACAACAGGTGGAGCGACAATTGATGTAATTCGAGAATACATCCAAAACCAAGAGAGACCCGACTGAAAAGGCGTGCTATCCATCTCCATCTAAATCACAGATTATAGATGGAGAATTCCGCACATTTAGTTAAAATCGAGTTATCTGACGCTTTAAAAAAGTTTCAGAAAAATATATCTATTTAAACTTCGATGATCAAATTTTCTCTAAAACCATTTTTACCTTGTTCTGGCGGATAACCCAATGGATTGATCACTAATCTACATCCATCGACTACAGTATCCACTGATGTATGCGTATGTCCTGCAATCCATAATTTAAAGCCTTTTATATCTAAGTCATTAATAAAATAGGGATTGAGTGCTGCTGCAACAGGATGCGTACCCCAATATGGATCAAGACAAGCTGTTCGGCGACAATTAGGATGACCGGTTGACGACAATTATCTTGGCCGGTTGGGT
>ERZ650306.1555-NODE-1555-length-12800-cov-4.497999_pt1 | contig 12800 bp, 10 predicted proteins | sample MGYA00376242_ERZ650306 | MGnify/ENA primary metagenome ERZ650306 (study PRJEB26733, sample SAMN07839244) | wastewater metagenome | biome: urban; feature: wastewater treatment plant; material: waste water | place: USA: North Carolina | collected 2016-03-31 ...
GTGGAATACCCGGAAGCAACCACTTAAATGCGCATGCCCATTTGAAAGAATTAGTCAAGGAGAAAACGGAGGAAGGCGTATTAATCGGTGCTATCTGTGCCGGACCGATGGTTTTAGGTGGTCTTGGATTGCTAAAAGGGAAAAGGGCTACCTGTTTTCCTTTCTTCGAACCAACAATGGTAGGAGCTACCCCTACGGATAATGGAGTAGAGCAGGATGGAAATATCATCACAAGCAAGGGGCCGGGTTTTATGTTTGAGTTTGGTTTGACGATCTTGAGGAATCTGAAAGACGAGGAAATCGCTTTGGAAGTGGCGGATGCCTTATTATATGACGCTTTGTTGCATGGGACAAAGCATTAATGTGCTTGAAATTAAAATCCCTTGAGAGAATGTCTCTAAGACATTCTCTCAAGGGATTTTTGTTGTAAAGAGTTTTCCCTTTCCTAAATTATTTCTGGAAAGATTTTTTCATACGTGCGATATCTGTCAAATAGTCTTGCAGATCTTGCTCGTGTTCTTCTTCCTCAGCTAAGATATGCTTAGCGATATCACAAGTCGTGAAGTCGATGCCGTCCGTGAATTTAGCGATTTCTTGATAACGCAAGATGGCGCAACGCTCGGAGGCGACATTCTGGTTCAGAAGGCTTACTACGTCAAAGTCTGTCGGTGAATCATATTTGCATCGGGCTAATTCAAACCATTGTTTCGGATCAAGTACCGGAACTCCTTCCAATTCGATGATCCGGTCTGCCAATAATTGGGCGTGATGCCTTTCTTCCTCGGCATGTTCCTCGAATTCACCTTGTACGTCGGAACGCATGGCTCCTTCAACGACCAAGGCTCCTACCCAATATTGATAGTATGCTAGCCATTCTTCCGCTAACGCGGCGTTTAGTTGAGATAATAAATTGTCGACATCCAATTTCCCTCTTAAAATTTTGACGCTTTCTTTTGCCATAGCTGTATTAATTTAGAATTAAACGTATTGTTCGTTTTTTATAGTTCTAACAAGCTTACTAGGGCATTGTTTATTGTTTGTCAAAATTTTAACGTTATGCTGCGATTGTTACAATTTAGGTAATTCCCAAGGTGCCCGGTAATAGGCTTTCGACAAGGCGGTAGCCTCGTTATCGCCGACAAACAAATTGTTTTTATCATCCCAATGAACTTCCCGTTGAACCCGGCAGGAGATATTCGCCAGATGAGCCATCTTCGCTACACGGGCACCGATAGCGACATCGGCGTTCGGAAGCTCACGGCTTTTAATGCAGCTCAACATGTTTCCCACATGATTATAAAGTCCTTTGCCTTCTCCTTTCTTGAAAGGAACGGCTTCCATGCGGGCTACGTTATTGGATACGACTGGTATGACTTCCCAACCGGCCCTGTCGAGTACCATCGTACCATTCTCCCCATAGAACGCTAATCCTTCCTTACGGTTATAGAGTCCGTGATTGATTCCACAGGCGTGATCCCAGATGATATTAAAATCATCGTAGGCATAAGTCGCCATTAAAGTATCGGGTGTCTCCATAGCGTCGTCCGGATAGGCGAACTTGCCGCCGCCTGAGAATACACGGGTGGGAAGATCCGCGTTCATACCTTCTAGGGCATAATCCAGTAAATGTACGCCCCAGTCCGACATCAAGCCTCCGGCATAGTCCCAGAAGAAACGGAAATTATAATGAAAGCGATAAGGATTGAACGGACGTTTAGGAGCCGGGCCTAGCCACATATCGTAATCCACACCGGCGGGAGCGTCGCAATCCGGTTTAACCGGAAGTGTCGGCTTGCCGTCTTGGTAAGCCCAGACCTTGACCGTACGGATCCGTCCGATATTTCCGGCTTTCAAGAAATTAGCCGCCTCGTCCCAATGCGGGTCGCTACGTTGCCATTGGCCTACCTGTACGATCCGGTTATATTTACGGGCGGCTTTTTCCATCAGGTTACATTCCTCGATCGTATTGGAGAGCGGCTTCTCTACATATACGTCTTTTCCCGCTTGGCAAGCCCAGACCGTCGGAAGGCAATGCCAATGGTCCGGCGTACCGATAATGACTACATCTACGTCTTTATTATCGATTACTCGTCGCCAGTCTTTATATAAGTGAGGTACTTTTTTCCCTGTTTTCTTCTCAACGTCGGCAGCCCGTTTGTTTAACCATTCGTCATCGACATCGCAAAGAGCCACGCATTCCGTCTCCGGATAATCAAGAAAAGTATTCAAATCCCCGTATCCCATACTACGGCATCCTATGAGGGCTACCTTTACTTTGTTGCTAGGGGCGGTTTGTCCGTATATGGAGGAATACGATTTACCGATAAGCGGCGATAAAGTAAGTCCGGACATGATAAGTCCGGTTTTTTGCATAAAAGTACGTCTGTTCATGATATTAGTTTTTAATACTGTTATAAATATATTCCATATCCACGTGCTCCCTTACGAGGGCGGCGAGTTTGTCATACTGCTCTTCCTTAAAAGCGGCATAATCGAAAGTACCTGTAGTCGTTTCCGTGTCAAAGCCCTCAGCTAAGTTGTCCAATACGGCCGGATTATCAAGGATACCATGCATATAACTTCCCCAGCATCGGTTGTTGAGGTAATATCCGTCCGTTCGTCCGTCTTCCAGTCGGGCTACGGGCTGTTCGGGGGCGTCGCCCAATAAGGTGGTTCGTCCCATATGTATTTCGTATCCTTTACAATCCTTATTCTCCGAGGAGGGGAGGAAAGCAAAGTCGCTTTGTCTCGTGATCTTCTCCTGCTCGATGACTGTGCATTGAGGCAGAAGACCGAGACCGGGAATCGCCGGGATATTTCCCTCGATACTTTCCGGATCTTCCAAGCGGACCCCCATCATTTGATAGCCACCGCAGATGCCCATCACGGTGGCACCTTCACGGTGGGCACGGATGATGGCAGCCGCCACACCGTTACGGCGCAATTCGTAAAGGTCATCAAGCGTGCTCTTGGAGCCGGGCAGCAGGATGACGTCGGCCTTTGCCAGCTCATCCACATTGTTGGTATAGAAGAGATGTACGCGCGGGTCACGTTCCAGGACATTAAAATCGGTGAAGTTACTGAGGTGGCGCAGCAGAATGACGGCGATGTTCACCTTTCCCTTCTCGGCACGGACAGACTTTGCGGCAAGCGCCACGGAGTCTTCTTCTTCAATGTAGATATCACGGTAGTAAGGCACCACCCCGACAACGGGAATGCCGCAAAGCTCCTCCAGCATCGTAATGCCCGACTCGAAGAGACGTATATCCCCCCGGAACTTGTTGATAAGAATTCCTTTAATTCGCTCCCGCTCATGGGGACGAAGCAACATCAGCGAACCGTAGACGCTGGCAAACACACCGCCACGGTCAATGTCGCCCACAAGAATTACATCGGCTCCGGCATGCAGGGCCATCGGCAGATTGACAAGGTCGGTATCCCGCAGATTGATTTCGGAGATGCTTCCCGCGCCTTCCAGCACAACGGGATTATAGCGAGCGGCAAGGCGGTCGTAGGCAGCACAAACCTCCCGGCGCAGCTCGTCGCGTCCTTCCTTGCGGAAATAATCATAAGCATTGCGGTTGCCGATAGGACGCCCGTTAAGAACAACCTGCGAGGTATGGTCCGACTGTGGTTTCAGCAGCAGCGGATTCATGTCCGTGTGGCAAGGCACTCCGGCGGCTTCTGCTTGCACAGCCTGGGCACGGCCTATCTCCAGCCCTTCGGGAGTGGCAAATGAATTGAGCGCCATATTCTGTGCCTTGAACGGTGCGGGCTGATAGCCGTCCTGCTTGAAGATGCGGCAGAAGGCGGCAGCAATGATGCTCTTTCCCACATCACTGCCCGTCCCGGCAAACATAATCGGATGAAGTTTCTCCATAAATTCCATTTTAGCGAATGCAAAGATAGTGCAAATCCGAATATCTCTCCCATTCATAAGCCATATCTTCGGAAACTATTCGTTATATTTGTAACGTTCTATTCAAAAAGATGACTACTGAACAATTCCCACCTCCTCTTGTTTAGAGAAACAAGAACCCCTAAACCGAACGAACTTATGAATAATCTATTATGCCGGAGATTCTTTCCGGCTGCTGCCTGCGTACTGCTTGCCATCGGTGGAGTGGCCGCACAAACCTCCCTTCCCCTTAGCTTCGGTGATGCCCTAAGGCAGATGCAAAACGGCAACCGCAGCCTGAAAATAGCCGACAAGGGAATTGAAGCCGCCCGTGCGGAACGTGACAAACTGAATGCCCTCTGGTACCCCTCCCTGCAAGGTGCCGGTACGTTCGTGCATCTTTCCGAAAAGATAGAGGTAAAACAGCCCCTTTCCCAGTTCACCGACCCGGCAAAGGACTTTGTGCACAACATCGTGCCGGACGACCAATTCATCAGCAGCATACTCGACCAGATAGGCTCCCATACCCTTGCCTTTCCACTGGCTCCACGCAACCTGACTTCCGTCGGCCTGACCGCCGAATGGGTCGTATTCTCCGGCGGCAAGCGCATCCGGGCCTCGAAGATAGGCAACACCATGATAGACATTGCCCGCGAAAACCGGGGACAGACCGATGCCACGCAACGCACCCTGCTGGCAGAAAGCTACTTCGGGCTGAAACTTGCGCAAGAGGTAGTACGCGTGCGGCAGGAGACTTACAACAGCCTGCAACGCCATTACCAGAATGCCCTTAAACTGGAAGCTGCCGGCATGATAGACAAGGCAGGCCGGCTCTTTGCCCAAGTGAATATGGATGAAGCTGCCCGTTCACTGGAGGCTGCCCGGAAGGAGGCCTCCGTCGTGCAAAGTGCCCTGCGCACCCTGCTCAACCTGCAAGACACATGCAGCATCCATCCTACTTCGGAGCTTTTCATCAACGACCAACTGCCCGCCAAAGAGGAGTTCCTGCAAGCCATGCGGGTGGAGAACTACACCGTGAACCAACTGCAACTGCAGTCACAGATTGCCCGCCAGCAGCTCCGCATCGACCAGAGCGGCTACCTGCCGGACATCGCCGTATTCGGCAAGCAGACCCTCTATGCCCACGGCATACAAAGCAATCTTGTCCCCCGCACCATCGTAGGCGTGGGCTTCACCTGGAACCTGTTCGACGGACTGGCGCGTGAGAAGCGCATCCGCCAGTCGAAGATAGCCCAGCAGACCCTTGCCCTGGGACAAGAAAAAGCCAAAGAAGACCTGAGCGTAGGCATCGACAAGCTCTACACCCAACTGCAAAAGGCACAAGACAACGTACGCGCCTTGAATACCACCATCGAGCTGAGCGAAGAGCTGGTGCGAATCCGCAAGAAATCCTTTGCCGAAGGCATGGCAACCAGTACCGAGGTCGTAGATGCGGAAACGATGCTGGCAACCGTCCGCGTGGCGCGTCTGGCAGCCTACTACGAATATGATGTGGCACTGATGAACCTGCTGGCTATCTGCGGAACGCCGGAACGGTTCGAGAAATATTTCGAGACAACTTATTAAAACCTACCCTTTATGAAAATCAATAATAAAAGCATCAGCATTGCATTCGTCATTATCCTGGCCGCAACGGTCATCATTTCGCTTGCCGGCATATTACTCATGAGCCGGCAGCCCCTGGTCCTGCAAGGACAAGTGGAAGCAACGGAAATACGTATCAGCGGGAAGCTGCCCGGACGTGTGGACTCCTTCCTCGTACAAGAGGGCGACTGGGTGAAGGCAGGCGATACGCTTGTCGTCATCAACAGCCCCACCATCGAAGCCAAATACCGCCAGGTGAATGCCCTGGAGCAGGTGGCCCAGGAGCAGAACAAGAAGATAGACGCCGGTACCCGCCGCCAGATTGTGGCCACCGCCCGGCAACTCTGGAACAAGACGCAGAGCGACCTTGCCCTCGCCAAGACCACTTACCAACGCATTGTAACGCTTTATAAGGACAGTGTCGTCACCTCCCAGCGGCGTGACGAGGTGGAAGCCATGTACAAAGCCGCCCAAGCCGCCGAACGTGCCGCCTACGAGCAATACCAGATGGCCGTAGACGGAGCGCAGAGCGAGGACCGCGCCTCGGCCCGCAGCCTGGTGGAAGCGGCGCGAAGCACCGTCGATGAAGTCTCCTCCCTCCTCGTCGACTCCCGCCTGACTGCTCCCGAAGACGGCCAGATAGCCACCATCTTCCCCAAACGCGGAGAGCTGGTGGCCCCCGGCACTCCCATCATGAGCCTTGTCGTGATGGACGATGCACACGTGGTACTGAACATACGCGAGGACCTGATGCCGCAGTTCAAGATGGGAGGCACTTTCCGTGCCGATGTCCCCGCCATCGACGGCAAGGACATTGAATTCCGCATCTATTACATCAGTCCGCTGGGCAGCTTCGCCACCTGGAAATCCACCAAACAGACGGGCAGCTATGACATGCAGACGTTCGAGATACACGCACGTCCCACACAGCAGGTAGAGGGATTGAGACCGGGGATGTCCGTACTTTTAAAAATGAAGAATGAAAAATGAAAGATAAAGAATTTGGCTGCGCAATGAAAGCGCTTCGCATGGTTATCCGTCGCGAATGGCACCGCATGACCTCCCGCCGTCTATACCTCGGCGTCTGCGTCGTGCTACCCTTACTCTGTCTGTTCTTCATGGCCACCATCTTTGGAAACGGACAGATGGAGAACATTCCCGTGGGTATCGTCGACCTGGACAACACTGCCACTTCGCGCAATATCTCCCGACGCATCTCTGCCGCCCCCACCTTCCGTGTGACGGAGCACTTCACCGACGAAGCCGACGCCCGCCGGGCATTGCAACAGAAGGACATATACGGCTACCTCGTCATCCCGCCCCGCTTCGAACAGAAGGCGGTGACGGGAACTGGCGCAACGCTCACCTATTATTACCACTATGCCCTTCTTTCGGTAGGCAGCGAGCTGATGGCGGCGTTCGAGAATACGCTTGCCCCCGTGGCGCTCTCGCCCATCGTGATGCAGGCCGAAGCTCTGGGAGTCAGCGGAGAACAGATACAGACCTTTCTGCTCCCCGTAGAAGCCAGTACCCATCCCCTCTACAATCCGGACATGGACTACTCCATCTACCTGAGCCAGCCTTTCTTTTTCGTACTGTTCCAGATACTCATCCTGCTCACCACCGTTTACTCCATAGGCGGCGAACTGAAGTTCGGCAGTGCCGGCGAATGGCTGAAGACGGCACGGGGCAATATCCTCACTGCCGTAGCAGGGAAACTGCTGCCCTATACCCTCATCTTCTCGTCCATCGGTATCCTGGCAAACTATGTACTGTTCGGCCCGCTACATATCCCCTTCGCTGGCAGTCTGTGGCTGATGAATGCAGTGACCGTGCTCTTCATCATCGCTACCCAGGCATTGGCGGTCTTTATCTATTCTGTCTTTCCCAAGATTGCCTATATCATCAGTGTAGTATCCATGGTGGGGTCGTTGGGGGCTACGCTGTCCGGAGTCACGTTTCCCGTTACAGCCATGTATGCGCCCGTGCATGCCGCCTCCTACCTCTTCCCCGTGCGGCACTTCACGGAGGCGGCACAAGCCATGATTTACTTCGATGCAGGGTTTGCCTACTTCTGGCAGTCGGTAGCTACACTCTTCATCTTCCTATTGGCAGCACTGCTGATACTGCCATTGCTGAAATGGTGGATAAAAAAAGAGATAAGGGAAGAAGCAATCTCCGCCTCCCCATCACCTTGCCCACCTACCGCATTGTCAACAGCTTCCGTCATCCGCCACGAGTGGCATGCCATCGCCACCAATCCCGCCATCCTGCTCGTGCTGGCAGGCGGTATCTTCCTCTACGGACTGCTCTACAACTACATGTACGCCCCCAACCTGGTGCGCAAGGCTCCCGTCGCAGTGGTAGACCTCTCCCACTCCGCCCTCAGCCGCGAATACATCCGACTGCTCGACGCCACTCCCCAGACCGCCGTCTACGGCCAGACACCCAACATCCTCGAAGCCCGCCAATGGATGAAGCAGGGCGACGTGGCAGGCATCCTTTACCTGCCTGCCGACTTCGAGGCACGTGTGGCACGGGGCGAGACTTCGGTCTTCGTACTCTATGCCGCCACGGACGCTTTCCTCAACTTCAAAGGACTGCAAGAATCCAGTGCGCGCGTCATGCTTGCCGTGAACGATGCCCACCGCATGGAGGGCACCGTATTCCTACCTCCGCAAGGACTGCTGGCAGTGGCTTCGTCCGCTCCCGTCAGCGTGTCCGGCACGGCGCTCTACAACTATACAGAGGGCTACGGTTCCTATCTGATTCCCGCCGTCCTAATTGTCATCATCTTCCAGACGATGCTGATGGTGATTGCCATGCTGACGGGCGAGGAAGCGGAAGCCCGAAGAAAAGGAATACGGCTGATGCGTGCCGACTCATTGAAGGATACATTACGGATTGTCGGAGGCAGGACCTTCGTATACTTCATGCTCTACGTGGTGTTTTCCCTATTCCTGCTGGGACTGTTGCCGCACCTGTTCAGCATCCCACACATCGGCAGCGGAGGAGACATCGTCACAATGATGATACCCTTCCTGCTGGGCACGAGTTTCCTTGCCCTGGCCGTCTCCCGCTGGTTTACAGACTCCGAAGCGCCGTTGCTGATGATAGCCTTCTTCTCTGTGGGCTATATCTTCCTTTCGGGCGTGTCCTATCCGCTGGAGCTGATGCCGTGGTATTGGCAGACAGCCCACTATCTGTTTCCGGCAGGTCCTGCCGTACTTGCTTTTGTAAAACTGAATTCAATGGGTGGAACGCTGGCCGACGTATGGCCGCAGATGCTGACGATGTGGATACAAGTATTGGTCTATGGAACTTTGGCGCTCTGCACTACACGCCACCTCTACGGAAAAGGAAAAGTGAAGGCATAAAAAAAGGCTATCTATCCCAGACAGCCAATCTTTTGTTAACCTTAAATCTAATACTATGAAAAACACATTGCAAATGTACGGACTTCCCCGAAATATCCAAAATTTCTGTCCATGACGGTCTCATTTATAACATGGTTTAATAGGAATATGCCGTTGTTAACAGATAGAGGCTGGTCAAATAAGAAATTTTCACTATCTTCATCCCCAAAATCGAACATCATAACTAAAGAATATTTTGCCATGATTCATACCATACTCGATACAGACCTTTACAAATTCACCACCTCGTATGCCTACATCAAATTGTTTCCCTATGCCATGGGCACTTTCAGCTTCAAGGACAGAGACGACACCGCCTATACGGACACGTTTCTGAAGGAACTGCAAGAGGCGGTGGACAGCCTGGCACAGACCGTACTTACTGCCGAAGAGCTGGAATACATGACCCGCCACTGCCGTTTCCTGCCGAGGGTCTATTGGGAGTGGCTCTCCTCCTTCCGCTTCCAGCCGGAGAAGGTAAGCATCCATCTGGACGAGGACCGGCACCTGAACATTGAAATCACGGACTATCTGTACAAGGCCACCCTTTACGAAGTCCCCCTGCTTTCCATCGTATCCGAAATAAAGAACCGTTCTTTGGGAAACGTGGCCGACATGGACGGCATACTCTGCAAACTGTCCGAAAAGGTGGCACTCTCCAACCGACACCAGCTGTATTTTTCGGAGTTCGGCACCCGGAGACGCTTCTCGTTCGAGGTACAGGACAAAGTCATAGACCGTCTGAAGGAAGCCGCCGAATACTGTACCGGGACTTCCAACTGCCACTTCGCCATGAAATACGGCATGAAGCCTATGGGGACGCATCCGCATGAATGGTTCATGTTCCACGGCGCACAGTTCGGCTACAAACACGCCAACTACATGGCCTTGGAAAACTGGGTGAACGTGTACGACGGTGACTTGGGCATCGCACTGTCCGATACCTATACCTCCGGCATTTTCTTAAGTAACCTGAGCCGCAAGCAGGCCAAACTATTCGACGGTGTACGCTGCGACTCCGGCGATGAATTCGATTTCACCGACAAGCTCGTTGCCCGCTACCGCGAACTGGGCATCGACCCTACCACTAAAACCATCGTCTTCAGCAATGCGCTCGATTTTGGCAAGGCACTCGACATCCAGGAGCATTGCAGGGGCAAAATCCGCTGCTCCTTCGGCATCGGCACCAATCTGACGAATGATACCGGATTCAAGCCCTCCAACATCGTAATGAAACTGACGCAATGCAAGATGAACGTCAACCAGGAATGGCGCGAATGCGTGAAGCTGTCCGACGATGCAGGAAAGCATATCGGCAGCGAAGCGGAAGTACGGGCATGTCTGTATGATTTAAGGCTCGGACAGCAAATAGAACCCCTATGCTGAAAACAGCTTCCCGGCGGTTAGCGATAAGTGCTTACTGTCTTTTCCTTTTGTAGGCAAACTCTTGCCATTTCTCCTCCGGCCAGTCCTGCCGCTGCATCTCCATGCGGGCCATGACGAAGAACAAGTCCGAAAGGCGGTTGATGAAGCGCAGAATATCCTCGTTCACAGGGTCTTGGCGATGGAGTGTCCACAAACGGCGTTCGGCACGGCGGGCCACGGTACGGGCAAACTGCAGTTGGGCTGATATGGGAGTGCCACCAGGCAAAAGGAAGTAGCCGTTGTCCGTCAGCAGGACGGTCATGGCATCCATCTCCTGCTCACAGCGCAGCGTGAGCTCTGCGGCAGAAAGCGGATTAGGGTTCACCACTCCCGAAGGAGTGGCCACATGGCTCATCACCACCATCAGTTCCCGCTGGACAGCATGCAGCAACTCCTGCCATCCATCTTCTGCCGCCAGCATGGAGCGCACGATACCAATCACGGCATTCAATTCATCAAGGCATCCGTTTGCCTCGATACGGATGTCATCTTTCGGCACACGCGCGCCACCATGAATACCCGTTGTTCCTTTGTCTCCAGTTTTGGTATAGACTCTTTTCATTCTCTATTTGATAAGGAACTGTGCCCACTGCGGGATTTCCTCTACATATTGTTTGAAGAGGGTCCCGTTTACAGTGCGGAACAATAATCGAGGAATTTGATTTTCTATTGAATTATCGTAGACATATACCCTATCAACCAAGGATATTGCTTTGCCTATATTCAATAACGATTTATAATAACGGGAAATAATTTTGGAAATGGGAACTTCATGCCCTCCATTCAAATAGCGCTGTGTAATACGCCGTACATTTATCTCAGGATTATTTGTACAGACAAAAAAAATGCGAATAAAAAATCCTGCTTTTTTTGCTTCTTCAACAAATGCAAGTTTTTCGTCTGAGGAAAAGACTGTTTCAAATACAAAATCTTGCCTTTTCCTTAAACACTCATAACGCATTTTAGTCGCCAATTCTGCTGCCTTCAATACTGCAACGGGAGAATTCCAATCACCATATTGTTCTTGCGCTATATTATCAGGATTAATGTAAAGGCTATTTTCTGCCCATTCATTATGAAGCAGTTGCACTGTCGTAGAAGTTTTACCCGAACCATTCGGACCAGCTACTATACAAAGTGTCGGATTTTTTTCGTTCATCACATGGATATATCACTTACATTTTTAGCTCTATATGCTTTCAATTTTTCTCTCACCTCTTGCATTCTCCGCTCCAATTCTCTTTTTGCCTTGCGAGAACTTTCACGGGCCGCAACAGCCACTTGTTCCATCAAAGCATGCAGTTGTTCATCAGTAGGGTCTTCCAAAGAAGACAAGCGATAAGTATTCAGTTTCATAATCATAATATATTTAAATGAAAACAAAGATACTCCACTATTTCGAGAACACAAACGAAATTACATAAAATATCAATGCGCTATCCGGACTTTTTCATAATGAATTCAAACTTAGATTAGGACTATTTTTAATCAAGGAATGATTAAAATGCAAAAAACGGCCGGACATGCCATGCAGAAGTCTTATTATATCCTTGTAAGCAAACCCTTTCCCACTTATATAAGGGATCATCAATATGCCAGAGAAGCATCCAGCTTCTATCTTTATCATATTGAGAACTGCAACTGAAACCAAGTCTGTAGTTCACGTTAAACTGCGGTAACGATTTACCAACTTTGGATAACTGTCCTTCTAATTTATCTAACGTTTCCTGTCCCCACTTTTCATCTTGTAAACCATTACCGGTATTGTGCCGAAAGTTTTCCGGAGATTTTCCACAAATATTCACCAATACATCAAACCATTGCCCTATGCTTGGCAGAAACCACGGACTACGTTCGATCCCATCCGGCACCTTATTGCTGTTATTGTAAGTTTTCACCAGATAAAAAGCACGACAGTCGCTTACAAAAGATGCATCACCCTCATGATTTGCCAGCATCTGTAAAGTTTCAGAGTAGCCATTCATGTTATTCTTGATTCTACTAAAATCATGCTTTGACTTTACATCAGCTATTGATATTGTGTCAATACCCACTTCGATTAAATCCACCGGTCCCCAATTCCCTTCTTTCAAACTATCCAACATCATCACATAGGCATGATTCCATCCTTTTTTATTACACCTCTCGTCTGTCATCCTTTCCGGATCGCAAGTAATTACCATTCCGATAGCATTTTCATAATCATAGATTTTCCCATCTTCTTCCAACTTCCCGTTTCCGGGATGTACTTCTATTCTTTTATCGATTTCGTTCTGAAAGACAAAATCCCCGGGATAAAGCTTTCTTTCTATACTTCCTTTACCGGGTACGGGACTAATAACCTTCAAGGTATAGCATTTTCCAGAAGTAAAACTGATGGAGCTGCCCGAATAATTTATCTTTATATTCGTATCATCTCTGCCATCGGTAGTCATATAGTTTCCGGTAACCCGTGC
>ERZ650306.1558-NODE-1558-length-12783-cov-3.594909_pt1 | contig 12783 bp, 13 predicted proteins | sample MGYA00376242_ERZ650306 | MGnify/ENA primary metagenome ERZ650306 (study PRJEB26733, sample SAMN07839244) | wastewater metagenome | biome: urban; feature: wastewater treatment plant; material: waste water | place: USA: North Carolina | collected 2016-03-31 ...
AAACGGCCATCACAGCTGCCAGTACAGTGCTGAACATGTAAAGGGCAACTACTGTTTTGATAACGCCGCCATGGGATTTTCCTGCGTTGCATAGTTATTTTGATACTCCTCACTCCATTTCTGAAGATCCGAGAGTTTATACCGCAGTCTTTCCGTCTCTTCATCATAGTGCCTTCCGTTATATCCATACTGCATGATATCGATCAGCTTATCCGGATTGTATTTTCCATCTGTCTCGAAAATATCTTCATAAGAAATCTGACCTAAAACATCCATCGTAGCCCGGCACATCTGATTCTCAAATTCTTTGGAATCTGTATACTCTGTCGGCTTTTTATTCCAGATTTCTTTTACACTTACAGAATATGTGGAAATAATCACCAGACTCAGCAGTGCCGTAATTGCCGAAAGAACAGAAAGAAAGATCAAAATGCCTTTTACAAGCGCACTTTTATACCATTTACTCATGAAAAACTCCCTTCTATAATTTCTCGATCTTATATCCTACTCCCCATACCACTTTCAAATATCGCGGTTCCTTTGGATTGATCTCAATCTTCTCCCGGCTATGACGAATATGTACTGCTACCGTATTATCCGCTCCGATTGCATCTTCATTCCAGATGGATTCGTAAATCTGATTAATCGAAAATACTCTTCCCTGATTCTTCATCAAAAGCAATAAAATATTGTATTCAATCGGAGTAAGGCGCACCATTTCTCCGTCTACCGTTACTTCTTTCAGATCATCATTAATCCGAAGGCCGCCAACCTCATAAATCGTCTCCTGCGTACTACTCACATTCCCGCCAAGCTGTGTGTAACGACGAAGCTGAGATTTCACTCTTGCAACCAGCTCCAGTGGATTGAATGGTTTTGTCATATAATCATCGGTACCAACGATAAAACCCGTGTGCTTGTCCTGCGGCATATCCTTGGCCGTCAGCATTAAAATAGGCAGCATGCTGCCGCTTTCCCGGATGGTCCTGGTCAGGGTAAAGCCATCCATCCGGGGCATCATCACATCGCAGAGCAGCAGGTCTATCTGGTTGTGGTCGAGCAGTTCCAGCGCCTGCACACCGTCGGCAGCAATCAGCGGCTCATAGCCCGCTCGCTTTACGATGGCGCAAAGCAGACGCGCTGTGCTGGGGTCATCCTCGGCAATCAAAATACGAAACATCCGTGTATCCTCCTTAGTTCTATTATAGTACAGCGCAAAGATAAACGGAAGATAAACCTTCCCGTTTACCAAAGGTTTATTTTGGCGGTGTATCCTTAGGAGCATCGAAACAAAAAACACCCTACGGGAAAACGGAGGATACAGCTATGAAAACCATCTATCTTGTCACCGGTGCTGCCGGATTTATGGGCACTAATGTCTGCGCACAGCTTTTGGAGCGCGGTGATGCCGTGCGCGCTTTTGTGCTGAAGGGCGACCCCGCTGTAAAATTTATGCCGAAGGCCGTCGAAATTTTTGAGGGTGACCTCTGCAGTGCCGAGGACTGCGAGAAATTCTTTGTCGTGGAGCCGGGCGTCCAGACTGTCTGCATCCACTGCGCGAGCATGGTGACGATCAACCCGAATTATAGTGAAAAGCTGATCGCCGTCAATGTGGGCGGCACCGAAAACATGCTGAATGCCGCCAAAAATCACCCGGAGTGCAAAAAGTTCGTCTATGTTTCCAGCACCGGCGCCATCCCCGAGCTGCCTAAGGGCGAGAGCATCCATGAGGTATACAGCTTTGTTCCCTACGATGATGATCGCGTGGTCGGCTGGTACAGCCGCAGCAAGGCAATGGCGACCCAGAAGGTGCTGGACGCCGCCGCGGACGGGCTGAATGCCTGCGTGGTGCATCCCAGCGGTATTCTTGGCCCCAACGACCCCGCCATCGGGCAGACGACCCGCACGCTGATCCAGATCCTGAACGGTGAAATGCCCATCGGTATGCAGGGCTCGTTCAATCTTGTCGATGTGCGCGACCTGGCCGCCGGTACGATTGCCGCCGCTGACCGCGGGCGCAAGGGCGAGTGCTACATCCTTTCCAATGACGAGGTTTCGCTGAAGGAGCTGTGTGAGATGCTCAAGGCTGATACCGGCTGCCGCGGCTGCCTGTTTTATCTGCCGCTGTCTTTTGCGCATTTTGCCGCCAAGCAGATGGAGGCCCGCGCCGCCAAGACCGGTAAGCCTGCTGTGCTGACCGAGTTTGCCGTTTACAATCTGGAGCGCAACAACCATTTTGACTGCTCCAAAGCGAAAAACGAGCTTGGCTTTGCCCCGCGTCCCTACAAGGAAACACTGCATGATCTCGCTGTATGGCTCAAGCAGGAGGGAAAAATCGCATGAAGAAGCTGTATGAATCTATCTGCAAGCTTATGCAAATGAATGACCAGCAGTGGGAGTGCTATCTCCACGCACTGGATTCCCTGCACTGACACAAAGAAAAGGGGGTGCCTATTATGAAAAAGGTTTGCGTTATCACAGGCGGCGGCAGCGGCATGGGGCTTGCCACGGCGAAGCTCGTCTGTGAAGAAGGATATTACACGATTTTGGTGGGGCGCACGGCGTCCAAGCTGGAAAAGGCAGTCAACGATCTGCGCAGTGCAGGCGGCGAGGCTGAGGCGTTCAGCTGTGATGTTTCCGACCGTGAAAGCTGTTTTGCGCTGGCCAAACACGCCGCCGAATGCGGCGAAGTAAAAGCGGTATTGCACATTGCGGGCCTCAGCCCTCACATGGGCGATGCTGAAAAGATTTTGCGCGGCAATGCGCTGGGCACGGTGAATATCAACGATGCCTTTTATGAGGTCATGGCGCCGGGCGGCTGTGTGATCGACACCTCCAGCATGAGCGCCTACCTTGCCCCGCAGTTTGTCATGCCCAAGGGTGCGTACAAGCTGGCGCGCACCGACCGTGAAAAATTCATCAAAAAGCTGGTGGCGCGGGCAGGCATTGCCCCTAAGGACGCCCGCCCGGGTCTGGCCTACGCCATCAGCAAGCATTTTGTAATTTGGTTTGCCAAGACCGATGCCGCACGCTTTGGCGGGAAAAATGTGCGCTGCTTAAGCGTGACCCCCGGCAACTTTGACACGCCGATGGGCGCACTGGAAAGCGGGCAGGCGGATGTATTCAAAAAATACTCTGCTCTCAAGCGCAACGGAAAGCCGGAAGAAATCGCCGCTTTGTTTGCGCTTCTTCTGGATGAGCGGCTGGGCTTCCTGACCGGAGCAGACATTCTTATGGACGGCGGCGTTGTGGCAAGCGGCGCCAGCGGATTGAGCAAATAAAAAAGGGCAGCAAAGTAAACCCCGATTTTAGCTTTTGGGGTCTGCTTTGCTGCCTTTTGGATTTTGTGCTTTCGCTTGGCTGTACTTTAGTGCAGCTCGCTTTCGCAGCGGTCCAGCACGGCGGCGATAACCTGATCCATGTCGTAATACTTGTACTCACCCAGGCGTCCGCCGAAGATGACCTTCGGCTCGGCGTCGGCCAGCTTCTTGTACTCGGCATACAGTGCGCCGTTTTTAGCATCGTTGACGGGGTAATACGGCTCGTCACCGGGCTTCCACTCAGAGGAATACTCGCGGCTGATGATCGTTTTGGGCAGGTCGTTGCCGTTCTCGTCCTTGCCGAACTCGAACCACTTGTGCTCGATGATGCGGGTCCACGGCGTCTCGCGGTCCGTATAGTTGACGGCGGCGTTGCCCTGGAAGCTGGGCTTGTCGAGCAGCTCGTTCTCAAACCGGACGGAGCGGTACTCCAACGTGCCGAGTTTGTAGTCAAAATAAGCGTCAATCGGGCCGGTGTAGACGATTTTGTCAGCCAGTGCGTCCAGCGCGGCCTTGTTTTCGAGGTAATCGGTGTTCAGCCGCACCTCGATGCCGTCCAGAAGATTGGCGATCATCTTGGTGTAGCCGCCGATGGGAATGCCCTGATACAGCGCGTTGAAATAGTTGTTGTCAAAGGTCAGCCGCACAGGCAGGCGCTTGATGATAAAAGCAGGCAGGTCCTTGCAGTCGCGGCCCCACTGCTTTTCGGTGTAGCCCTTGATGAGCTTTTCATAAATGTCGCGGCCCACAAGGGAGATGGCCTGCTCCTCAAGGTTCTGCGGCTCGTGGGTGATCTCACGGCGCTGCTCCTCGATCTTGGCGGCTGCCTCCTCCGGTGTGACGACGCCCCACATTTTATTAAAGGTATACATGTTGAAGGGCAGCGAATACAGCTCACCCTTATAGTTGGCAACGGGAGAGTTTGTAAAGCGGTTGAACTCGGCAAACCGGGTGATATAGTTCCAGACCTTTTTGTTGTTGGTGTGGAAGATGTGCGCACCATACTTATGGACGTTGATACCCTCGATGTTCTCGGTATAAATGTTGCCCGCAATGTTGGGGCGCTTATCCACGACCAGCACGGATTTGCCGTGGGCCTTGGCCTCATGGGCGAAGATGGCACCGTACAGACCGGAGCCGACTACCAGATAATCATATTTCATATAACAGGTGTTCCTCTCTTTAAAAGTCACAGGGATATTGTGCGGTAATGGCATGGAGAGCCTTACTCCACTGTCAAAAAGCGGCAGAAAGGCGTTTCAGTCTCTGCCGAATAGATCTCTTGTGTAGACCTTGTCCTGCACATCGTTGAGGCAGGCATCGTAGCGGTTGGCCAGAATGGCCTGACTCTGCCGCTTGAATTTGTCCAGATCGTTGACCACTGCCGAACCGAAGAAGGTCTTACCGTCCTCCAGCGTAGGCTCATAGATGATGACCTGTGCGCCCTTGGCCTTGATGCGCTTCATGACACCCTGAATCGAGCTTTGGCGGAAGTTGTCGCTGTTGCTCTTCATCGTCAGGCGGTAGACGCCGATCGTGACGGGCCTTTCGCGGCTTTCGTCAAACTCATTTTCCTGATCGTAGCCGTAGTACCCGGCCAGCTTCAGCACGCGGTCAGCGATGAAGTCCTTGCGGGTGCGGTTGGACTCCACAATGGCCTCGATGAGATTTTCCGGCACATCGGCGTAGTTTGCCAGCAGCTGCTTCGTGTCCTTGGGCAGGCAGTAGCCGCCGTAGCCGAAGCTGGGGTTATTGTAATGGCTGCCGATGCGCGGGTCAAGACATACGCCGTCAATGATCTGCTTCGTGTTCAGGCCCTTGCTCTCCGCGTAGGTATCCAGCTCATTGAAATAGGCAACGCGCAGCGCCAGATAGGTGTTGGCAAACAGCTTGACGGCCTCGGCCTCGGTAAAGCCCATGAAGAGCGTATCAATGTTCTCCTTGATGGCCCCCTCCTGCAGCAGTGCCGCAAATTCGTGGGCGGCTGCGACAAGGTGCGCATTCTCCGGGTCGGTGCCGACGATGATGCGGGACGGGTAGAGGTTGTCATACAGGGCCTTGGACTCCCGCAGAAATTCCGGGCTGAACAGGATGTTCCGGCTGCCGAGCCTTTCCCGCACCGACACCGTGTAGCCCACGGGAATCGTCGATTTGATGACCATGACGGCATTTGGATTGACCTCCGTGACAAGGCGGATGACTGCCTCCACTGCAGAGGTGTCAAAGTGCTGGGTCTGGCTGTCGTAGTTGGTGGGTGCAGCAATGACCACAAAGTCCGCATCGGCGTAGGCTGCCTTTGCGTCCAGCGTAGCGGTCAGATCCAGCTCCTTCTCAGCCAGATATTTCTCGATGTAATCATCCCGGATCGGCGATTTGCGCGCGTTGATCAATGCGACCTTTTCCGGCAGGATATCCACCGCCGTCACATGATGGTGCTGGGAAAGCAGCGTGGCAATCGAAAGCCCCACATAGCCGGTCCCGGCCACCGCGATCTTATATTTTTTCATAGCAGTTTATACTCCGCAGCTGCGAATTTTCCGTAAGGCAGCAGTCAAAATTGCGCCGTGCCGGCTTACCGTATGTGGGTTTATTATAGCACGTCACCGGCCACAATTCAATATTGCCGCTTCCCTCAGAATTGTTTGAACAATAATCCAGTATTGAAAACAATCGTCTCTACTCAGTCTTTGCTGTATCTGCTAAGATAGAATCACGGTACTGGCGTGGTGTCAGACCGGTTTGTTTACGGAAAACACGATAAAAGTAATTGTCATCCAGGAATCCGATCTGCTGGCAGATCTGTGCATTGGACAGATTCGTATCGCAAAGAAGCTTCATCGCTTTTTGGATGCGCAGGTGCGTGATCTGCTCGTTGATGCCGCAGCCATAGAGCTGCCGGGAAAGATAGTACAGCCCGGTACGGCTTAACGAAAGATCACGGCAGATCGTTTCGTTTGTCAATGTCTCATCCAGATGTTCCGCCAGGTAGCGGCTCAGCTTTTCCTGCGCACTGCCCGCTGCCAGCCGCGTCAGCCCCTTTTGGTACAATGCAGCCGCCGCCAAAGCCAGCAGATCCGCTGCTGATTTCAGCACCGGATAGGGCGTGCGCGGCAAGGCATTATAGGCTTTTTGCAGTGCCGTTTTATCAATTGCGTAAGCCGAGCAGCATTTTTGCGCATAGCTCCACTCGCTCTGCTCATCGGCCCCCTGTACAATGTGGCTCAACAGCAAAAAGCCCACAACAGCACCATCGATTTGGACCGGCGTGATCACTTCGATCAACCCCGCATGGCAGGGGTAGATGATCGTCTGCTTTTGCCGCGTTGCCTTGCGGCAAGCCGCCTGGTCACACAGGTAACAGCCGGTCTTGCCATCAGGCACACTGCGGATCAAGCGGCAATAAGCTGGCAGTTCCGGCGGATAGGCAAGCACTTCGATTCCATACGAATCAAAAACGGCGGAGCGCAGCCCCGTAAGGCAGTGAAAATCCTGCAAGAGGACCAAAAGCTCCTTTTTATTGAAAACGGTTCCCATGGGTGCGCTCCTTTCCGAACATTAAGATAGTTTTATGATAAAGACCATCCTTTATTTTGTCAAGGAGGATCCCTATGATTGACTTAAAGCAGTGTTCTCTCGGCATTGAGTTGGGTTCCACCCGCATCAAAGCTGTGCTTGTGGGCGATACCTGCAAGCCTGTGGCCCAGGGCGATTTTACCTGGGAGAACCGGCTGGAAAATGGCATCTGGACCTACCCGCTGGAGGAAGTCTGGCAGGGTGTGCAGGCTGCCTACGCGGCATTGGCTGCGGATGTGCTGGCCAAGTGTGGCCAGCCGCTGACCACAGTGGGGTGCATTGGCGTTTCGGCTATGATGCATGGGTATCTGGCGTTTGATGCTGCGGGCAAACTGCTGGTACCGTTCCGCACATGGCGCAACACGATGACCGGCGCGGCAGCAGAAGAGTTGACCTCGGCGTTCGGGTTCAACATCCCGCAGCGGTGGAGCGCAGCACACCTGTACCAAGCCATGCTGAACCGCGAGCCACACCTGCCGCAGCTGGACTTTTTCACCACGCTGGCAGGCTATGTACACTGGCAGCTGACCGGGCGCAAGGTGCTGGGCGAAGGCGATGCCAGCGGCATGTTCCCGATTGACAGCACCACCGGCGGGTATGATGCCGCAATGCTCGCAAAATTTAACGCGCTGGCAGACAAGCAAGGCTGCCCCGTGGATCTTGTCAAACTGCTGCCTACCGTTTTGCCCGCAGGCGAGGACGCCGGTATGCTGACCGTCGAGGGGGCGAAGCGGCTCGACCCAACCGGCACGCTGCAACCCGGCATACCGTTCTGCCCACCGGAGGGCGACGCCGGCACCGGCATGGTGGCAACAAACAGTGTCGCCCCGCGCACCGGCAATGTCAGCGCAGGCACCAGCATTTTTGCCATGGTCGTCCTGGAAAAGCCGCTGTCCAAGGTCTACCCGGAAATCGACATGGTCACGACCCCCGACGGCGCGGCGGTCGCCATGGTCCACTGCAACAACTGCACCAGCGATTTGAACGCCTGGGTCGATCTGCTGGCCGAGAGCGCGGCACTGTGCGGAGCAAACATCGACAAAGGTGCGTTGTTTACCCTCCTGTTTAACGAATCGCTGCACGGTGCACTTGACTGCGGCGGCATCACGCCCGTCAACTACATTTCCGGTGAGAGCGTCACCCACTTGGACGCGGGCGTCCCCCTGCTGCTGCGCCGCCCGGACAGTGCGTTTACGCTGGCCAACTTTATGCGCGCCAACATCTATTCTGCCTTTGCCACGTTGGCGATGGGGCTGGAAATTCTGCGCAAAGAAAATGTGGCTGTGAATACCCTGCTCGGCCACGGCGGCATCTTCAAAACGCCGGGCGTGGCCCAGCGGTATCTGGCTGCGGCGGCGGGTGCGCCTGTGACCTGCATGGAAACAGCCGGTGAGGGCGGTTCCTACGGCATGGCCCTGCTGGCTGCGTATCGTCTGCACCGCGCCGACGACGAAGCGCTGGCCGCGTATTTGAACCGCTGCGTTTTTGCCGACGCCCAAAGCACGACCCTGTTCCCCGACCCTGCCGAGCAGTCCGGGTTTGCCGCCTTTTTGACCCAATACCAAACCGCGCTGAAAGCCGAGCGCGCCGTTGTAAAATAAGGACTTGTATGCGTCGGCTGCCGGGCAACGCCAGCCAGCGGCGGAAAGTCCGGAACAGCAGCTGTTCTTGAACGATTTAGCGTTAAAACGGAAAGGATAACCTATGCTGGAAGCATTAAAGCAGCAAGTTTATGAAGCCAACATGGAATTGCCCCGCCGAGGACTTGTAACCTACACCTGGGGCAATGTCTCGGGCATTGACCGCGAGAAGGGCCTGTTTGTCATCAAGCCGTCCGGCGTGGAATATGACGAACTTACACCGGAAATGCTCGTTGTCATGGATTTGAACGGCAACAAGATCGAGGGCGAGCTGAAGCCCAGCAGCGACACGAAAACGCATCTGGAACTGTACAAGGCGTTCTCGGCGCTGGGCGGCATCGTACACACCCACTCGACCCACGCAGTGGCCTTTGCCCAGGCGCGGCGCGACCTGCCCGCCTTTGGCACGACCCACGCCGACTATTTTTACGGCCCTGTCCCCTGCACGCGGGAGCTGACGCCGGAGGAAATCGACGAGGATTACGAGAAGAACACCGGCAAGGTCATCGTCGAGACGTTCAAAGCCCGCGGCATCGACCCGCTGTATGTGCCCGGTGTGCTCTGCGCCAGCCACGGCCCCTTCACCTGGGGCAAGGATGCCGCGCAGGCCGTATACCACGCCGTTGTGCTCGAGGAGGTCGCCCGCATGGCGATCCTGACCCTGACCATCGACCCCGGTGCCCTGCCCGCGCCGCAGCATGTGCTGGACAAGCATTTTATGAGAAAGCACGGCCCCAACGCTTATTACGGGCAAAAGTAAACAGGTTCTTTCTCAAGTATTGAAACGCCCGGGGGCCGATGCCTTTGTGGTATAGCAGAGGGGTAAGAGCTTATGCCCCCAGGAGGAACAACGCATGGTTATAAAGCACGCTTCCCGGAAGGATATTGCCGCACTGACTGCTGTGGAGACGGCATGCTTTCCGCCCGCAGAGGCCGCGACAGAGAAGGAATTTATCGACAGAGTGCAGTATTACGGCAATCACTTCTGGCTGCTGTATGAGGGGGATAAGCTGCTTGCCTTTGTGGACGGCTTTGTCACGGACGAGCCGGACCTGACGGATGTGATGTACGAGGACGCCGCCCTGCACAACGAGCAGGGCGCGTGGCAGATGATCTTCGGCGTCAACACGCTGCCGGAGTACCGCAGGCACGGCTACGCGGGGCAGCTGCTCCGCCGGGCCGTTGCCGATGCCAGACAGCAGGGCCGCAAGGGGCTTGTGCTGACCTGCAAGGAGCGGCTGCTCCCCTACTACGCAAAATTCGGGTTTCAGGATGAGGGTGTGACGGACAAATCCACCCATGGAAATGTCGCGTGGCACCAGATGCGGCTTTCGTTTTGATAAATCGGAGCTCGCCGCGGCAGAGCGGTCTTTTTAAACTTTTTCAACTTGTTGTTCAACTGTTTGTAAACTGCTTGCTATTTTTAAAAGGCCAAAAATGACCTAAAATCGCCGATTTTGAAGAAAATGGCATTTTTACGATTTTTGCGTCTTTTTATTGTGTCCAAATTTCATTTTTAAAGTGCATTTTTTAATTAAAAATGTTGACCTAAAAAATTATTTTTGCATTTATTAAATGCTTATTTTTTTCAAAAATGAGTGCTTAAAATTTTTATTTTTGTCATTTTAATATGTCAAAAAATCAAAATCAGTGTTCAATTTAAACACTGATTATGTGCAATAAAGTAAGTTTATTTGGAAAATAAACGTGCAAAGAAACCTTTATTTTTTTCTTTTTCTAATTCATTTTTTAACTTTTCTATCTCATTTAACTGCTCTTTTTTTTCTCGATCTATTTGTTCTGCATAGTCTTTTTTTTGTTCCAATAAAAATGTTTTTTCATTATTTTCTAACAATAATGATGTCATTTGTTCTGTTTTTACTTTCAATTCATCCTGCAGATTTATTATTTTATTTTTCAAATCATTGACTTCTTTTCTCAAATTATCATTCTCTTCATGTGTCTGAATATCGTTTTGAATTTGAATCAGTTGGTCAGGTATAATATCGGCAACATAAGTACCAGAACTGGGCTTGGTGACTAAATAACCCTCATCAAGCAAACGTTCCAATGCTGCCAAGACTGAGTTACGGGAAATCGACATCATTTCTGCCAAAGCACGGCTTGAAGGCAATTTTGTACCCGCAGATAGGCGCCCCTCTAAAATTGCATCACGCAAAATACAATATAAACCGTCTTTAATTTGTTGCCCTTTGGGCAAAATTAAGTGTGGAAAATAAGCAGATGGTGATGTTGCCATGGTTAAACTGGTACTTTAAAAAATATCCAAACTGTATCTTATGACAATACCATAATTAAAAATACACTCTGCTACTTAATTTTTAAAATTTTTAGGGGTTGGGTTATGTCTGGTCAATACTCATCTTTTCAGCGTCATTCCAATGATTTGCTGCCCCCAATTATGGCAGGTTTAATCTCAGTCATTGTCAATTATGGCGGTACATTTATTTTAATCTTTCAGGCTGCACAGATGGCAGGACTTAGCCCTGAGCTTACTGCTTCGTGGGTATGGTCGATTTCGATTGGTGTCGGTATAACAGGTATATTATTAAGCTGGTATACACGAGAACCGATTATTACGGCATGGTCTACCCCTGCGGCAGCTTTTCTGATTACTGCTCTTGTAACTGTACCCTATGCCGAAGCGATTGGGGCATATCTACTTTCTGCCTTAGCCTTTGTCATTTTAGGAATTACAGGCTATTTTGAAAAATTGATTCGCCTGATTCCGATTGGCATTGCCTCTGGTTTATTGGCAGGAATTTTATTACAGTTTGGGATTGCTGCCTTTACCAATATGACCATTGACCCATTTCTGGCGATTTCATTATTTTTTGTTTACCTCATCACCAAGCGTTTTTCAGCACGCTATGCGATTGTCAGCGTTTTAGTTTTTGGTTTTATTTTCCTGATGTTGCAATCACGAATTGACTTTGCTGGATTTGAGCTAAAATTGGCATCACCAATTTTTACTGCTCCTGAGTTTTCGATTAATTCGATACTCAGTATTGCCTTGCCTTTATTCCTGATTACCTTAACAGGGCAATATATGCCAGGTTTATTCGTGCTTAAAAATGATGGTTTTAAAACCAGTGCCAAACCGATTCTGGCGGTGACTGGTTTAGGTTCATTTGTCATGGCATTTTTTGGTTCACATGCGTTTAATCTGGCTGCCATTACCGCAGCAATCTGTACAGGTAAAGAATCACATGAAGACCCATCAAAACGCTGGGTGGCAGGTATTGCAGCAGGGATATTTTATATTTTGGTGGGGATTTTTGGAGTCACCTTGGCAGCGATATTTGCGGTGTTTCCAACCGCATTTATTAGCACACTGGCTGGGCTTGCCTTGTTAGGCACGATTGCAGGAAGCCTTGCCAATGCCATGAGTGACGTTGATAGCCGTGAAGCCGCTTTAATTACCTTTGTTGCCACTGCTGCCAATATTAGCTTATTTGGAATTGGTGGGGCATTCTGGGGATTAGTTCTAGGATTAATTTCTTATCTTGTACTGAATGGTAAATTTAAGTTCAGTTCATGAGTCAGCCATTGATATTCAGGGTATCACGCATACCCTTTTTGCAATTTAAACACTTTGAGGCAATCCATTGGAAAGAAGTGCTAAAGTTCTCTTAACTTACATCTCTATTGTTCATGCCATTAGTCATATTCATATTATGACTTTACCTGCTTTATTACCCATTTTACCAAAAGCTATCCATGTTTCCTTTATGGAACTGGGCATTGCAATTGGTGTGTTTAATGTAGTTTCTCTGCTGGTACAAGCTCCATTTGGCTTTTTAGTAGACCGTCTTGGGGCAAGAAAGATGCTGATTTATGCCCTATTATTGGGTACAGTCAGCTTCACTTTAGTTTTTATCAGCACATCCTATATTTCACTTATCGTTGCAATGGCATTGGCAGGTGTGGCAAATGGTGTATATCACCCTGCAAACTATGCTTTACTTTCTACAGGCATTCTTACAAAACAGATGGGTCGGGCTTTTTCCATTCATACTTTTTCAGGTTTCTTTGGTGCTGCAATTACGCCATTGATGATGATTGGTATAGGCATGACCTTTGGCATAAATTGGGCATTCGCTTTGGCAGCAGTCATCAGCTTTGTTGGTCTATTACTGATGTTGAATCTCTCACAGATTCATATTCAGTCTCGTCAATATGATAAAAAACAACAACATTCCCATGCAGAAGTTCGCCCTCATGCTATC
>ERZ650306.1559-NODE-1559-length-12781-cov-13.891246_pt1 | contig 12781 bp, 14 predicted proteins | sample MGYA00376242_ERZ650306 | MGnify/ENA primary metagenome ERZ650306 (study PRJEB26733, sample SAMN07839244) | wastewater metagenome | biome: urban; feature: wastewater treatment plant; material: waste water | place: USA: North Carolina | collected 2016-03-31 ...
GGCGCGGCTTTGCAATATTTCCGCGCGCTCGAAGAAGGCGTCAACGAATTGCCCGGCTTCGAGCCGGAAATCCAGGGCGTGTATTGGGAGTGCGACGAAGCCGGACGCAAATACGCGCTGGCTTATGTGGTGAAACAATAAAGCTCGAGACCTTTGCCTGTTATATATTGAGGCCGTCTGAAACTATTTTATGTTCAGACGGCCTCAATATTACATTCCGCCCATTATCTTAACCAAAACTTGGTTATAATGCTTTTTTACGTTTTTCATTCAGGAATCATCATGAACAAAACTTTCAAACTCGGTGCCGTTGCGCTGGCTTCCACCCTTGCTCTGGCCGCCTGCAAACAAGAAGTGAAAAGCGCCGATGCCGCTTCCGGCACGCAAACCGCTTCTGCCGCCGCCTCCGAGCTGGGCACACCCGCGCAACAAGCCAGCTACGCCATGGGCGTGGACATCGGCTCCTCTGTGTACACGGTGGAGCAGGCCAAGCGGGCCATTCTGGACGCATTGGCCAAGAAGGGGGTGGGCTGAGATGGCACTGAAAGACATTACCCTGGGAATTGTTGTGGCCCCGCTGTTGATCCCGATCATGCTGATTGCATCGTACCAGGATAAAAAGGCACTCAAAAAAGAGCTGGATGAACGCCAAAAAGAAAAAGACCAGGCATCCTGATTATTCAATTGAGCTAATCAAAAGCGTGGAACATTGATTAAAGATTAAGCGTGGAACGGTAGTATTCAACAAAAAAGCCGAACTCAGCTAAGTTCGGCTTTATGGTATCAGTTAAAGCATTGAATTATATGAAATAAAGTGAAGCATTTCGTATAAGGTGTATTATGTTAATTTTAGAAAAATTAAGAAATGGCTTCTAAAAATTGATTGATATAAACACTAACTTCTTTAGCATGTTCTTCAGCCAAATTATGCTTACCATTACTAATAATTTTTAAAGTAGAACCTTTTAATTTAGTGTTTAAATATGTTCCTACAGCTACTGGGCTAATAGGATCAGCATCTCCCCAAATTAGTAAAGTCGGAATATTAATTTTTTCCAAATACTCATCGTAATTTACATTTGTTGTCATAAACCATTCAGGATATCTTGGATACTGTTCTTGGTATTCAGTTCTCCAGTCTTGGACATTGAATGGAGTTAAATCGATTCCTCCTGATGTTGCTATTAAAACAAGACCTTTGATTAGACTAGCATCGGTAAATGCTTTATTAACAGCAAAAATGCCTCCCATTGATTGGGCAATTAGAATAGATTCTGAATTAATTTTTCCTGTAACGTATTCTTCTAAATCACTAAAATTCTTTAAGCTAGTATCCTCTGCAATATTTCCAAAACCAGGATAGCCAATAATTTGTTTTTCATATTTTTCTGGTAAAAACTCAATCAAAGGTTTCCAAAAATCAAGGTTTCCAGATGCACCTGGTAAAAATACTATTTTTTCCATCTTTTCATAATCTTAAAAATTTTAATCGCTAAAACACTATCTTGTATAACTTCATTCGTCTAGATAAGTTTTTGATGCATTTAACATAATAGAGCTTATACGAAATGCTTTTTAAAATATCTTTGTTTTTCATATGGTTAAAAATTTTTCATCCCCCTGAAAAACCACAAAAAACCGACTTGGAAACAAGTCGGTTTCTTTTTGAACAATTTTGATACTTCTTGCCAATAAAATTGATCAATATTTAATCAATTTGTCATTTTTCTCTGCGTTATCAAGCCAGCGCTGGCTTAAATTATCCCCAATTTCTGCGGACAACTCTTGGGATAAAATAGGCCAACTTTGTAAGCTAAAACTTACATGAATTTAAGATTTTTGAGGATTGGTAATCCAAAGCATTAGCCCTATGATGAATACATAAGGGAACTGGATGTTTCCAGAAAACAAGAATAAGAAAATAGCGCAAGGAATGGGCAGCACGAGATCAGTAAGACTAGCAACCCGATATGAAAAAGCCCGACAGGATGTCGGGCTTTTTTATGTCTTGAATCTGGATTTCGTATAAGAGATTTTATGTTAAATAATGATCCCTAAAAGAGGAACTAATTCATAATTTTACAATGGATCGACTATTAATTGATCTGTTCTGAAACATTTTATTTTGTTATTTATTTGTTTTTTTTAATAATTTTTAAAATTGGTGTCAAATATTGTCGCACTGCCTGATTTTAGATCTTGTGTATTCCTAATTGGCCTTATAGAATTTCTTTAATTTAAAAATCCTAGCATTACATAAAATAAAATTACTTGATAAATTTATTTTTTAATGCCATCTTGCAGGTATGGACTTACCATTATGGTAAATAATATAATCAAAAGCCAATTTAAAGATGTGGAAGAAGCGCAGTTAGCTACGCTAGCCACGGACTCTCCTTTAAGAGAGTTGTCTAATAATGTCCCCCTGTACGATAGAACGGCATTATTAGAAAAGATTAAGGACCTCAAATCTGAAGATGATGAGGATTTATTCTTTAATTTTGTGACAACGGATTCCCGTGATGACTGGTATGAGCTATTAGATTTGCATGATGGAGTTATTCTATCCGAGGCAGGTCTAACTGTTGACCTTAGACTGAAGCATGTTTTTGAAACTGCTTTGAGTTCTGCAAGTCATTTTTATAAATCGGAACTTTGTATGACTAGTCGGCCTAAACGGTGGCTCGCTTGTGATGTATATGTCTTCAATTTACCTTATTGGAGAGCCGAACTAGCAAAGGAGTTTCCCATTAAGGTCTATTTGAAATTTGCCCTTAGTGAAACGGGATCTGTTGTACTCATCTGTTCACTTCATGACTAATAGTTGGTTATGAAGTTTTTTAATACCTGTGTAAAGGTGTGTGGAGTGTTCAATGTCAATTATTAATTCTTGCTGCAATGCGTGCGGTGAAGGATCTTTGACTCAAAAAAGCCGCATTAGAGAAATATCTTATAAAAATACAGTTTTAAATGTCAGAGAAGACTTTCTTGAGTGTGATGTTTGTGGTGTACAGCCTAGTATCACATCAATGATTAAAGATCATAGACGAGCAGTATTGGCTGCAAAGAGAGCTCATGATGGACTTTTATCTGCGGAAGAGATTAAACAAATTCGAAAAGATTTAGATATTGATCAAACTGATGCATATCGTCTCTTTGGAGGCGGGCCAACAGCCTTTTCTAAGTATGAGAATAACGATGTTATGCAAAGTGAGGCGATGGATACATTGTTGAGGCTTTCTCATATGAATAGAAGCACATTTAGTGATTTGAAAGTTATTAGATCTCTACAGTCTTCGTTAAAAAGAAGAAGGTTAAAAGTTATAAAAAATAATGAATATAGTGCTTCATATGATTCTATTGAAAGTAGTCAAAATATCAACGAATACCATAAACATGATTTAAGACTTATATCAGTATCTGAAATTGAACAAAATAATACATTTACGAGAATTGCAGTATGAGCAAAATCAGCCATAACTTACAATCTGCTATCAGTAATCTAGAAATTAAAAATATATTTATTAATAGTTCTGTAGCACAACACTTAGGTGGGGATCCATTACTTAGTGATTATGAAGAAGCGTCAATAAACCTAAAGCATCGTGTTAAAAAATCAGTGGTTCTATCTGATGCCGAAGATAAAGCTCGCTTAGTAAGAATATATATTGATTTTGGCGTAGAGTGGAAAGAGAGCCAAAGTCACGAGTTATTAAGTAATATTGATGTTGAGTATGTGCTTGAATACTCTTTGAAAAAAGATTTACCACAAGAATGTATAGATGAGTTTGCTTTAAAGAATTCAACAATTCATGTTTGGCCTTATTGGCGAGAGTATCTTAGTAGTATCTGTGAGAGATTAAATTTACCTAAACTTATGTTACCTACAATGCAATTAACGCATCACTCTAGAAAAGCTGATAAATAAAGGACTGTTATGCAAGCAATTATAGATAAAAATTGTGATCTAGTTGGTTGGTTGAACGGTAATCATCTATTTAATACCAATATGGATTGGATAGCCTTTCATACTAATAACCATTTTTTTTCTGCTGATAATCTTAATTGGTTAGGAGCATTTAATAGTGGAACGTTATTAGATACAAATGGCAAAGTTGTTGCGTGGATAATGGGGACTTCCCCTCAAGGAACAATGCGTCCTATGAGACCGATGCGCCCTATGAGACCGATGCGTCCTATGAGACCGATGCGCCCTATGACTCCCATGAGACCGATGCGCCCTATGACTCCTATGGGGGGATGGTCTAATTTAAACTTTAATCAGTGGTTGTTTACTTAAGTATATTTTTGTAATAAATATTAAAAAACAATGTATTGCACTTCACTTGTGCGAGTTATTTAACCCATTATGGATCGTTGTAAATGTACTATCATGTTATCTTAGAATATATAAATAGCTCTAAGAAAAAAGAAATTGATCATGAAATCAAGACTGATTTGACGGATGTAAGGGATGTAGTTTCTAGGTTTGTTGATCCATATGAGTTAGGCCAGCCGATTGTATTTAATGGTCAGACTTATCCTATAGAAAGTATTAATAAAATTAATATTTATAAAAGTGATGAACCTTCAAATATTCTTGTAAATCAAGAAAGAATCAGACATGAGCAAAGGCAAGCTAGCTATGCAGCCTCAGGAGTATTTGCTGTCTATGTACCTAACCATCTTTACTCAGCAATTGTAAAACTTGAAAATATCACAGATCAGTTTATAACGATGGCAAAGGGTAGTAGGTCTACGATTCAAAATTCAACTCAATCTAGTAAAGATAGTATTGATTTAACAAAAGTCTTTATAGTTCATGGACATGATGATCACCTATTATCTGATGTAAAAACTTTTCTGTATTCTTTAGGAATAGAACCCTTAGTCCTGCGTGAGCAACATGATGCGAGTCTAACAATAATTGAAAAGTTAGAAAAACATATAAATGATAAGAATATCGGTTTTGGTATTATTTTATATACTCCAGATGATGAAGGTAAAGCAGTACAAGAACCTGATCTTAAATACAGAGCAAGACAGAATGTAGTTTTTGAGCATGGGTTTTTAACAGGATTATATGGTCGAGAAAGAGTTGTTTGCCTAGTTAAGAAAGAAGAAAATATTGAGCTTCCTGGTGATGTAAGTGGCGTTGTATACACTGATGCAAATGCACATAATTGGCGTATAGGTATTGCACATTCTTTAAATCAAGCTGGGTACAAGATCGATTTTTCAAAAATAAAATTTTAAGTAGAAATTTAAGATTTTCTAAAATTAACATAATACACCTTATACGAAATGCTCTTTTTATATCTATATAATTCAATGTGTTAATTGATATCATAAAGCCGAACTCAGCTGAGTTCGGCTTTTTTGTTGAATACTACCGTTCCACGCTTAATCTTTAATCAATGTTCCACGCTTTTGATTAGCTCAATTGAATAATCAGGATGCCTGGTCTTTTTCTTTTTGGCGTTCATCCAGCTCTTTCTTCAGTGCCTTTTTATCCTGGTACGATGCAATCAGCATAATCGGGATCAGCAGCGGAGCCACAATAATGCCCAGGGCAATATCTTTCAGTTTCGGCATGAGCTCTCTCCCTTGATTGCTCAGTCATGATCAAAAACAGCATTCAGTACACGGCCAAATAAGCCACGTTTTTTGTGTTGTGGCACTGCCACATTTTGCAACGTGGCATGCTGTAGCGTTTGGGTGTGGTATGCCGTAGTTTCTTGCTGTGGCACTGCCACATTTTCTGCAATATTTAATTCATTATTCTTTTTATTATCATTGTCTTGTTGTGTTGTCGCATGCTGTGGTAGGTCGGTGTCGCATGCCGTAGCATCTTGTTGTGGTGCTGCTGTGGCAGGAGCAACACTTTTCAGCTCAATGAGTGTTTGCATACGGTCAATTTGTTGCATTAACCGTTCTTCACGTTCTTGGTATTTTTTGACTTCATTTTCTAAATGGGCAATAAGTTTTTTTGTAGATTCATCACCTTCTTGCTTAGATGATTCAATTTTTTGAGATGTTTGCTCAGGTTCTCCAAAGCATCGGATGACCTCTGCTAGATCGAATTGTCCATCACTGGAGCGTGATAAACGTCCATTACGTACAGCTCTGTAAATGGTTGATCTATCCACATGAAATTTTTTAGATACTTCACTTAGTGATAACTTAGCCATTTACGGTGTCCTTTTTATTTGATGGCATATATCCCACTTTTTTTAGGTATGGGTATAGTTCTTTTATTCGGTCAGGGTCTTGCAGCATCTCAGCAATACGAATAGCAAATTGCGGATAGCTTTCAGTTCCCTGGGAATAACGACCCATTTCAGGAAGTTCGGAAAGTTTATTTGCAAACATATGCCGTTGAGCATCGGTCATCTTTGAAGAAAGACCCAAAGTATCCGGATCTCTTTCTATTGATGGGCTGTCCTTCTTTTTCTGTTTAAAGTTAAAAGAAAATCCTGAAATTGATCGACCTCTTTTGTGTTGTTCATACTTCACTGTGATATCTGTATGTTCGTTAATTTGTTTAATAGCGAGCTCAAGTACACTAGTTTTAAAGCGTTCCATACGCTTGTACTCAGTATCGAGTACGCCAATTCTTTGACGGAAATCACTTAGCTCTATAATTGGAGTAGAGCCCGTACTTCTCCAAGCAATTAATAACTCATATAAACGAACAGCATAAGCACTACTGAGATTACTAACTTGCTGCAATTCGTATTTAGTAAAATGCTCTTCTAAGCGCGTAATTAATGGAACTATGGCAGGGGCAAAAATAAGCTTAACCACTGCTTCATTATCTACATATCCAATTTCACTAACCCAACGGGATCTATAGTTCTCAATATTCCCTCTTTCATTTATTTTTTGATAGCTGAATTGTCTTGCGAATAAATCATTACAGGCATCTTTTAATGCCTGATAAGCGGTATTGCGATGTACGCCAAATTGATTGATATAGCTTTCTGCATGGACAGTTAAGGGATCATTAGCATTAATCCCTTTCCCACTTTCTCTTGCCTCAACAATAGCTAATAAAATTAAACGTTGTTCTACTAAATCTAAGTTATAACTTGCATTAATTAAGGCATTGTCTTTTACAACTAACTCTCTCATGAAGCACCAGTATTATTTATTATGCTATGACACCTTAATTAATTTTAGTGCTATAAGCAAGGTAAACGGTGTCATATTGCAAGGTAAACGGTGTCATATTGCAAGGTAAACGGTGTCATATGAAGTCTAGAAGCCTTTATTTACAAGGCTTTCAGCTTACCTAAAAGCATTTAAAAACTTTAAAATAATTAAAAGCCCAGGCAAGGAAAAATTGCCCTATGTTTTCGCTACGCTCAAACTCTATTGAACTTCGCTTTCGCTCAGTTCGTAGGGGCAATTTTTGGCTTAAAATTTCGTGACTTTTTAAAAAAGAAAAGCAACTAGGAATTCGCTTCGCTCATAGAACTTTTTCACTCGCTTCGCTCGACATAAAGCCACCGTAATCAGTTCGCACCCATTCGGGATGCTCTGATTCTGAGTTCTTGATACACAGGGGAGCCTGTAATCAGGGAAAAACAGGTGAAAAAATTTAGATCCCTGTAGTTCGCTCGTAGACACTCGCTAAATGCTCTCATTTGCGATTTAAGAGTTTTTTCTTAACTCAACTATAAAATCTACTGTGGTTTAGCAAAACATCGCTAAAAACCCTATTTTTTTGCGTTTAAACAGCATTCACCAAGGTCGGTAATCGTTGTTATTTTCATTTTCTGGTTTTTTAGGCTCATTTTTCTGCTGTTTTTCCAATTCTTGGCGTTTTAAAAATGCCAAATGTTCTCGTTCGTGTCTTTCTTGTTCATAGCGTTGTTCTTTTTGCTCTCGTTCTTTACGTAATTGCTCTCTAAATTCACTTTCTCTGCGATCATTTTCAATTCTTCGTTGGCGATCTACTTCCGCTTGGCGTACTTGCTGCATTCTTTCTTGTTCAATTTTGAGATCATCTGCCCGTTTTGCTTTAAGGAGGGGACTCATATCATCATTAAAATCATGTAGGGTATCGAATGAATGAACGTACTCTCGTTTTAGCTTCTGCCAAAACGAGGGTTTTATCGTTGGTCGTTCAATCCCATTATTTTCCAGTATCTCTGAGCATTGGCCTAAGCGCTGGACAACATTCTCAATATCGTATTCTTTAGCAAGTTGTTCGACCTCGGTTGCGTATTCTCTCCAGTTCTCATTTTTTGCCTGTTCTACTGATTTTTCAGTCGCATAAAAATCAGGTTTTTTTATATCTCTGTAAGTATGATGATAAGAGTCATAAAACAAATTATTGGTATGTAGGTAAAAATCGCTTTTGTTTTCTGCTAACCATCGTTTTGTCTTGGTGAGATTTGATTCAATCTGCTTTTGATTATCAGCAGCATTGCTTTGAATGGTGTAAAACTGATTGGCAAATTCTGCATAAATATCCTGGCACCGAATGAAGTCATCATATGCGTTGTCGATCTGTTGAACCTGTTGTTCTTGCAGGCGTTCTTCTTCTAGGTTGAGATTTACTAATTCTGCTAAAAGCTCTTTTTCTTCTGCTTCGGTTAACTGAAGTTCGTTTTCCAGCTGGGTAATCTGATCTTCTAATCGACTTGGAACAATAATTTCTTGATCAAGGCCCTTGATGATCTGTTGGTATTCTCGTGCAGCATCTAAATTTTTGGCTTTGATTGCATCATTTTCAAGTGCAATTCTTGGTAGCACAATTTCAGTGTTACGTTCTTCAAGCGGTCTTTTTTGTTCCTCGTCATATTGTCTGCGAAGTGCTGTAGCTTCATGCCCTTCATGATGAGTGGGTTCAAGAAAGTCTAAGCCCTGATCCTTGTAACTCCGGTGGTCGATGCGTTCGTCTAGCCCGGCATTTTCCAATACTGTATTTACAACATTGGCAAAAGTTGCTCGGCTGTCCTTCAGGATCTCGGGACCATGGTCGTTGAAGATTCTTTGTTTCTTTCCTAATTCGCCTTTTTCATTGATGAGTCTGGTCGTGAACATGATGTGTACGTGATAGTTTTTATTATTGGTTTCATCGTTATGTTCATGTGGTGCATGGATGCAGGCATCGACAATAACATTGTGCTTGTTCACAAAGTCTCGGCAAAAGTCATCAACGATTTTTATGCGTTCTGCATCTGTTAATTCATGTGGTAAAGCACAGATATATTCTTTGGCGAGTCGTGCATTGGCTTTCATTGAGCCATTGGCATTGAATTCTTTTTTTTCTACTGTATTCCAAAGTGTTTGACGGTCTAAAAGTTTTGTATTGGTATGTTCTGGTGCATAAATATTTTTGTATTCAAGTCCCTTTTTTTTAGTGTAGTCCTGAGTCTTTCCAAAAGTCAGATCCTCTAATTTTTCACAGGCACGATAAGCAGCACAAGCAACGGCTGAACGTCCGTCACTTCGTGAGATGTTGCTTTCATTCAAATGAAAAATTGCCACTTTAAAAACCTAAATTTCTGCATACCGTGGTTTTGATTTTTGCAACTTTGAAAAAGTTGCTGACCATGCTAAAGCGAGGTCATGGGGTACAGGGGTTTCCCCTGTCGCAACGTCCACTTTTCTATCGAAGATGAAAAGTGGGTAAGTGCGCCCTTCACTTCGTTACGGGAAAACTCCGCTTCGCTACGTTTGATATTGCTCGCTTTGTTTTTTGACTCTATGATGATGTTTGATTATTGATCATCACGGTTTAATACTATGTCAGATATTCAAGAAAAGAAAGATGCAGTTTTAAAGAAGCTCACTAAAGCACAGCAGAAGAAGTTATCTCTACAAGAGCAAATTGAGTATTTGAAAAAAGAACAAGAGCAGATCTTAGAACAGGCAAAACAGAAACAGAATGAGCTTAAACTTAAGCAGCAAAAACTTTTAAGTGAAGCCAAAGCTCAAGAACGGAAAAATGAAACTAGACGGAAAATTTTGCTTGGCGCTTGGGTTTTGAATAAATTTAAAAATGATGAATCTTTTAAACATCAATGGGCTGATTTTGAGCAGTTTTTAAGTGCGGAAAGTAAGACAGAAGAAAATAGACAGAAAGATAAAGAGCTTTTTAATGATCTTTTTAAGGGATAAGTTCTAAATTTCATATAAGAGATTTTATGTTAAATATTGCACGTCATAATATGACGTGGAGAAGAATATTCAATTGATTTTTTTAAATATTATTAAAAAATTGTATTACACTAGTACTTATACATAAAAAAGATACTAGAGGGTAGTAATGGGGATTGGAAAAAGATTGGAAACACATGAAGTTGAAATGAAAAAGGAAAATGAAGAAGATTCGATGCTTGTGCATGCTAAATATTCGCTATCGGAGTTGATCATTTCTTCTAATACATCAGCTAGTATTTCTGATTTTTTATCTTATAAAAAACACGAAAACTTGATATTCAATGAATGGGGTTTATCAAAAACACATAAATATCAAAGGCAGACTGCAATAAATTTTTATGGTCCTCCAGGCACCGGGAAAACGATGGCTGCACATGCGATAGCTATGGAATTAGGTCAACCTCTTCTTATAGTTGATTATGCTAGCCTTGAATCAAAGTATGTTGGAGAGACTTCTAAAAACATTGCCGAAATTTTTAAAAAGGCTAAAGAAACTCAAGCAATTATATTTTTTGATGAAGCTGATGCCATTCTTAGCCGTCGTGTAACAAATATGACCCATGCAACTGATGTTAGTGTTAATCAAACTAGATCTGTCTTGTTAACTTTGATGAATGATTATGATGGCTTAATTATTTTCACTACTAATTTTATTGAAAATTATGATCCTGCATTTATGCGTCGAATTCTAGCTCATATTGAATTTGAATTACCTGATATTTTATGTAGACAAAGATTGTGGAAAAAATATATACCCGAAAGCTTGCCAAGTAAGGCCGAAATTAAAGAATTAGCCGAAATTTCGGAAACTTTATCTGGAAGTGATATTTCTAATTGTGTATTAAAAGCAGCAATGTCTGCTGCACGACAAAATAGTGAAAGTATATTAATAGAACACTTTGAAAAAAGTATTAAGGAAGTTATTAATAGCAAAAATGCTAATAGTAAGTCTAATACTAAAATTGAAAAAAAATCAGTAAGTGAAACTTATGTTGAATCTCAAATTGGTACAGAAAAAATGATGGAGTTAAAGGCATGATACCGTTACTTTGGTTAGCTGGAGCAGCATTAGTTGGTGTTGTTGGTGGGGTTGCAATTGCTGTTTATTGGAAAGAAATTATTGGATGGATTGAAAAAGTATATGCCAAACTTCCAGCGACTATTCAACAAGATTTACAAGGTGCAATGGCATTTATTAGGAAATTGGATGAAATATATACAAATATTATGAAGTATTACTCATACAGTGAGCAAACTGAAGAGTGGACTGAAACTACAGTTTCTCAAACTGTTGATGCTAGTAAAGTTCCTGATTCTATTAAGAAGAAAATGCAAGCTAAAAAAGCAGAGCTGGATATTACAGATGAAGTTGAAGAACAGCTAAAACTAGTTAATGGATAATTAAAGGATTTACACTCATGGATAAAAAAGAAAGTATTTTGAACGATTTGATAAATCATGTTAAGAAAAGTCCAATATTAAATTCTTTAAAAGAGAAGGTTGATCAAGTTGCTATTCAAACAGCTAATTTGAAGCATGATCCGATAAGTTTAGATAGGCTGGTTCAGGGTTTGAGTAATGATACTGATAAAGAGATATTGAATATCATTAGATCTGAAAATCTAAACTTTATTGGTGGAGAATTAATAGTTTTAGGTACATCAAAAAAAATAGATTGTTTTTCTTTAGATTTAAAGTTGTTTTTTCAAAATAATAAGGATGAAGTTATATTAAAGGAAAAACATAAAGAGTTAGAGTTTTCTATTTTAGATGAAACTTCTCAAAAGGAGTTAATAGAAAAGAAGTCTATTACTTATGAAGTGAATGAGCCAAATCAAGAGTAAACTTTAAAATGATTTCTAATCAAAACTTATCAAAAAATCTCAGAGATCTTGCTGAATCTATTGAAGATATTGTAGAAAAAATCACGGATGATGAGGATAAACTTAAAGAATTAGACAAGGGAGCATGGTCAATATCATTTGGTAATATTTTCTTAAGAATACTCATTTTTTTCATGTATTTAACAATAGGTTTTATTACAGCGGCTATGATTGATAAATCATGGTGGGTAAATTTAATAGGAGCTTTTGTTGCTGTACTTTTAGTAGAAGTATTTTTGTTTGGTCAAATTTTAAAAATGAATGCTGCTAAAAGGATAAAAAGTTATACGAAAGATTTAAAAAAATTAGAAAAAGAATTTAATGATTTAATAGATGATCAATTATTGCCAGAAATTCATGAATTAGGAATGATGACAGCTAAAAACATCATTGATAAAACATCTGCAAGGTATTTATCAGTTGAATATGTTCAGAAATTTATGGGGCAAGAAGTACAAAGAGGTCGCTTTGAAAAGATTCAACTTAATGATGATATTTTATACAAATCTAAAAATCCAAAATTTTTAAAAAATATTAATACTGTTACTTTAGAGATTGATTAAGAAAATCTAAAATTAACATAATACACCTTATGCGAAGTCAAAAATGGGAGCCTATAGCTCCCATTTTTTATGGATGATTTTTTAGTTCATTCAGCATGGCATCACGCAGAATCTTATTCATTCTTGTCTGATAGCCTTTACCTTGGGCCTTTAGCCATT
>ERZ650306.1560-NODE-1560-length-12780-cov-9.579646_pt1 | contig 12780 bp, 14 predicted proteins | sample MGYA00376242_ERZ650306 | MGnify/ENA primary metagenome ERZ650306 (study PRJEB26733, sample SAMN07839244) | wastewater metagenome | biome: urban; feature: wastewater treatment plant; material: waste water | place: USA: North Carolina | collected 2016-03-31 ...
CATATCTAATTGTTTGATTCAAAGCAAATATACAAAATTTATGAAAAATTACGGATATTCAAAAACTATTTTAAGTTTATAAGCTAATCATAGAAAAAAAATAAAATTTTAGAAAAAGAGTTCAGTTTTGAGGAGGATGTGGCAAAATTAAGTAATGTCCTTCTAAAGCTAAAGTAAGATGAAAATATAAAAAAATATTCTTAGGAATAAAAAAATTAGATAAGTTGATTAAAAACTTAGAAGTTTTATTGATTACAATATTTAGTTCGAGAGAATATTTAATTTCTGATAATGGGTTTTCTTTTTCTTGAGCTTCTTTTTTTATTTGACATTTTCCTGTACATGCCATTTCTGGTTTTTGTTTATTTAAACAAATTGATTCATAATAATCTTTATTAATTAAATAATCAATAAAATAAAGAGAGTTTTGAAAACTAGCTCCAAAAATTATTACAGATGACAATATGGAAATAAATACTTTCATATATTATGACAAAAATAGTAGTAACATTTTTTAGATTTTATGATTTGACTCATATGATAAGCAAGATAAAAATCAAAAAGGTCTCAGAATATGAGACCCTAAACAAATAATTGTTTATATGAAAACTTAGTGGAATTCTTTTTCCATCTCAATCGCCTTAGGAAACAATATATTATTTTCAAGATGGATATGCTGATGAAGGTTGTCTTCAAATTCTTTTAAAAGAGCAAAGGTGACTCTGTAAGTATTGCAAGCATGAAGTGGTGGATTATAATTATCAGAAAGATTTGCTATTTTTTCAAATCTCTCACCTTCATTTTGATGTTCATGTTTCATCATTGCAATAGGGTTTTCTACTGAACCAAAATGCTGAAATAATAGAGGTTTTTTATTTATTTTAGAACTGACCATATTCTTGATGAAAGGAAAGAGCACCATTTCTTCTTTTTGCATATGCTGAGTTAACTCTTGAGCAGATTGATTAAAAAGTATCTCAATTTCTTTAAGTTCAGGGTTATGTTCACCATGAACTCTAACAACTTTGTTTAAAAAAGGTTTAATCTCTTCTATTTTAGCAACTACATACCTGTGGTGTGTCTTTTCAATATAATCTACTAATAAGTCTAGCTCCCAAGATTTGAAATCTATGTTTTGTTCTACGCTTCTAATTGTATTTTTTAGTTCATTAATCAACTGTGAAGGATCTAAGTTTTTTCTTTCGCAAGCTTCCGATATTGTTCTGTTTCCATTACAACAAAAGTCAATTTTAAATTTTTTAAATACAGAAGCAGTTTTATAATTTTCGGCTACTAATTCGCCTATTATTTGTTCTTCTAAAATTTCCATTTTATTTATTTTTTAAGAGTTAAAATATATTTTACCATTTTTTGAGCATTTTCTTTACTCATTCCAGAATGTGGCGTCATAGGTATTTCACCCCAAACTCCTTTTCCTCCTTCAATAATTTTTGTGGCAAGTTTATCTAAATCAGCTTCGGTGTATTTGTCTGCAATTTCTTGATAAGACGGTCCCACCAATTTAGCATCAATTTTATGACATCCTAAACAATCTGCGCCCTCTATTAAAACAAGACCTTCATCTTTTCCTCCAACTTCTTTTGCATCTAATGCTATTTCAGAAGGCTCTGGCAACATGATGTTACTTTCTTTATTTGGATCTTCTTTAGGTTTTTGGGAGCAAGAAACCATAATAAGTACTATGCTCACTGCTAATATTTGTTTCATTTTTCTATGATTTTATTTGTTGGCAAATTTCCTAACAAATATCATTTCGAGTTTATGACTCAAATCATAAGTTTCAAGTATTGATTTATAATACATTTGTTAAAAATAAAATTTATGAAAAATTTAAAGCTATTTTTAATTGGATTAGCAACAATTACAATTATTTCTTGTGGAGGAGACAAAAAAATAGAATCCTCAACTGAATCTAATTCAGCAGAGGCTTCAAGTGCCAGCGCAGAATCAGAATCAACATCAAGTGGAGATTATGATCCAAAAAGAGGATTAGGAAAGTATGATGAAAGCAATGTAGATGTAAGCAAGTTTGATGCAACAATGGCTGCAGAAGGTAAAAAAATTGCAGAAGTAAAATGTACCTCTTGTCACAAACCTACAGAAGAAAAATTAGTAGGGCCAGGTTGGAAAGGCGTTACCACTAGACAAACCGCACATTGGATTATGAATTTCATTACCAATCCAGATCCTATGATTAATGTGGATCCAGAATTACAAAAACAACTAGAAATTTGTTTGGTAAGAATGCCAAATCAGGGGCTTAATGAGACTGAAGCTAGACAAGTAGTAGAATATATGAGAGAAATAGACGGTGCTAAATAATTTAACTAAATAATATCAATAACTATGAAAAGTTCTAAGCTTTTTGGAATTTCTGCTTTTGCAGTTTTGGCTACCATCATAAGTTGCAAGCCAAAAGGAACTGAAACCGCTGTAAGTGGTGACGCCGCAGAAAAAGTGTATGTAGCACCAGGTAAATATGATGAAATTTACAACTTTGTGAGTGGCGGTTTTAACGGACAAATGAATGTTTATGGTTTGCCAAGTGGTAGATTATTAAAAGTAGTTCCTATTTTTTCTGTAAACCCTGAAAATGGTTATGGTTTTAGCGAAGAAACAAAACCAATGCTAGAAACGTCTCACGGTTTTATTCCTTGGGATGATCAGCATCATTTAGAATTATCACAAACCAACGGCGAACAAGACGGAAGATGGATTTTTGCAAATGCTAATAATACACCACGTGTTGCTAGAGTAAATCTTAAAACGTTCCGAACAGAAGAAATTATAGAACTTCCTAATTCAGCAGGAAATCACTCTTCACCTTTCATTACAGAGAATACAGAATATGTAGTTGCAGGTACCAGATTTGCTGTTCCTACAGATGATATGAATGGTGATGTTCCTATTAATTCTTTTAAACAAAATTTCAAAGGAGTAATTTCTTTTATTGGAGTTAATAAGGATTCTGGTGATATGGATTTACGTTTCCAGATAGAAGCTCCTGGTGTAAATTTTGACCTTTCTCACGCTGGAAAAGGAAAATCTCACGGTTGGTTCTTCTTCTCTTGTTATAATTCTGAACAAGCCAATTCTTTATTGGAAGTAAATGCTTCGCAAAATGATAAAGATTTTATTATGGCAGTAAACTGGAAAAAAGCAGAAGAATATCTTAAAGCAGGAAAAGGTAGAAAAGTAAAAACAAAATACGCTCATAATACTTGGAATGAAGAAACTCACACTGCTACTTCTGAAATGAAAGAAGAAGTAACAGTTCTTGATGTGGCTGAATTAAAAGACATTTGCTATTTCATGCCTACACCAAAATCTCCTCACGGTTGCGACGTAGATCCAACAGGTGAATATATTATTGGTTCTGGTAAATTGGCAGCTCTTATCCCAGTACACAGCTTTAGCAAAATGCTTAAAGCCATTAAAAACAAAGAATTTGCAGGGGAATATGGTGGTATCCCAATTCTTAAATATGAATCTACACTTTATGGTGAAGTTCAAAAACCAGGTTTAGGTCCACTTCACACAGAGTTTGATGGAAAAGGTAACGCTTATACTTCTATGTTTGTATCTTCAGAAGTTGTTAAATGGGATATTAAGACACTTAAAGTGTTAGATAGACAACCAACTTTCTACTCAACAGGTCACTTAATGGTTGCAGGTGGTGATACCAGCAAACCTTTCGGGAAATATTTAGTAGCTTATAATAAAATTACTAAAGACAGATTCTTACCAACAGGTCCAGAATTAACTCAATCTGCTCAGTTATTTGATATTAGCGGAGATAAAATGAAGCTGTTATTAGATTTTCCAACTTTTGGTGAACCTCACTACGCACAAGCTGCTCCTGCAGAATTATTCACGAAAAATCAGTTGAAATTCTACAAAATTGCAGAAAATAAACATCCTTATGCAACCAAAGGCGAAGCGGAATCTAAAGTGGTAAGGCAAGGCAATAAAGTTCACGTGTATATGACATCTATTCGTTCTCACTTTGCTCCAGATAATATAGAAGGAATAAAAGTAGGAGACGAAGTGTATTTCCACGTTACAAACTTAGAACAAGACTGGGATGTACCTCACGGTTTTGCCATAAAAGGTGCACAAAATGCAGAATTATTAATTATGCCAGGAGAAACGTGTACACTAAAATGGGTTCCTAAAAAAGCAGGAATGTTCCCAATGTATTGTACCGATTTCTGTTCTGCACTTCACCAAGAAATGCAAGGTTATGTTAGAGTTTCACCAGCTGGAAGTTCTACACCCCTTACTTACAGCCTTAATAACAAAGCAGATAATGCCAAAAGTCCTGTAAAACAAGGAGAAACTAAATAATTTAAAAGGGCAGTTTCTACTGCCCTTTTTCTTTTAAAAAATTCTAATTATTGAATTTTAAACATTCAAAAAAAAAAAATGAAAACGAATTCATTATCAAAGCTATCTATCATTCTTTTATCCATTTCAGGAATTGGGTTAGTTATCAGTATTTTTGTTCCAATTTGGGCTATTTATTTAGAAGCTCCGCAATATCCCGAAGGTTTAGGAATGTTCTTGCACGCCAATAAAATTACAGGAGATTATGAAATCATCAATGGTCTCAACCATTATATCGGGATGAAAACCATTCATCAGGAAGATTTTTGGGAATTTAAAGTATTACCTTATGCGTTAGGATTTTTTGCCGTTTTGGCGTTCCTTTTTGCTTTCTTGAAGAAAAAATGGGGACTTTATTTTTTTACGGCTCTATTTTTACTTTTCGGAATCGCTTTTATGGTAGATTTTTGGCTTTGGGAATATGATTACGGACACAATCTCAATCCTAATGCTCCTATAATCGTACCAGGAATGAGCTATCAACCACCATTATTAGGTTTTAAGCAACTACTGAATTTTGGAGCTTACTCTTATCCTGATGTTGGAGGATGGATTATGTTTGCGGTAGGGATTATTTCATTGGTTTTATCTGTTTTAGAATTCAAATCTTCAAAAAAATAAAAATGAAAAATTTACTATCAATTTTAAGTTTTGTGGCTATCTTTTTATTGAGTTCTTGCAGCGAGAAAGAAGTAGAGCCAATCCATTTCGGAAAAGACCAATGTGAACTTTGTAAAATGGGAATTGAAGACGCTAAATTTGGGACTGAACTCATTACCGAAAAAGGAAGAGTTTACAAATTTGACGACTTAAGTTGTATGCAAAGTTATGCTACCGAAAACGCTACTGAAATTGGGAAAGCTAGACTTTTTGTACCTGATTTTATCAGCAAAGAATTATTTCCTTTAGAAAAAGCCATACTTATAACTGGTGGAGCTGTAAAAAGTCCGATGAATGGAAATGTAGCTGCTTTCAAAGATAAAAATCAAGCAGAAAAAACAGCTCAGCAATTAGGAGCCTCAATTATTGAAAAATAAATCTCACAAAATTTAAAATAAATAGTTTTGAATTATTTCACTAAAATAGTATCTATTGTTTTGCTTTTTTGGATGATATCTATATTTCCAAAAACACTAAAAGTAGGCATTGATAAAGAATTTAAAACCATTAATTCTGCAATTGTTGCTGCGCAAAATGGTGATACTATTTTGGTAAATAAAGGACATTACAAAGAAGGAAACATCAATCTTACTAAATCCATCACACTTATCGGAATTGGCAGACCTATTTTAGACGGACAAATGAAATATGAAGTCGTTTCTTTCCGAGCGAATCATATTACTTTGGAAGGTTTTAAAATCATCAATTCTGGTGAAGATGAGGTTACTAATATTGGCGCTGTAAGATTGTACAACAGTCAGTTTTCTGTGATTAAAAATAATATTTTTGAGAATAATTATTTTGGAATTACCGTTCAAAGAGGCTATCAATGTTTGATTCAGAATAATAAAATTACTACCAATAGAGGAAAATCTCAGGAATTAATCGGTGACGGAATTCACATTTGGAGCAGTGCCGAGATTTGGGTGAAAAACAATTACATTCAAGGGCATAAAGACGGAATTTATTTAGAAAAAGCCAATAATTCTTTTGTGTACAGAAATTTTTCGGAGAAAAATCTGCGTTATGGTTTGCATTTTATGTTTTCTCACAATAATGTTTATACTGCTAATGTTTTCAAAAATAATGATGCAGGAATTGCGGTAATGTACAGCAGAAATGTGGGAATGTTTAAAAATAAATTTCTAGAAAATTGGGGAGATGGCGTTTACGGATTATTACTGAAAGACCTCACTTTCAGTAAGATAAAAAACAATATTTTCAGAAACAATACGGTGGGGATTTTTATGGACAGCGCTTCAAAAGTAGATTTGTATCACAATGAATTTGTGAATAATGGTTGGGGATTAAAAATTAATGCCAATTGTATGGAAAACAGACTGATGAACAATAATTTTGAGAATAACACTTTTGATGTAAGCACCAGTGGAAGCTTGGTGATGAATAGTTTTAGAAATAATTATTGGGATCAATATGAAGGTTATGATTTAGATAAAGACAAAATTGGTGATGTTCCTTTTCATCCTTTGAGTTTGTATGCTGTTTTGGCTGAAAAAAATTCTATGATAATGTTACTTTACCGAACTTTTTTTGTAGAAATCCTCGATCGTTCAGAGAAATTAGTTCCGAGTCTTACTCCAGAAAATTTTGTAGATGAACAACCGATGATGAAACCAAATAAAATATAAAATGATGATGTCGTGAAGTTGTAAAATTGAAAAATCGTTAATCCTAAAAACAATTCGTCTCAACAATTCCACAATTTTACCACTTTACAGCTCAACAACTCTACCAATTGTTATGATTAAAATTAAAAATCTTACCAAGAAATTCAATAAGTTCACGGCTTTGCAAAACATTGATTTGGAGTGCAAAAAAGGACATTCTATTGCTTTTATTGGACCTAATGGTTGCGGAAAAACTACTTTAATTAAATGTATTTTAGGACTAAATGTTGTAGAATCGGGTGATATTTTAGTAAATGGAAATAGTGTGAAAAACGATTTTTTGTACCGCGAAAAAATTGGTTATATGCCTCAAATTGGGAAATATCCTGAAAATATGACGATTGGGCAAACCATAAAAATGATTCAAAATAACCGAAAAAATGTAGAAAATATTGATACAGAGTTGCTAGAAGCTTTTGAATTACCAAAATTGTATGACAAAAAAATGAGTACACTTTCTGGTGGTACTACCCAAAAAGTAAGCGCTGTTTTGGCGTTTATGTTTCATCCTGAAATCATTATTTTAGATGAACCAACAGCTGGTTTAGATCCTCTTGCTTCGGAAATTCTAAAAAATAAAATCATTAAAGAAAGAAAGAATGGCAAACTTATCATCATTACCTCTCACTTATTGAGTGAGTTAGATGATATGGTGAATGAAATTGTTTTCATTAATGAAGGTAAAATTTTGGTACATCAATCGGTGGAAGATTTAAAAACAGAAACCCAACAAACCAAAATTTCTGATGCCATTACCAACATTCTAAAAAATATGAGAAATGTGTAAAATTGCGAAATTTATATTTTTTGATATCCTCAAAAACAAAATTATGTTGGTTTACACCTTATTTTTGTTCATCATTTCTTGGGCAATTTTGGGGTTAGAAAGCAATCCATCAAAAGCAACTCTCAATTTGCTGAATATTGTTTTACTGGTAGTTCCGCTATTGAGCATTGTATTTTCTACAATTTATGTTTACAACAGCAGTCAATTTATAGAATTATTATCTAGTCAGCCCATTCCGAGAAATAGAATTTGGAGTGGATTATTTTTAGGACTTTCGTTTTCCCAAATTATGGCATTTTTAGTAGGTTGCGGTTTTCCTATTGTATTGTATTCTTCCATAGAAACAGGATTTTCATTAATTATTGCAGGCGTTTTGTTAACGTTGGTTTTTGTATCTTTTGCAATGTTGGCTGCCATTTCTAGCAAAGACAGAGCAAAAGGAATAGGAATCGCTATTTTTATTTGGATTTTTTTCAACATCATTTACGACGGAATTTTACTCATTCTAATGTTTCAATTTGCCGATTATCCTATCGAAAAAATAATGGCGGTACTTTCTGCTCTTAATCCTGTTGGTTTATCGAGGATATTTGTGCAATTGCAGTTAGATGTTTCGGCAATGTTAGGTTATTCTGGAGCCATTTTCAAAGAGATTTTCGGGACAGGAAAAGGTTTAGGGATTTCGGTAATTATTTTACTTCTTTGGAGTGCTTTTCCTTTTTTGATAAGTTTAATTAAATTCAATAAAAAAGATTTATAAAACGGTGATAAAAATCACATTATCAAGCGTTTATTTTATGACTCAAATCATAATCTTTCCACACAAGTTACCTTTAACTTTATTAAAATTTTTAAAAATATGAAAAAGTCTTTATTAATGGTTGCTTTAGTTTCTTTAGCCATCATTTCTTGTAAAAAATCCGAAAACAATACCAACGATTCTACTACTACCACTACAGAAGCAGCTTCTGGAGGACAAGAAGCGGTGGTAGATGAAGATTCTGCGCCTACTATTGTGAAACTAGCAGTAGGTAACAAAGATTTATCTACTTTGGTTACGGCAGTTCAGGCTGCAGAACTTACTACATCTCTTAGTAATGCAGGTCCATTTACTGTTTTTGCACCAGTAAATGAAGCTTTTGACAAATTACCTGCAGGAACTGTAGATGATTTGCTGAAGCCTGAAAACAAAGGGAAATTATCTGATATTTTGGGGCATCATACGTATGTTGGCGTTATTAAAACCGAACAAATGACGGACGGACAAAACCTAGGAATGGTAGATGGAAAAAACATCACCATCAAAATGGTAAACGGAAAACCTACTGTAAACGGAACGGTAAACATTATTGCTTCTGTTCCTGCTTCTAATGGTATGGTTCACGTTGTAGATGGGGTAATTTTACCGTAAAAGCCATATTAAAATTTAAATATTTATCTAATATTTCCCAGATTTTTGGGAAATATTTTTTTTGGTAAAAACAAAAACAAGTAAAAGTGAGAGCATTATTAAAATGGAAATACCAAAAAGAATATACTGTGAATAAGGCAATGAGATATATTTTATCGAAAGAATTCCGTTAATCCCTAAAACTAATTCATTAAGGAAAATACCAAAAAAAAATAGTTTTATTCCTAAAATAAAAATGGTATTGGTTCTGAAAATCTTTGAAGTTAAAAGATTAAAAATCAAAAAACCTGTAATGCACATTAATAAAACCAAATGCAAATACGCGATTACAATATTTCTAAATCCGAACGCAAACTGACTTACCGCAGGAATGGTAGAAACCAATTGCAACGCAATTTTCATAAAGAAAGCGGCGCCTGCAAATAGTAAGATAAATCTTTCCAATGAGGTGAATTTTTCTAAAACTAATTGCCAATTTTTTTTAACTATTGCAAACAATTTTTGGCTAGCAAAAACTTGAACAAAACTTGCTAAAACAATGATGGAATAAAGCCAAATTGGCAATTGTAACCATAAAACAGAAAGCCCAAAACCAATAATACAAGATGAAAAGAATAACCAAAAAGTGAAACGGATTTCAGAAGAATTCAGTTTTGCTCCTATTTTTTCTAAAGCATAAATGAACAAACCGATACAAGAAAAAAGGAAAAAACCGTTGTACTGAAAATGAAGATAAAAATACGTTGATGCAAGGTACAAATCTTGCGAAATGGTATTAAAAATCTTCATAAAACTAAGCGAAAAAACACCAAACGAAGAAAATACAGCAAAAAATAAACCTCCTAAAAACCATAGTTTAGAAGACGTTTCTAGATTTTTATGATTGTTTATAAGAATAAAAAAAATTACAAAACTACAAAATAAGGAAACCGAAGAAAAAACAATTGATAACCAAAAATATCCGCCATACAAGAAAGAAAACAACATTCCGTATGAAGCAAAAAAATTTATAATGATTGCGTTATAAAAACCAGAACATTTTTCTTTACGCATTTTTTCTTGCAAAATTTGATGAATAAAAAGATAAATGGCACTGCTAATCCAACCGTAAAATGCAAAATGAGAATGTGCTTCTTGCAGATGTTTTTGTTCTAAAAAAGGAAAATAAAATGCAATTTTATACCGCATTATAACGCCAAGAAACGAAACAATTAATAAATTGAAAACGGTAATTTTGAGTAGTTGATAAACTTTGATATTCATACATCAAAGTTAGAAAGTGCCTTTTATAAAATTTATGATTCTAGTCACTAATAAAAAACTTTTCCATTAACAATCTTTAATTTACCATCCTTTTCCATTTTTTTGATTGTTCTGATTATAGTTTCAATTCTTAACCCTGTCATATTAGACAGTTCTTTTCTAGTCAACTCAATAACCATTTTTTCTTCTTTACCCTCTTTATAATCATTTAATTGTTTTATAATTCTGTCTTCAGGGTTTAGAAAAACAATATTTTTGAGTGAGTTAGTTTTTTTAATAGACTTTTCGGCAATGGATTTTGTAAACTCTAAGCACGAATCTGGGTTATTTTTAAGATATTGTAAAAAGTTTTCTCTTTTAATTTTTAATATTTCGGCAAATTCTGATGTAACTTCTACATTTCCGGGGAAAGGCTTTTCTAAAAGTACGGCAGGTTCACCAAAAAAATGTTTTTCTTTTACTTTATGTTGCAAAAATTCTTTTCCTTCTGGGGTAAAATTATATACAGAAAGTTCACCTTCTATTAAATAATAAAAAAAAATAGAAGTACTTCCTTCATTTATAATTATACTATTTTTATAGTATCTTTTAATCTCGGATTGCGTTTCAAAAATAAACTGATTATTAATTTCCAAATTCATATAAAAATAATATTAGAGGTTAAATTTAATGTTTCCTACATCTTTGACATCACAGATTTTAAGGGATAAAATATATTTGATTTTATCTCTGATTTCCAAAGCATAATGATGTATAGGGCAAGGATTTTTTTTGTTACACTTAGAAAGACCCAATATACAACCTTTCAGAGTCCCCTCATTGTCAAAAATTTCACAAATATCTTTAATGGTAGTAGTTTGATATTGTAGATTATCTAGATAAAACCCTCCACCTCTACCTTTTGCAGAAGAAATGATGTTACTTTTTGCTAGTTTTTGTAAGATTTTGGATGTAAACGAAACTGGAGAATTAATAAACTCAGAAATTTCAGTGACATCTATCTTATCCTGTTTAACAGCGAGATATATACATGATTTTATTGCATATTGACAAGAATTGGAGAATATCATTTTCTATTATTTTAAACGAAACGAAGGTACAAAATTAAGCTGAATCCAACTCCATGTTTGTAAATTTTTCGGTGTGTTTACTGCCTTAAGTATTTCCATAGAGTTGCTTGCAAACATAAATGAATGTCCTACATTCATCACAAACATTTTGCTAAATTTATACGCAAAAACCATATCGGTTTCAGTTCCTAAATAAGATGATTGGTCATTTGCCAATTTTCCATTGGTGGTAAATGCATGAAGGTTCACCATAAACGAAGATTTGGGGTTGAATTTTGTGATTGTTTTCAGGTAATAATCATTTAAACCATAAGAATTGAAATGATTTCCTACAAAGAAATAATCCATATATCCGTTAAATTTATGATTGGTTCCATAAAACGGACTAAATGATTTGTTTTCCGTGTTTGGAGTATCATAATCTCTACCAGAAAGCCATTCAGTTCCCAAAACTGCTTCGAATTTATTGCTGATGATAAAATCTGCATTGATGGAAAACTGATAGGCAGACTTACTTTGCGCATTGGTATTTTTGCCAGTTTGATAATATACTGAACCAAAAAAACCGAAATTTTCAAAATATTTTTTTGCATTTACACCCAAAGTAAACATATTATAATGCGTTCCTGAGGCTGTGTTTTGTACTACTGAATTGAGAGCTATACTAGAAAACTGAAATTTATTGGCGTTTTGAAATTGATAATGAAATATTTGCAAAGATTTTGCTTTTTCACCACCATCTACAATATCGTAGATTTCGTTTTCAGCACTATCATTGGCATCGTTATCATCATTGTTGTAAGTAATTGCAACTTCTAATTTAGAATTTTTATTGAAATTGAAAATTCCTTTAGCAGCATCAAAACTTCTGCCTTGCATTGCCCAATCTAAACCGCCAATCAACCTTTCATCATCATAAGCTAGCATTTGTCGTCCAATTTTCAGGGCAGCTTTTGGTGTAAATTGATATTTAGCCCAAGCTTCATTCAATACAAAATTTTGATTTTTAGAAGCTGTAGAAGCGTTTTCGCCCCAAGTTCTCGCATCTTGAATGGAGAAGTAAAGTTGTAGATTTTGATAAAAATAATCCATATTTAATCTTGCTCTAGAAACAACGGTGTTTTCTGCAGATTTTCCTTCTGCTATTAATGTTTTTTGTCCATTATCTAGCTCTGCACGAGTTCTGAAATCTAATCCTATTTTTAGGCTATCTACTTGGGAAAAAACTGGCAAAGCTCCCAAAACAAAAACCTTTTCCTTTTTCTCCTTGTCTTGTTTTTCCTTTTCCATTGCAGATTTCTTTTTGGCTTCTTCGAGTTGTTTCATGAAATTTTCCATATCTACCATCAATCCCGATGCAGTTTGTAATGGTATAGAAATAGTTTCAAAAAATCCGTTGTCTAATTCTTCTGCTGTACCTCGAAGATTGAGTGGCGGAATGAGTTTTCTTGCTTCGTCACCGCATTGTTCGTTATTGAGCAATAAGGAAAGGAC
>ERZ650306.1566-NODE-1566-length-12766-cov-27.238219_pt1 | contig 12766 bp, 7 predicted proteins | sample MGYA00376242_ERZ650306 | MGnify/ENA primary metagenome ERZ650306 (study PRJEB26733, sample SAMN07839244) | wastewater metagenome | biome: urban; feature: wastewater treatment plant; material: waste water | place: USA: North Carolina | collected 2016-03-31 ...
GGCCACTACGCCCAACCAGGAGGCCGGATATACGTGAGCAATCGATCCCCTTGTTGTCCAACATTCGCGCTGGCAAAACGGGAGGAGTCCATATACGGACTTCAGTCCGACATCACGGGTTGAGCAGGCAGGGGTTGTCGGACTGAAGTCCGACCTACAGGGGCAGGCTGTCGCCGGGCTTGGGCAGCATCACGTCCTTCCAGCCCAGCCGGTCGCGGATGGCCTGGGCGAAGGTGGCCGAGGCGCCGGCCTCGCCGTGGATCACGCAGGTGTGGCGCGGCGGGGTATGAACGCCGCCGATCCAGTCCAGCAGCCCGGCCTGATCGGCGTGGGCCGACAGCCCGCCCACCGTGTAGATGCGCGCCCGCACCGGCACCGGCTCGCCAAAGATATGCACCAGCCGGGCGCCATCCACCAGCCTCCGACCGAGCGTGCCGGCCGCCTGGAAGCCGGCGATCAGCACGCTGCATTCGCTGCGCGGCAGGTTCTCCCGCAGGTGGTATTTGATCCTCCCAGCCTCGCACATGCCACTGGCCGAGATGATGATCGCCCCGCTGCGCACGTCGTTGAGCGCCCGGGAGGCTTCAACGTCGGCCACGAACTCCAGCTTCAGCTTGTTCGGGTGGGCCTTCAGCCACTCAAGCAGATCCCGCGTCTCGCTGTCGAGGAGCGCCGGGTGAGCCAGGGTGATGCGTGTCGCCTCGTTAGCCATGGGCGAATCCACGAACACCTTGAGCGGCTCCAGCCTTCCCTGCCGCACCAGGTCGGCCAGGATGTAGATGATCTCCTGGGTGCGCCCCACCGCGAAGGACGGGATCACCAGGTTGCCGTGGCAGGCCCGGGTGCGGCCGATGGCGGCGATGATCTCCTCCTCGGTCTCGGGCAGGGGGCGGTGCAGGCGGTCGCCGTAGGTGGATTCGATGAGCAGCAGGTCGGCCGACGGGATGATCGTCTCCGGGTCGTTCAGCACCGGCCGGTCGCGCATCCCGATGTCACCGGAGAACACCAGCCGGCGCGGCCGCCCCTCGCCCGCGGCGGTTACCTCCAGCCACGCCGAACCCAGGATGTGCCCCGCATCATGAAAGCGCACCGCGATGCCCGGCGCCGGCTCGATGGTCCTGCCGTAGGGCGCCGGCTGCAGCAGGCCGAGGGTGGTCTGGGCCTGGGCCACGGTGTAGAGCGGCGCTGCCACGCCCCGCTCGCTCCCGCCCCGGCGGTGCTGGTGGCGCAGCTGCCACTCGGATTCCTTCTCCTGGATGTGGGCGCTGTCGGGCAGGAGCACCGCCAGCAGGTCGATGGTGGCGGGCGTGGCGTAGATCGGGCCGCGGAAGCCCAGCACCGCCAGCCGCGGCAGCAAGCCGGAGTGGTCGATGTGGGCGTGGGTCAGCAGCACGAAGTCGATGTCCCGCACGTCAAAGCCGAAATCCAGCGCCCGGAGGTTCTTGGCCCGGGCCTCGCGCCCGCCCTGGAACATCCCGCAATCGACCAGGAAGCGCACATCGCCGGCTTCCACCAGGGTGCACGAACCGGTCACTTCGCCGGCCGCGCCAAAGAAACGGACTCGCATTTTCGCAGCACCTCCTTGACGAATCGAGCATAAACCCGGCCAAGACGGATTGCAATGGCGCGCACTTCGCCGACCTCGCCCCATGCCGCGGACCCGCTGCCGTGGCGGACTAGATATGGGCCTCGACAACCCCCGACAGCCCTACCCGCAGTGCCCCGGCTTGACACGCCGGATACCACCCCCCTACCATCCGCCTCGTCATTGGTTCCCCGCAAGGGGATGAAAAGGGAAGCTGGTGCGAGGCCGTCGCCTCAAATCCAGCACTGCCCCCGCAACTGTAATCGGCGAGTTTCGTGCCCCCCACTGCCACTGGATGCGCTCCGGGAAGGCTGGCACGAGGCGACGACCCGAGAGTCAGGAGACCTGCCATGGCCCATTCCTTCAGTGCTTTTGGGGCGGGGTGTCCCTGAAACGAGGTGTCTTCCTGTCGCCACCGTGCGCCAGCGCCGATTGCAGGGCTTCCGCCCGCGCGTTGGCGCCGGGCGCGGTTCCAGGTCCTCGATTCTCCGCCCCCCAATTCGGAGAATCGCCTTGCTCGCCACCGTTCAGACACCATCCGCATCCGCCAGCGCGTCGGCCATCGCCGCCCTGCAGGTGATCCGCCGCAACGGCGCCGTCGTCGCCTTCAACGCAGACAAGATCGCCATCGCCATGAGCAAGGCCTTCTTGGCCGTGGAGGGCAGCGCCAGCGGCGGCTCGGCCCGGGTCCGGGAGATCGTCGCGCGGCTCACCGACACCGTGCTGCGCGCCCTCACCCGCCGCCTGCCCGATGGCGGCACGGTGTCCATCGAAGACATCCAGGATCAGGTGGAGCTGGCCCTGATGCGCTCCGGCGAACACGACGTGGCCCGGGCCTACGTGCTCTACCGCGAACGCCGCGCCGCCGAACGGGCTGCCGGCATGGCATCCGCGGGCACGCCGACCCTCCACGTGCTGGCCGACGGACGTCGCATTCCCCTCGACACCGACGCCCTGCTCCGCCACTGCGAGGCCGCCTGCGCCGGCCTGGGCAACGAGGTGTCGGCCCACGCCGTGCTCGATCTGGCCCTCCGTAACCTCTACGACGGCGTCCCGCTGGCCGACGTGGACCAGGCGCTGATCCTCGCCGCGCGCAGCCTGATTGAGCGGGAGCCAGCCTACAACCGGGTCACCGCGCAACTGCTCCTCGCCAGCCTCGCCCGGGAAGTCCTCGGCCAGCCGGTGAGCCTGGCCGACCTGCCCGGCCACTACGCCGAGGCCCTGCCGGCCTTCATCCGCACCGGCATCAATGCCGAACTCCTCGACCCGCGCCTCGCCGAATTCGACCTGGGCCGCCTTGGCGCCGCCCTGGTGCCCGAGCGCGACCGGCAGTTTGGCTACCTGGGCCTGCAGACCCTCTACGATCGCTACTTCCTTCACATCGACGGGCGGCGCATCGAGCTGCCGCAGCTCTTCTTCATGCGCGTGGCGATGGGGCTCGCGGTGGGCGAGATTGACCGGGAGGCCCGCGCCATCGAGTTCTACAACCTGATCTCGTCCTTCGATTTCATGTGCTCGACGCCGACCCTGTTCAACAGCGGCACCCGCCACTCGCAGCTGTCGTCCTGCTACCTCACCACGGTATCGGATGACCTGGAAGGCATCTACCAGGCGGTCAAGGAGAACGCCCTGCTGCAGAAGTACGCCGGCGGCCTGGGCAACGACTGGACCCCGGTGCGCGCCCTGGGCAGCCGCATCAAAGGCACCAACGGCCAGAGCCAGGGGGTGATTCCCTTCCTCAAGGTGGTGAATGACACCGCAGTGGCGGTCAATCAGGGCGGCAAGCGCAAGGGCGCGGTGTGCGCCTATCTCGAAACCTGGCACCTGGACATCGAGGAGTTCCTCGACCTGCGCAAGAACACTGGCGACGAGCGCCGCCGCACCCACGACATGAACACCGCCAACTGGATTCCCGACCTGTTCATGAAGCGGGTGATGGACAACGCCGACTGGACGCTGTTCTCGCCGTCGGACGTGCCGGACCTTCACACCCGCTTCGGCGCCGATTTCGAGGCCGCCTACTGCGCCCACGAGGCCCGGGCCGACGCCGGCGAGATCCGGCTCTTCAAGCGCATCCCGGCCGTGCAGCTGTGGCGGCGGATGCTCACCATGCTCTTCGAGACCGGCCACCCGTGGATCACCTTCAAGGACGCCTGCAACCTGCGCTCGCCGCAGCAGCACGTGGGCGTGGTGCGCAGCTCCAACCTGTGCACCGAGATCACCCTCAACACCTCGGACGACGAGACCGCCGTGTGCAACCTGGGCTCGATCAACCTGCTCGCCCACCTGAAGGACGGCGCCCTCGACCAGGACAAGCTCGCCCGCAGCGTGCAGACCGCCATGCGCATGCTCGACAACGTGGTGGACATCAACTTCTACGCCACCCCAAAGGCACGCCGGGCCAACCTGCGCCATCGCCCGGTGGGCCTCGGCATCATGGGTTTTGCCGACTGCCTGTACGCCCTCGGCCTGCCTTACGCCAGCGAAGCCGCGGTGACGTTTGCCGACCAGTCGATGGAGGCCGTGTGCTATCAGGCCTACCGCGCCTCCACCGAACTCGCCCGGGAGCGCGGCCGCTACGGGAGCTTCGAGGGCAGCCTGTGGAGCCGGGGCATCCTGCCGCCCGATTCCCTCGACCTGCTCGCCGCCGGCCGCGGCGGCCAACTGGAGGTGAACCGCGACAGCCACCTCGACTGGCCCGCCCTGCGCGCCCGCATCGCCCGCCACGGCATGCGCAACGCCAACTGCGTGGCCATCGCCCCCACCGCCACCATTTCCAACATCGTCGGCGTGTCGGCCAGCATCGAGCCGGCCTACCAGAACCTCTACGTCAAATCCAACCTGTCAGGCGAATTCACGGTGGTGAACGAAGCCCTGGTGCGCGACCTCAAGGCCCTCGACCTGTGGGACGAGGTGATGGTGGCCGACCTCAAGTACTTCGACGGCGCCCTCGCCCGCATCGACCGGGTGCCCGACGAGATCAAGGCCCGCTACGCCACCGCCTTCGAGATCGAGCCCGAATGGCTGATCGAAGCTGCCGCCCGCCGTCAGAAGTGGATCGACCAGGCCCAGTCCCTCAACCTCTATCTCGCCACGCCCTCCGGCCGCAAGCTCGACGAGATCTACAAGCTCGCCTGGCTGCGCGGCCTCAAGACCACCTATTACCTGCGCACCCTGGGCGCCAGCCAGCTCGAAAAATCCGGTGGCCGCGACGACACCCCGCCCGCCGACGAAGCCCCCCGCTTCTGCGCCATCGACAACCCGGAATGCGAGGCCTGCCAATGAGCACCGCCCGCTTCAACGACTGGGACATTCCCGCGCCGGCCCCGGTGCCCGCCATGGCCACCGACGCCCGGGCTGCCATCAACGCCGCCGACAAGCGCATCGTCGGCGGCCGGGCCGACATCAACCAGCTCGCCCCGTTCAAATACCCCTGGGCGTGGGAGTTCTTCCTCAAGGCCAACCGCAACCACTGGACGCCGCTCGAAATCTCCATGGCCCAGGACGTGCACGACTATCACCACAAGCTCACCGACGCCGAGCGCCACGTCTTCGAAAACGTGCTGGCCTACCTCACCACCTCCGACATCCTCGCCATGCGCAACATCGGGCTGGCGGTGATGGAGAAGATGAGGGCGCCCGAACTGCAGATCTACCAGGCCCGCCAGGTGTACGAGGAAGCCCTGCACACCTGGACCTACCAGCACTGCATCGAGACCATCGGCCTCGACCAGCAGGAGATCTACAACCGCTACCGGGTGGTGCCGGCCATTCACGGCAAGATCGCCCTCGCCAGCCGCCGCCTGGAACGGGTGATGCGCCCGGATTTCGACCTGCGTGACCGGGCCAACCTCCACGAGTTCGCCCTGTCCTACTTCTTCTTTGCGGCGATCTTCGAAGGCTGCTGGTTCTACAACGGCTTCACGCCCATCTTCGCCCTGCAGCGCCGGGGCCTGATGAAGGGCGCCGCCGAGCAGCTCCAGTACATCATGCGTGACGAGGTGCTCCACTGCGCCTTCGGCATCCGCGTGGTGCGCGAGCTGCTGAAGGAGGAAGGGCTCAGCCTCGACCCCGCCGTCCTGCGCACCCTGTGGGATGAAGCCGAGGCCGCCGAGGCCGACTACGCCGCCTACATCCTGGGTTCGCCCATCCTGGGCTACAACGCCGGGCTGCACATGGATCAGTTCCGCTTCATGGCCAACCGCCGCGCCCGTCAGGTGGGGCTGGCCGAACCCTTCCCCGGCGCCACCAACGTGCTGCCCTGGCTCGACGAGCAGGCCAACCTGCGCAAGGAGAAGAACTTCTTCGAAACCCGCGTCACCGAGTACCAGACGGGCGGCGCGCTAGCCTGGGATTGACCCGGCCAGCGCCTGCCCGGCGCCGCGCAGCCGGCGCCAAGCCCGATCCCGGGCGGCTGCACCCCCTGCGACAGGTGCCTGGTTCCGCCCTTCCGGCGAAACCGGGTGAAACGGGAACGGGGTACGCGGCGGCCAGTCCGCCGCCAAGCCCCGGCTGCCCCCGCAACGGTAGGCAAGTGCGGACCCTTCACGGCTGGCTTCTCCCGAAGCCGCCCGCCACTGGATACGTCCGGGAAGGCGAAGGGTCAAGACTTGCGAGCCCGGAGACCGGCCTGCCGCGCCACGCCATCTGCCCCACCGGGCAGGTGGATCTGCCATCGACCGTCCGCGGGGTAGCGGACAGTCCGACCAGGAGCCTCACCATGTCCCACACCCACACCCCGGCCACCGCGGCCCAGCCCCTTCCCACCACCGCCGACGACCTGCGCGATCCCCTCGACCGCCTGCTGCCAGCCCCCGCGCCGGGCGAGCTGTTCTCCCTCGTCGACGTGGTCTTTCCCGGCCAGTCGAACCACCATGGCACCCTCTTCGGCGGCGCCGCGCTGGCGATGATGGACAAGTTCGCCTTCGTCCTTGCCAGCCGCCGGCTACGCCGCACCGTCGTCACCGCCGCCCTCAGCCAGACCCACTTCCGCTCACCAGTGCCCGCCGGCCATCTGGCCGAGGTGAGCGGGCGGATCGTCCGCACCGGGCGCCGCTCGGTGGACGTGGAAGCCCGCCTGTGCGCCGAGGACATGCTCACCGGCGAACGCACCCTCTGCCTCACCGGGCATTTTGTGATGGTGGCAGTGGGCGACGAGACGGAATCCACCGAATCCATCCCCCTCCTGGACGCCGTACCCGCCGACGTGGTGCGGGTGGTGGAGATCGTCTTTCCCGGGCAGGTCAATCACCGGGGCATCCTCCACGGTGGGCAGGCCCTCGACTGGCTGGGCAAGGCTGCGCTGGTCGCCGCCACCCGCCGGGCCCGCAAGCCGGTGGTGATGGCTTCCAGCGAGACCCTCGACTTCGTCGCCCCGGCCCGGGTGGGCGACATCGTCGAGACCCGCGCCCGGGTCAGCTCGGTGGGACGCACCTCACTCTGCGTGGAGGTGACCATGACCGCCGAGACACCCCGGCAGGCCGGGTCGCGGCTGTGCACGCGGGCATCGTTCGTCTTCGTGGCCATCGACGAAGCGGGCCGCCCCACGCCGGTCGGCGCAGCCCATCAGTCCGGGAGCGCGGGATGAACCCCCAGTCCACCTCCCTGCGTCTGGGGGGCGACGCCCGCCTGCGGGTGCTCGCCCACCTCCTCGCCCTCAACCCGGCCGAAAGGGTCAGCCGCTTCAACGCGCCCCAGTCTGACACCAGCATCCGGGCCTATGTGGCGCGCGTCGATTTTGCCCGCGACCTCGTGCTGGCAATCGGCCCGGCGGAGCATCCACCCCTCGCCCTGGCGCATCTGGGCGTCGCCGGAAACAGCGGCGAGCTGGGCTTCAGCGTGCTCGCACCCTGGCGCGGGGCGGGTCTGGCCACCCGGCTGTTTGAAGCGGTAGTCGCCTGGGCGGAGGGCAACGGCCTGGAGCGGGTGCTGTGCATCGAAGGCCACCCGGCCGCCCGGCGGATCGTGGCCAGGCTCGGCCTGCGCAAGTTGCAGCGTTTCGAGCCACCACGGCTGACGGTGCTGGTCTCGCCTGCCGCACCCAGCCCGACCACGCCACGTACCCGGGCCAGCCCGAACCCTATCCCCTGCTGATCCACCCGGGCGCACAGCCGCGTGCTGCGCGCCCGAAACAGACGCAGTCACCGCCGAATCCACTTACACTCCCCGGCCCTCACGCCCCAAGCCCTGATGAAACACCGCCTTCTCCGCCTGCTTCACCTCGCCCACCGCTGGCTCGGCATCGTCACTGGGGTGCTGATCCTCGGCTGGTTCGTGTCGGGCATCGTGATGCTCTACGTGCCCTTCCCCAAGCTGACGACCGAGGAGCGGCTGGCACACCTCGAACCACTGCAGCCGGACGCCATCCGCATCAGCCCGGCCGTCGCCGCCCAGGCTTGCGTGGAGAAACCCCGCAGCGCCCGGCTGGCAATGGCCGACGGGCGTCCGGTGTTCCATTTCAGCGCCGGCAAAGAGGCCTGCAGCGTGTGGGCCGACGACGGCACGCTGGTAGCCGTCACGCCCGACACCGCCACGGCCGCCGCGCGGCACTTCCTGCCCGGCGCGCCAACCACCGGCGTCGAAAGCGTCGAGCGCGACCAATGGACTGTCTACACCACCTACAACCCTCACCGCCCGCTGCTGCGCGTGTCCCTGGACGACGCGGCAGGCACCGATCTCTACGTCTCGTCCCGCAGTGGCGAGGTGCTGCTGGACACCACCCGCTTCGAGCGGGGCTGGAGCTGGATCGGCACCGTCGCCCACTGGATCTACTTCACCCCCTTGCGCGGCGACGACACCACCCTGTGGCGCCAGCTGGTGCTGTGGCTGCCGGCCGCGGCGATGCTCACGGTGGCCGCCGGGCTGATCCTGGGCATCCAGCGCCTGCGCCTGCGACGGCGCTATCCGCGGGGCGCGGTCACGCCCTACCGGGGCTGGAAACGCTGGCATCACCTGCTCGGCGTTTCCGTGGGCGGGCTGGCCGCCACCTGGCTGGTGTCGGGCTGGCTGTCGAATCATCCCTTCGGCCTGCTGGCCTTCAGCAGCCTGCCGAAGGGCGCCGCCCAGAAGCTGGCCGGCGTGGCGTTCAGCCCGTCGGACGACCTCGCCCTGCTCCACCGCCAGCTCACCCAGGTGCCCGACGCCCGGGAGGCCGAGTGGTATCGCTTTGGCGGCCGGAGCTATCTGGAAGCACGCACCCCGGGCGCCATCCAACGCATCGACGACCAGGCCCGCCCGGCCACGCCCTTCACGCCGGAAACCCTCGCCACCGCCATCGCGGCCATCGAGGGCCATCCGGTCGCCAGCGCCGAGCTCATCCACGCGCCCGACCTGTACCACTACGGCCGACGCAATCAGGCGGTCTTCCCGGCCGCACGCATCCGCCTCGCCGACGCCGAGGACACCACCTGGTATCTCGACCCCGCCACCGGCCGTGTTCTGTCCCGCATCGATGACGCCAACCGCCTGCACCGCTGGATCTTCAACGGCCTGCACCGGCTCGACATTCCGCCCCTGCACGCCCTGCCGACGCTCCGCGAAGGGCTCGCCACGGGCCTGTGCCTCCTGGGCGCACTCCTCGCCGGGAGCGGCTGCGTGCTCGCGTGGAGACGGCTGCGCCACCGCAAGGCATCCGCCCGCTGAAAACGACAATGCCCGGACCCTCCCCCGGGATTGACGTGTAGCCGCCGATGGACGGGGCACTGATCCTGATCCGCCCCAACCGTAGCCCCACCCGCCCCGAGACGCTCGACGAGATCGCCGGCGGAGCACTCATCCCCCCAGCCACCCAAACGCCATCCGGGTGCGGGTCGAATCCACCCTGACGGGCGCCGGGCGGCGACTGAAGATCGCGCTCGAGATCGATGGCGTGGAGGCCAATCTCGTTCGGGTGGCCGAAGACATGGCCAGCGAAGTGCTGTCCCATGAGGCCATCACCACCAAGGCCGGCGAGTGGCTCGCCAACCCCGTCACGCCACAGCCGGCAGCCCACCCCCGGGGCCGTAGCGCAGCCCGCGCGCTCACCGGCACGCCTCACCTTGCCAGCCCTTCCACACGCGCGAGGCACACCATACGGCCGGGCATCCCATCCGTTCCGCATCCCCCGCCCCCGAAAAACCCTCCCGCGCGGAGGGCCTCCGGGGCCGTCATCTGCCCCCGCCCACGCAGGATTTCGGCATCCACGGGGCCGCATTTTCCCGACAAATCAAAGGCCTGAGCCACCTTGCCGAAGTTTTTTCCTTGATTTTCCAGCCTAAAAACACTACTACATGTAGTAGAAAAAAAAGTTTTGAAGCACTATTGATTTTTTTAAGTATTTGTTTTTAAAGGTCAAAAATTTTTGCTCATTTCTTTCTCCGGGGGTAAGCTATGCGCCGACTTACATCATTACCGATCAGCCATCCAAGAGCCATGACCGCCACGACCAAAACCGCCAAAGTCCAGCCCGCCACCGCCGCCAACCTCGAACCGCAGGAGATCTCCGGCGAGGTCCTGCTGGAGAAATACGCCAAGGGCAACGAGCAGACCATCTCCGACGTGCGCCTGCGCGTCGCCCGTGCCCTGGCGGCGATGGAATCCGAAGAAAAGCGCCTGTTCTGGGAGACCAAGTTCCTGGAAGCCCAGGAGCGCGGCTTCGTGCCCGCCGGCCGCATCAACTCCGCCGCCGGCACCAACCTGGCCGCCACGCTGATCAACTGCTTCGTGCAGCCGGTGGGTGATTCGATCACCGAATCCGTCGACGGCCGCTGCGGCATCTACACCGCGCTGGCCCAGTCCGCCGAGACCATGCGTCGCGGCGGCGGCGTCGGCTACGACTTCTCCTCCATCCGTCCGAAGGGCGCGATGGTGCGCGGCACCCAGTCCAACGCCTCCGGCCCGGTCTCGTACATGCGCGTCTTCGACCGCTCCTGCGAGACCGTCGAATCCGCCGGCTCCCGCCGCGGCGCCCAGATGGGCGTGCTGCGCTGCGACCACCCGGACATCGAGGAATTCATCCACGCCAAGGATCACGGCGACCTCACCAACTTCAACATCTCCATCGCCGTGACCGACCTGTTCATGCAGGCCGTCGAATCCGATGGCGATGTGGAACTCGCCCACAAGGCCGAGCCCTCCAACGAGATCAAGGCCGCTGGCGGCTACCAGCGCGACGACGGGCTGTGGGTGTACCGCAAGGTGCGCGCCCGTGACCTGTGGGATCAGGTCATGCGCTCCACCTACGACCACGCCGAGCCGGGCATCCTGTTCCTTGATCGGATGAACAAGGACAACAACCTCTACTACTGCGAGACCATCGAGGCCACCAACCCCTGCGCCGAGCAGCCCCTGCCGTCCTACGGCTGCTGCTGCCTGGGCTCGATCAACCTCACGCTGTACGTGAAGGACGCCTTCTCCGAGAAGGCCAGCTTTGACTTCACCGGCTTTGGCAAGACCATCGAGACCTCCATCCGGATGCTCGACAACGTGCTCGAAGCCACCCACTGGCCGCTTGAGCAGCAGCACGCCGAAGCCCAGTCCAAGCGCCGCGTCGGCCTCGGCTTCACCGGCCTCGGCAACGCGCTAGCCATGCTGCGCCTGCGCTACGACACCGACGAAGCCCGCGCGATGGCCACCCAGATCTCCGAGTTCATGCGCGACCAGGCCTACCTGGCCTCCGTCGAGCTCGCCAAGGAGCGTGGCGCCTTCCCGCTGTTCAACGCCGACATGTACCTCTCCGGCGGCAACTTCGCGTCGCGCCTGCCCACCGAAGTGAAGGACAAGATCCGCAAGCACGGCCTGCGCAACTCGCACCTGCTGTCCATCGCCCCCACCGGCACCATCAGCCTGGCCTTCGCCGACAACGCCTCCAACGGCATCGAGCCGCCGTTCTCCTACACCTACACCCGCAAGAAGCGGATGGCCGACGGCACCTTCAAGGAGCACGCCGTCGAGGACTACGCCTGGCGCCTGTACCGTCACCTGGGCGGTGACGTGAACAAGCTGCCCCCGTACTTCGTGACCGCGCTCGAGATCTCCGCCAAGGCCCACAAGGACATGGTCGCGGCCGTCGCCCCGTTCATCGACACCTCCATCTCCAAGACGGTGAATGTGCCCGAGGACTACCCCTACGCCGAGTTCGAGAACCTCTACCTCGACGCCTGGAAGTCCGGCCTCAAGGGCCTCGCCACCTACCGTCCCAACAGCGTGCTGGGCTCCGTGCTGTCGGTCACCCCGAGCAGCGAGCAGAAGCAGCCGCAGGATGTCGAGATGTCCGACGACACCAACCGTCGTCTGTCCATCAAGAACCTGCCGGCCCCGGTGCTGTCTTCCCTGCGCTGGCCGGGCCGCCCGGATCTGCCGGATGGCAACGCCGCCTGGACTTACATGCTCAACACCCCGCAGGGCAACTTCGCCCTCTTCGTGGGTCACATGGACCCGGTCGAAGACAGCCCCGCCAAGGGCGCCTTCCCCTTCGAAGTGTGGGTGAATGGTGCCGAACAGCCGCGTGGTCTGGGTGCCGTTGCCAAAACGCTGTCGATGGACATGCGCTCGATGGACCGCGCCTGGCTCAAGGCCAAGCTCGAAGCACTGGCCAAGACCCACGACGACAAACGCTACGTACTGGAACTGGGCAACGACACCATCCGTGCCACCAGTGCCTCGTCGGTACTGGCTCAGGTGGTACGCCACCGTGTCGAGGAACTGGGTGCTTTCGGTGCGGCCGAAGGCGAAGCCACCCCGGTGATGGACGCGCTGATGACCACGAAGGAGCCGAGCACGCTCTTGGCCAAGCCCAGGGCGGCTCGGGAGAGGGCGGCGGGTTCTCGGCGGATCATGCCGGTGATGAGTTGCAGGCAGAAGAACAGCAACATGACGAACACGGCGATACCGAAGATCAGGTTGTACACGCCCACGTACTCGCCGCTGGTGACGTCGACCAGCGTGGTTGAGTCGAAGACCGTCCACACGGCCTCGAAGAGCCAGCCGGCGGCCGCACCCATCGCGCTGGCGAGCCAGTCGAATGGTGCCGAGATCAGCGTCGCGGCGGCTTCACCGGCAACGTCGCAGACGGTAGAGATGACGGGGATATCGCACACGCCCATCACGAGCCTCCTAGTGGTTCGGAGTAGATGGGCGGGTCAGACGGCTTGGCCGACGCCCCAGAAGAAGTTGATGAGGGTCACGCTCGCGCCACAGACGACG
>ERZ650306.1572-NODE-1572-length-12737-cov-8.703753_pt1 | contig 12737 bp, 8 predicted proteins | sample MGYA00376242_ERZ650306 | MGnify/ENA primary metagenome ERZ650306 (study PRJEB26733, sample SAMN07839244) | wastewater metagenome | biome: urban; feature: wastewater treatment plant; material: waste water | place: USA: North Carolina | collected 2016-03-31 ...
TTGAAGACGTTCCATAACACCCATTATGCCTTTGTGGCTGCGCACCGATTGCGGTAATTCGGCAAACCATTGAGCAGCAGCAAACACCGTATTAAAGTCAAAACCGGACGGCTACGCAATCCGCGCTGTCCATCCCCGCCCTGAAGGGCGAGGTTTTACGCGCAACAGATAAAAGATATACAACTCACGCCTTGCCTCGGTAAAATCGCTTGGTTGGGAGGCCTGCACTTGCGTCTTTCAAACCAAGCGTCTTGCCAACCGCTTTTCGGTTATTTCTGCCCTCCCTTCTCCTGCTTGCCTCACGCCGTTTCTTTAGGTGTGGTGGATAGGTAAGCCGTACACCAGAAAAGCCTGTGTGAATCCCCCTTCCGCAACGCCCCCTCCTGACCTCGTCAACCTACTCAAAAAAGCCATTTTTGCAGGGTCAGAAGCGGCTATTCGTGGCTACCTGCGGCAGGGAGGGCAGCCCGATGCGCGGGATAGCAACGGCATGACTTTGCTCATGCTGGCTGCTTCGCGAGACCAAGCCGCCATTTGCACGCATCTGCTGGCCGCAGGGGCAAACCCTGTGCTGAGTCTTTCCGCATCCCATCCTCTCACCGCACTGGAGATTGCCCAGCGCACCCGTTCGCTGACGGCGATGCCGGTGTTGGAACAGGCGGTGCAGCGTGAGTCAGCGGGGATGTTGCTGAGGCGGGCGGCGGCAGTGGGCAGCGTGCTGGCCGTGCAGCGACACATCCAGCGGGGGGATAATCTGAATGCCACAGGGCGTTCAGGCCTCACCCCTTTGATGCTGGCGGCACTGAAGAATCACGCAGAAATCTGTGCCGCGCTCTACCAAGCGGGGGCCGATGCCGCGCTTTTATCGCCAGCAGGTCTGACGGCGTGTGAGCTGGCCGCTGAAGCCCATGCCAACGAGGCATGGGCTGTTTTAAGCCCACCGCCCGCCGCGCCGGTTGCCATCACCCCTACCGCCGCCCCGCCGGTGCTGACTCAGCCGCTGCCGGAAGCCGCAGCCCCCATTGCCCCTGCTGCCGTCGCCGTCACCCCGACCGCCACCATTGCCCCCCCTGCCGTTGCCCCGCCGATGTTGCCCCCGCCGGTGCCGGAAGCTGCCGCCATCACCCCTGCCGCCGCGCCGATTGCCGTCATCCCTACCCCGCCAGCCGCCACCCCCGCCGCGCCAGAAAACATCCCCAGTCCCCCTGTTTTGGCACAAGAGGCCGTGGCGGCTCCCTGCGTCACGCCCACCCCAGCGGACTGGGCACAAGTGCTGGACGATTTACTTTCCCCGCTCTTGGTTGCAGAAAATGCAACGCCGCCCGTCGCAGACCTTGAATGGGTGAGGCCGACATGGGTAGTGGGTTTGCCGGTGGCGTGGGCGCAGGCCTTGGCAGATTTGCTCTCGCCTTACGTCGCCTATCCCACCGATACCACCCCGCCCGAGCCCGCCGTTATTGAATCGGCTGATGCACCGCCTTTGCTGCCAGCCCCGTCTCTGGAGGCGGTACAGGCGCAAGAAGCAGCGGACAGCGCAGTGCACTCGCCCAGCACCGCGCCAGCATCCATCGCGGTAGCCGATGCAGCAGACCAAGCAGAAGAGACAGCAGAGACTGCAGAGGCGCACCCGCTTCTGCTGCCTTGGCCTGAGCCCGCCGCTGTCGAATCGGCGGAAGCCCCACCTTTGGAAGAAGAACTGCCTTCCTTGTTTTGTTGGGAGGCGCGAGAAGAGCCGTGCTTGCCTGAGCAAGACGAAGCTTTGGTTTTGCAATCCTTGGCAACATGGCAGCAGATTGCCGCCCATACGCCCCGCCAGTCTGGGGTGGAATGGTTTGACGCTTCGCTGGCGGCGGTGACGACGGCAGAAGAAGACGCATACGACACGGCCAGCACCTTCCTACGCCAGCCGCGCGGTCTGGCGGGCTCACACCCACACCTCTCTTTGCAGAAAATTAAACCATGACCTTGATGCCCTCTACCCGAAATGCCCCGCCCCACGCCGGTGCCATGCTCGAAGCCCTGCGGGGTTTGGGGTATTCCACCGCAGCAGCCTTGGCGGATATTGTGGATAACAGCATTTCTGCGGGCGCGACCGAGGTGCGGATTCATTTTGTCTGGGCGGGGGAGGCCAGCCGCATGACGGTGCTGGATAACGGCAGAGGCATGGACGATGCCGACCTAGAGCGTGCCATGACGCTTGGGGACAAAAACCCCCTGACCGCCCGTGCAGAAAACGACCTTGGGCGATTTGGCATGGGGCTAAAAACCGCCTCTTTTTCGCAGTGTCGGCGGCTGACGGTGGCCTCTCAAACCGAGGGGAATGCCCGCTGCTGCTTGCGCTGGGATTTGGATGCGATTGCGGCTGACCCCAGCGGGGGCTGGCTGCTGTTTGAAGGCGCGGCAGCGGGGTCGGCGGATTTCTTAGCCCCGCTGGCGGCGCAGGCTTCAGGCACTTTGGTGTTGTGGGAGTGCCTAGACCGCGTGGTGACGGCGGAGTACACCGCCGACCATTTCTGCGACCTGATAGATAACATCGAGAAACGCTTGGCGATGGTGTTTCACCGCCTACTGGAAACGCCAGAAGAGGGCGAACCCGCCCTGACGCTGTTTTTAAATGACCACCCCGTCAAGCCTTGGGATCCTTTTTTGTGCGGCCATCCGGCCAAGCCGTGGCACTCCCCATCGGCCAAAAAAATGACCCCCGCAGGGATGGTGGCGGTGGAGTGCCATGTTTTGCCGCACCGTGATGCGTTCTCCGAACCAGAATACGAAGCAGCGGGCGGCCCCGAAGGCTGGACGGCGCAGCAAGGCTTTTATGTGTACCGCAATGGCCGTTTATTGGTGGCAGGCGGCTGGCTAGGGCTGGGGAAGGGCAAGGCGTGGCACCGAGAAGAATCCCAACGGCTGGCGCGGATTCGGCTGGACATCCCCAATACCGCAGATATGGACTGGAAAATCGACATCCGCAAGGCCACGGCACGGATTCCAGTGGCACTACGCCCGTGGCTGACCAAACTGGCGGAAGATGCCCGCACCCGCGCACGGCATGTTTTTGCCCACCGTGGCAGTCCGCAGCCGAGAAAAAAAGGCGAGGTACTGGCACAAGCATGGCGCACAGAAACCACCCGAACAGGGGTGCGCTATCGGATAGACGAAAACCATCCCGCCATTGCAGGGGCTTTAGAAAGCGCGAGCGGCACGCTCCGCCCGCTGCTCAAAGCCATGCTGCGCGTGATTGAAGAAACCGTACCTGTGCAGCGGATTTGGCTGGATACGGCAGAGCACAAAGACACGCCGCGCACAGGGTTTAGCGGTGAGCCTTCCGCCGAGGTGCAAGCGGTCTTGGCCACGCTTTACAACAACCTGCTGCAACGCGGTATTTCTGCGGCGGCGGCCAAACGCACCCTTGCCCATACCGAGCCTTTTCAGGGCTTTCCTGCGCTTGTGGCCGCTTTGCCAGAATAGAACGAAGTGGAGGTGTCATGATGTTGAGCGAACAAGAAGAAAAAACACTTAGGGGGGTGGTGGATATTGCCCAAACCCTGCTCAGCGGCGAGCCTGACCGTGCGGCCATTACGCCAGGCATCATTGCCAAGCACGTTGCTACGGCAGCGATGGTGGTGCCCCACGGCGCGGCGCAGGCACAGGCTGCAACCCTTGAGCTGATTCGCCGTTTTAGCCAGTGGATAGGCAAAGACACGGTGCTGGTAGCCGAGGAAGACCATTGCCGCTGGCTGAATGCCGCCCGCAAAAAAGACGCGCGTTACTGGCCGCGCTATCAAACCTTGCTTGAGAAAAAAATGCCGCCCACCGTGGTCGATGCGCTCAATGAATCGACCGATACCACCCTCGGCTTGCTCGAAGACCCGACCCGAGAAGGGGCATGGAGTCGGCGGGGCTTGGTGGTGGGGCATGTGCAATCAGGCAAAACCAGCCACTACGCCGGCTTGATTTGTAAGGCCGCCGATGCAGGCTACAAAGTGATTATTGTGTTGGCCGGCTTGCACAATAATTTGCGTTCGCAGACCCAAATTCGGCTAGAAGAGGCTTTTTTGGGCTACCAAACCCCCATAACCGCCGACCGTGTTCGCGTTACTGGGGTGGGCGACATCGACAGCGACCAGCAGATTCGCCCCAACTGCGCCACCAGCCGCAACAACACTGGCGACTTTACCGCTGGGGTGGCTAAAAACTTGGCCATTTCCCCCGAGCAAAGACCGTGGCTGTTTGTGATTAAGAAGAACAAGACCGTGCTCGACCGGCTACTGCGCTGGATTCGGAATCATGTCACCGATAGCACCGATGCCGAGACCAAGCGGCGCGTGGTGTCTAACTTGCCTTTGCTGATGATTGATGACGAAGCCGACCATGCTTCTGTGGATACGGGGGAGCAGGTCTTTGATGAAGACGGCTTGCCTGATGAAGAGCACCAACCCACGGCCATCAACAGCCGGATTCGGCAGATTTTGCACGCCTTTAGCAAGTCGGCGTATGTGGGTTACACCGCCACGCCTTTTGCCAATATTTTTATTCACCGGCGCAATGAAACGCCGAACGAAGGCCCCGACCTTTTTCCCCAGTCGTTTATTTTGAGCCTGTCCGCGCCCTCTAACTATGTTGGGCCGACGCAACTGCTGGCTTTGCGGGGTGCGTTGCCCAAGGGCGGGGCGGCAGACAGCGCGGGGGACAGCCCGTTGCTGATGCGCCCTGTCACCGACCACACCGATGCCAGCGAAACCGGTGGTTGGATGCCGCCCAAACACGGCACACCCCACTCGCCCCCTTCTCCCCTCCCCGCCACGCTGACCGAAGCGATTCAGGCTTTTGTGCTGGCCTGTGCGGTGCGCCAGATTCGGGAACAGGGTCGGGGGCATACCTCGATGTTGATTCACGTCACCCGTTACACCCTCGTTCAAGGACGGGTGCAGGCTCAAGTAACGGAAGAGGTGAAAAAAATGCGGCAGCGGCTCAGTCGGGGGGTCGCCAACGAGGCCCTCCTCGCGGTGCTGCAGCACCTGTGGGAAACGGATTTTGTCCCCACGACGCACGCCTTGAATCAGCAGGTTGCCGTGCATGACAAGCCTGAGCCCTTGCCCAGTTGGGCAGAGATTGAGGCGGTGCTGCCCGAGGTCTTGGCCGACATTGAAGTGAAGGCCATCAATGGCTCGGCCAAAGACGCGCTGGATTACAACGAAGCCGCGTCGGGTCAGGGCTTAAAAGTGATTGCGATTGGCGGGGACAAGCTGGCGCGGGGGCTGACTTTAGAAGGGCTGTGCGTCAGCTATTTTTTACGCAGCTCAAAAATGTACGACACCCTGATGCAGATGGGACGCTGGTTTGGCTACCGTCCGGGCTATCTCGACCTCTGCCGTCTCTACACCACCCACGAGCTGATGGCGTGGTTTGGGCATATTGCCGAAGCGTCAGAAGAACTGCGCACCACTTTTGATGTGATGGCGGCCAGTGGGGCAACCCCACGGGAATACGGGCTGCGTGTCCAGTCCCACCCCACCCTGATGATTACCTCGCCGCTCAAAATGCGCACCGCTAAGCCCATCCGCTTGTCGTTTAGCGGCGAAGTGGTGGAAACCTCCGCCTTCTACAAAGACCCGCGTATTTTGCAGCGGAATATGCAGGCCACCGAGGCACTGATGGCTGAGATGGGCACGCCCACCGAGACCAACCCTGTGCGGGTTCGGGGTGAGGCTCGACACGAATCGCGGGGCACGCTGTTGTGGTCTGGCGTGCCCGCCCACATGGTTGAAAGCTTTTTTAGGGGCTACACCACCCATGACAAAGCCAAAAAAGCACACAGCCCCTCGCTTGCGGAGTTTGTGGCCAAAATGGCCAAAGCTAAAGAGCTGACCACATGGACGGTGGCGTTGATGGGCGGCGGTACAGGGGCACACTACACCTTTACCGGTGGGCAACAGTGCCAAATGCCTAAGCGGGCAGCAGAGGCGACAGTCAAAGACCGGTATAGCGTCGGGCGTTTGCTGTCCCCTCGTGACGAAGCCATTGATTTAACCGAACCAGAATGGCTGGACGCGCTTTCTCTGACCCAAAAACTGTGGCAGCCCGACCCTGCTCGTCAAGCTGACAACCATATCGAACCCACGGCACCGACCCAGCCCAGTGGGGCACTGATTCGAAAAACGAGAAACAAAACGGCGGGCTTGCTGCTGCTTTATCCGCTAGACCCTGCTGACGCGGGGCTTGCCGACCTCTCCGCCCCCATCATGGGGTTTGTGGCGAGCTTTCCGGCTAGCCGTTCAGACGTGACGGTGGATTACCGTGTGGATCATTTAGTGTGGGAGCAAGAATATGGCGCGGCAGATTGAAGATTTTTTTATGTTGGTATGGCAAGCCCTCTCGGGGGATGCCCTGAGCCAAGGCTGGCAGACACTGGCTTTGCCTTCTGCAGGGGCGTGCACACTGCTGGCGGGGCGGCATTTTCCGGGCAACGAAGAAGCCTTGTTGGTGGGCTTTGAAACCATCGCACTGTCTGCCAAGCAAAAACTGCCAGAAGGCCGGGGCTTTCTGGTGGCACCCGCCGACCCCTATGGCGATGGCAAAGCATGGCTGGCACTGACCCGAAAGCCTGAAGGCAGCTTGACCTTGTTTGCCGATATGGTGAGGGATGTGGCAGATGCACTCGATAGCGAGGCCGACCAAGGCGAAGCGAAACAGCTCAGTGCGTTGCTGGGTCGGGTGCGGGCTTGGCAAAACTTTATGAGCAAAACCCAGCAGCCCTTAATGGCCAAAGATGTTTTGGGCTTGGTGGGGGAGCTGACCTTTCTTCGCCGCTTACTGGAGGCGGGTATCACCCCCACCGTGGCGGTGGAAGCTTGGGTCGGCCCACGAGACTACGAGCAAGATTTTGTCTTGGGTAGCGGGGCCGTGGAGGTCAAAGTCACCCAGTCTACGGATGGATTTCCGGTCAAAATTGGTTCGTTGGAGCAGCTCAGTGATGCGGAATACCAGCCCCTGTTTCTTGCGGGGATTCAGTTGGTGCCCAGCGATGAAGGAGAAAACTTGCCTGCCTTTGTCGGGGCCGTCGCCGAGGCACTTGCCAGCGATAAATACGCCCATGCGCAGTTTATGGACCAGCTGCTGTTGGCGGGCTACCACCCCAGCCATGCAGACCGTTATCCACAAGGTTTTGCCCAGCAAGATTTCCGCCTTCTGGCCGTGGACGAGGGCTTTCCGCGCCTTGTCTCAGGCAACGTGCCAGAGGGTATCCGAAAAGTCAGCTATGAAATTGACTTAGACAAAGTGCAAGGTCATAGCGTGGCATTAAGCGATGCTTTACAGCAATTGGGGGTGATATGAGCAGTTCATTAGAAGATTTTTTTCGTGAGAACCAAGCGCAAGTGCGTGCCCAAATGGATGAGGATGCGGACGCGGTTTACCCTGAGCTGGTTTTTTGCGAAATGGCAATGGACCACCTATTTGAGCAGGGTATGACGCATGAAGCGATTCCCTGCCATTACCAAGGCAGACTAGGCCATAGCCACCTGCGGGTAAGCGGTTATGGCCTTTCTGAAGACCATGACCAACTCGACCTCTTTATCAGCCTCTACAAAGGGGATGATGTGCTGTCGTCTATTTCTGATGCCGACACACAGTTAGCCGCCAACCATTGCTTCCGCTTTTTTACTGCGTGTGCCGAAGGCAATATCGCCAACCAGATTGACCACTCTAGCGATGCCCACGACTTGGCCGTGGCGATTCAGCAGCAGCATCAAGCCTTTGAGCAGGTCAGAATCTTTGTCTTAACTGACCGCGTAGCCAAAACCAAGCAATTCCATCCAAAAACCATCGGCGCGACGACGGTGAGCTTAGAGGTGATGGATATTGAGCGGCTCTATCGCCATTTGGTTGCAGGGAAGCCGCGCGATGAGCTGGTTGTTGATTTTGCCGAAGTGTCTGGTAGGCCTTTGCCCTGTGTTTTTGTGCCCAGCGGCGAAGGGGAGGAATACGACTACGCGCTGGCGGCTATTCCTGGCGAAGCTTTGCGCTTTATGTATGACCGCTATGGGGCGCGGCTTCTGGAAAACAATGTCCGTTCGTTTTTAGGGGTGCAAAGCAAGAAAAGCGTCAACGCGGGGATTCAAAAAACCCTACGCGATACGCCAGACCGCTTTATGGCCTACAACAACGGCATTGTGATGGTGGTGGATGAACTGCGTGTGGTGCAAGCCGAAGGTGGCGGCACCGCGATTGGCGGGCTCAAGGGGATGCAAATTGTGAATGGGGGGCAAACCACGGCCTCTCTGTATTTCACCAAGAAAAAACACCCTGAAACCAATCTGGGCAAGGTCAATATCCCCGCCAAGATTATTGTTATCAAACCGCAAAATCACGCCACCCAAGCGCAGGCCTCTTCGCAAGAAGAAAGCCTGCTGGCGGCTATTTCGCTGTATGCCAATAGCCAAAACCAAATCAAGCAAGCCGACCTTTCAAGCAATAACCACTTTCACCGTCAGATGGAAGAATGGTCGGCCAAGGTCTATTGCCCTGACGGCGCAGGGCGTTGGTTCTATGAGCGGACAAGTGGCAGCTACAACACTTGGCTGGTCAAAGACGGTTACACCCCCGCCAAGCGCAAGGCCTTAAAGACGGCTTGCCCCACGTCTCGCCGCGTCACAAAAATGGATTTGGCACGGTATTTGGTGGCATGGAAACGTCAACCAGAGGTGGCGTGTTTGGGGCCACAAAAATGCTTCCACACCTTTATGAGTCAGCAAGAAGACGGCGGGGCAGAGGTCAATCTCGGAAATTTCAAAGAAATGATCGCCAAGACCATCGTGTTCCGCGCCATCCTGTCTCTGGTGCGGAAACAGCTGAACGGGGTGCAAATGCCCATCGCCATTTACACCGTTGCCGTGTTGGCACAGCAGTTTGGCAAGCGATTTGACTTTGAGCGGGTTTGGTTACAGCAGGGCATTTCTCCGGCCTTGCGTGACCACGTCAGCCTGTGGGTAAAAGAGGTCACGCAGGCCTTGGATGACACCAAGGGCACATGGTCGCTGTCAGACTGGGTGAAGCACCCCGAGTGCGGTAAAACCCTGCTCAATCAGCGTTTTACCGCCCCTGTAGCCACGCCCGAATGGGTCAAGTAACCTAACCTACACCGCCCCACACCCCACTAGCGCGGCAATCTCCGCCGCAGAAAATCCCCAGTCGCTCAGCACGGCACCCTCTTGGCTGGCGGGGCGCGGGGCGGTCGGGGCGGCGGCGGGGGTGCGGCTAAAGCGGGGAACAGGCGCGGGTTGGGTCACGCCCTCCACCGCGATAAACGTTTGCCGTGATTGGTTGTGCGGATGCAGCGGGGCTTCGTCCATGTCCAGCACCGGCGCGACACAGGCATCGCTGCCGGCAAACACCGCGCACCATTCGTCACGGCTACGGGTCAGCAGCACCGCCGCCAGCTTGGCTTTCAGCGTCGGCCACTGGCTGCGGTCCCACTGGGCGTGGAAGGCAGGGTCGTCGTGCAGCGCGGTTTTTTCCAGCAGCAAGGCGTAGAACTGCGGCTCAATCGCCCCCACTGACAGCCACTTGCCGTCGCGGCATTGATAGGTGTCGTAGAAATGCGCCCCGCCATCCAGCAGATTGCTGCCCCGCTCAGACGACCACTGCCCCATAGCCTTGAGGGTATACATCATGGTCATCAGCGTGGCCGCGCCGTCGGTCATCGCCACATCCACCACTTGCCCCTGCCCCGTGCGGCGAGCCTCAATCACCCCCGCCAACACGCCCATCGCCAACAACATCGCCCCGCCGCCACAGTCGGCCACCAGATTCAACGGCACGATGGGCTTGCCGCCTTTTTCGCCGATGGCGTGCAACGCGCCAGACAACGACAGGTAGTTAATATCATGGCCAGCGGTCTGCGCCAGCGTGCCGCTTTGCCCCCAGCCGGTCATGCGGCCATAAACCAAACGGGGATTACGCGCCAAACACACCTCGGGGCCTAAGCCCAAACGCTCGGTCACCCCTGGCCGAAAGCCCTCCACCAGCACATCGGCAGTGGCAATAAGCCGCAGGGCGGCTTCGATGGCTTCCGGCTGCTTGAGGTCAAGGGCAATCACGCTGCGATTGCGGTTGAGAATGTCGATTTTGGGGTCGAATAAATCGGCAGTTGGGCGGCTGCCCGCACGCGGTTTGCGTTCGATGCGGAGCACGTCCGCGCCAAGGTCGGCCAGCAGCATCACCCCCATCGGGGCGGGGCCGAGCGCGGCCAGTTCAACGATTTTAACGCCGTGTAAAGGACCCATTAAAGCCTCCGTGAATTGCGGGATAAGGGTGGGATGCGGTGGGGGCGGGGGGCGGGCATCCTGCCGCTGCCGTTTTTTGTGGATGAGCGCGGGGGGCGGTGTGCCATGCCCATCGCCCGCTGTTTTTGCCGTCGTTGCGCGGGCTAGTCGGCGGCGATGGCGCGGCCAATCACCAGCCGCTGAATATCGTTTGCCCCTTCGTAAATCTGGCACACCCGCACATCGCGATAAATCCGCTCCACCGGAAAATCGCTGACATAGCCGCTGCCCCCGTGAATTTGAATCGCGTCGGAGCAGACTTTTTCGGCCATCTCAGAAGCCAGCATTTTCGCCATCGACGCTTCTTTCAGGCAGGGCAAGCCCGCATCTTTAAGCTGCGCCGCCCGCCACACCATCAGCCGCGCCGCATCCAACTGGGTGGCCATATCGGCAAGGCGAAAATTCACCGCTTGGTGGTCGATAATCGCCTTGCCAAAAGTGACGCGTTCCTTGGCGTAGCGCACGGCGGCTTCAAACGCCGCCCGCGCCATGCCCACCGATTGCGCCGCAATGCCGATGCGCCCTGCTTCTAGATTAGACAAGGCGATTTTGTAGCCCTCGCCCTCTTTCCCCAGCAAGGCGGAGGTGGGAACGCGGCAGTTTTCAAACATGATTTGGGCGGTATCCGAGGCGTGTTGCCCCATTTTTTCTTCTAGGCGCGCAACGACATAGCCCGGGGTGGCGGTGGGCACCAAAAAGCACGAAATGCCTTTTTTACCCGCCGCTTTGTCGGTGACGGCAAACACAATCGCCATGTCGGCATATTTGCCGGTGGTGATAAATTGCTTGACCCCATTCAGCACAAAATCTTCGCCATCGCGCTCAGCACGGGTGGTAATGGCCGCTGCGTCAGAGCCGGTGTGCGGCTCGGTCAGGCAAAAACAGCCCAGCTTTTCACCGCGTGCCAGCGGCTTCAGCCATGTTTCTTTTTGTGCGTCGGTGCCGTATTTCAGGGTGATGCCGCACGCCAGCGCGTTTTGCACACTGACAATGGTGGAGGTCGCGCCGTCCCCCGCTGCGATTTCTTCTAGGGTCAGCACCAAGGCCATGTAATCCATGCCCGCCCCGCCCCATTCTTCGGGCACCACCATCCCCAACGCGCCCAACGCGCCCAACTCTTTGAGTGCGTCGGCAGGGAAGGTGTGGTGCTTGTCCCATTCGTAAGCAAACGGGGCGAGACGCGCTTGGGCAAAGGCCCGCATTTCGTTGCGAATCATTTCTTGTTCGGTATTCAGCAGCATGGTGGTACTCCGCAGGGTGAATTGGGGGGGGAGGGCTGGGCGGTGATTTTTTGCCGTGAGGGCGGGGCGGGGGGCTTGGCTGTGATTCGCCGCCGCTGGCAGCAAGCGAGCGGGGCTTTTATTCCCCTCCCGTGGCGGGGTAGGCCAGAGGCGTGGGGGGTACTTTTGACTTTTGGGTTTGGTTTTTAGCTCTGGCGGCCTCGTGACCAACTACCCCGTCTGGCTACGCCATCGCCCCCCGTCCGGCAGAGGGGAATAAAAGCGGCGCGGCGAGGGTTTGTTAGCGCACGTTCTTACTTCGCCGCCATCCGAATCGCCCCATCAAGACGAATCACTTCACCGTTCAGGTAAACGTTGCCCACAATATGCTCGACAAGGGCGGCGTATTCGTCGGGTTTGCCCATGCGGGAAGGGAAGGGCACCATCTTGCCCAAGGCTTCTTGCACCTCGGCGGGCATCCCCAGCAGCATCGGGGTTTCCATAATGCCCGGGGCGATGGTCATGACGCGGATGCCGCTGCGGGCCAACTCGCGGGCAATGGGCAAGGTCATGGCGACTACGCCTCCTTTTGAAGCAGCATAGGCCGCTTGCCCGAGTTGGCCATCAAACGCCGCCACCGAGGCGGTGCTGATAATCACCCCACGTTCGCCATCGGCATCGGGGGCGGTGGTGCTCATGATTTCAGCGGCAAGGCGAATCATGTTAAAGCTGCCAATCAGGTTGATATGGATGGTGCGGGTAAAGCTGGCCAGCTTGTGTGCGCCATCTCGTCCCACGACTTTTTCGGCGGGGGCGACACCGGCACAGTTCACCAAGCCACGCAGCGTACCCATCGCGGTGGCGGCGGCAAACGCCTGCCGTGCGCTGTCTTCGTCGCAGACATCGGTCAGTACAAAACACGCCGCTGCACCCAGCTCGGCGGCCAGTGCCGCCCCCGCGACGGCATTTACATCGGCCAAGACCACTTTGCCGCCCTGTGCCACCAAGCGGCGTGCGGTGGCCGCGCCTAAACCCGAAGCCCCGCCGGTAATCACAAATACCTGACCCTGAATCTGCATGTATTTCTCCTTGAAAGTGGTCTGCCGGATACGGCTGTGCGGTGTGGTTAGAACCTGTTCAAAGTCTCGCGAACGACGGGTCAGCCAAGGCGAAATTCGGAAAAAAAGCGCAGTTGACA
>ERZ650306.1583-NODE-1583-length-12677-cov-23.611868_pt1 | contig 12677 bp, 9 predicted proteins | sample MGYA00376242_ERZ650306 | MGnify/ENA primary metagenome ERZ650306 (study PRJEB26733, sample SAMN07839244) | wastewater metagenome | biome: urban; feature: wastewater treatment plant; material: waste water | place: USA: North Carolina | collected 2016-03-31 ...
ATAAGGCTTTTGAAACTGTCGCACCTCATGTTTGAATTCGCCATGTCTTTCGAAAACTGAAATCTTTTTTTAGATCTTAAAATAATGGAAACCTTAATGACGGTTTCCATTTTTATTTAGAATTTTATTATTGATTGCGGTAAATCTTGTGTTCCATGTTCTCATAAGTTTTTTCGCACTAAAAGCTAATGTATTTTTTTTCTTTGCACTACGATTTACATCTATCACACTATCAAAACCACTTGGTCTGACTAGAGGCGCCCAAATAGATAAGCCTTTACTATTTGCACTCAACCAATGCTGTAGATAATTATCAATAGGCATAAAAATTTCAAGCCCTTGCGAAATGAACGCTTCAGCTCCTTTTCGTGACCACACTAGACCGATTGTTCGTATAGGGAAATAATACGCATGTAATAATTCATATCCATTAAAAGATTGAATAGTTGTGCAAATCTTTTTTTTCTTTGGACCGATATTAATTAGATTCCAATCAAATGCTTTATGGTTATCAAGATAAGCTAAAACTTCATCTATAGTTTTTTTAAAGTCATTTGCCAGCTGCATATCGTCTTCCAAGACAATAAGATAATCTGCGTCAGAAGCTAAAAAATTCTGAATACAACCTACATGGCTCAGATAGCATCCTATTTCACCATTTAACAGACTTCTCCCCATCACTTGTTTGGCTTTTTCGTCATTATAACTTTCAAATGCATCTAATGATTTTCCCCGTCCATCTACTGCAGGAAATCTTTTAAATTGAATATTCTGCGCCAACAGAATTTCTGATGCATTTTTTAAACGCTCATCACTACCATCTAAATTAATAAGATAAGTTTCAACTTTCATGCGTTACTTCCAATTACAAACTTTATTAAGATGAAGTAATTACAGAGTGAGGCAAATAACCCTGTAATTTTTCTATCATTGCATTTCGAACCTGCTCGGCATGCTCAGAATCAAGCTGATCAAGGCTTTGAATACAGCCATATTTAATATCATTCTGATTTAATGCCTGCACAAACGAGCTAACACTTTCAGCATTTTTTAAATAAGCCAATGCTAAATCAGCTTTTAACACTGCTTCATTTTTTTGAATTTTTAAGTGATTCATCAAAGAAATTGGATTCAATTGCTCAACACTTCTGAATTTATATTCAATTTGCTTTTTCAACAAATCAGGATGATCCAAAAGATATTCGGCTAAAATTTTACGATCAACACAATGTGGATAATGATGAATTTCAAAGAACTCTTTAAATCCTAAAATATCCGCGCCTAACATCTGTGCAATCACATGACCTGGTTGAATCGGTTTATTAAAATTACGATTTAAAAATTTGCGATATTTCAATTTGGTTTTATAACTAAAACAACTTTTCCAATGTCCATAAGTCACAATCTTGTTTGACTCTAGAAAGTCTTCAATTTGTGCTTCGGCATTAAAGAAAAAATCATCATTTAAATAAATAAAATAATCTGAAAGACCGTTGATATTCCAAAGCATGCTTTCAATAGAACGGGTATTGAAGGTTGGTAAATACTCTTCAAAACCTCTAAAAATTTCTCGGTGATCAACCACACGAATTTTATCTACAGCGCACAAACCTTGCGCTGCAAATTCATCGATAAACTCAGGACGCTGACTATCTGCCACCACATAGATATGACGACAGAACGGTACATATTTCAAAATTGAAGCGATGTTATAATAAATTTCGTTATTACTGGCAAAGCGCGTCGCACTGACCGCATCAGATGCATCTTCACCAGTCAGATATTTATGGCGTTTCTTTTTTAATTCAAGATCATTGCCATCTACCCAGGCAATCACGATATCAATATTTTGCATTCACTTGATCACTTCAAAATCTGAGTCTAAATAGGCAATTATTGCCAAGCATCCTTAATCCACTGTGATGGCAATACATAACGATACCATTTCCCACCACCACCATTAATCGCATCAGGTGGATTGATTTCACCATGGAAAATAATGACCTTAACCCCTTCAGGTTTTACAGGTGGTTTAAAGTATGCCAACGGAATTTTTTGCAAACAGTGATATTTGTAGCTCTTACACCAACTATCAGGCCAGTAAGAAAGTTTTTTCTCTTGATCGACATACCAAGACAAATAAGCTTGCTCATTGCGGAACTTTTGACGAATTTCATCAAAATGCTCACGAAAATAGGGCATCAAGCCAGGAAAAGCGCCCAGTTTAAAACGGTAAACTGAGCTATTACCTGTAATACGCCAAGGACGTTTCCAATCATGGATAATTAGGAAGTCTCCTGGATGAGTAAAGAAACTGTCGATATTGTCAACAATCACCACATCCAAATCTAAAAAGAGTGCATTACCTTGTAAGCCGTACAAGTCTGGCTCAAATGTAGACAATTTATTCCAACCGCGTTCAGGACTTCCTTCTGGAAGCGCTAAAGGTGGAATGGGAAAACATTCAACTGCAGGGTCGATTCCTTCGGTACGGTCTGTTAGACAAACCATTTTAAAATCAACCGTGGTGTGACGCTTCACCATGTTATATAAACGATTGACGTACTCGGCCCCATATTTGGTGCCCCATTTCATGCATAACACAATATTTTGATCTGTCTGTGTTTCAGCCTGTTTTGACAACGAGTCGTTTACGTTTTCCTGCATGTTCTATCATCCACCAGCATTCTGCGTTGTATCATAACATTTCTTGCAATAAGTTAGTGTATGGCTTTTTCAAAGCCCTCATAATACTCAAAAATAGTTTGTGCTATGATACGAAAACGCTTTATGTAAATCCTTTGCAAGGTTCACTTAAGCCCTCATATGAAGAATATATAATCAGGTTGATATGAAAATAGCAGTTGCAGGCACAGGTTACGTCGGCCTTTCTAATGCCATGATCTTCTCACAACATCATGAAGTGATTGCACTAGACATCATCGACACGAAAGTCGACATGTTGAATCAAAAAATCTCTCCGATTCAAGACGCAGATATATCGACATTTTTAAGCGAGAAACCGCTCAATTTTCGTGCCACAACTGACAAATATGAAGCCTATCAAGGCGCTGATTTTGTCATTATTGCAACACCCACCGACTATGATACCCAAACTAATTATTTCAATACACAGAGTGTGGAAAGTGTCATTCGAGATGTGGTCGAGATCAATCCTCAGGCAACGATGATTATCAAATCAACAGTGCCAGTGGGCTTTACTCAAAAAGTCAAAAAACAATATCATACTGAAAATGTGATCTTCTCCCCTGAGTTCTTACGTGAAGGAAAGGCGCTGCACGACAACCTTTATCCTTCTCGGATTATTGTCGGTGAAAAGTCACAACGTGCTCAATTGTTTGCAGATATGCTGATCGAAGGGGCAATCAAAAAAGACAGTCCTGTATTATTTACCGATTCAACTGAAGCCGAAGCAATCAAGTTATTTGCCAATACCTATCTCGCGATGCGTGTCGCTTACTTTAATGAACTCGATACCTATGCCCAGTCCTTCGGTCTGGATACCCGTCAAATTATTGAAGGCGTATGTTTAGATCAACGCATTGGCAATCATTATAACAACCCATCGTTTGGCTATGGTGGCTATTGTCTACCGAAGGATACAAAACAACTTCTTGCCAACTACAATCAAGTGCCGAGTAACTTGATTCAGGCCATTGTAGATTCCAACAGTACGCGTAAAGACTTTATTGCAGACTCTATCATTGCAAAAAATCCTAATACCGTCGGCATTTATCGTTTAGTGATGAAAAGTGGCTCCGATAACTTCCGTGCGTCAGCGATCCAAGGCGTCATGAAACGCATCAAAGCCAAAGGCATTGATGTAATTGTTTATGAACCAACCTTAAATGAAGATGAGTTTTTCAAATCCAAAGTGATTAATGATTTAGAACAATTTAAACAACAAAGTGATGTCATCATCGCCAATCGTAAGTCACAGGACTTAAGTGATGTTGAAGACAAAATCTATACCCGTGATATTTTTGGAGGCGATGAATGAAGGTTTTAGTAACAGGTGCAGCAGGCTTTATCGGCTTTCATGTCTCTAAAAAACTACTCGAGCGTGGCGATAGTGTTGTCGGTTTTGACAATATGAATGATTATTATGATCCTGCCTTAAAGCAAGCTCGTATCGACTTATTACATCAAACTGCTCAGCAAAGTGCTGGCCAATTTTACTTCATTCAAGCCAATCTTGCCGATAAAACAGCAGTTGATCAATGCTTTCAACAACACCAGTTTGACCGTGTGATTCACTTGGCTGCACAAGCAGGCGTGCGCTACTCACTTGAAAATCCAATGAGTTATGTAGAAAGCAATATTATTGGCTTTACCAATATTATTGAAGCTTGCCGCTATGCGAAAACACCACATCTGACCTATGCCAGCACCAGCAGCGTATACGGTGCAAATACCACCATGCCTTTTAGTGAGCAGCATGGCGTAGACCATCCAATTCAGTTTTATGCAGCAACAAAACGTGCAAATGAATTGATGGCGCATAGCTATAGTCACCTATTTCAATTGCCAACCACAGGCTTACGTTTCTTTACGGTCTATGGACCTTGGGGACGTCCCGATATGGCGCTGTTTAAGTTCACCAAAAACATCATTGCGGGTCAATCAATTCCCGTATTTAACCATGGTAATCACACCCGCGATTTCACATTTGTTGAAGACATTGCTGAAGGCGTGATTCGCTCAAGTGATCAAATTGCTGAGGTCAACCCAAATTGGGACAGCAATCACCCAGATCCAGCGACCAGCAATGCACCTTTCCGTATATTCAACATCGGCAATAACAATCCTGTGAAACTCATCGAATATATTCAAGCAATTGAAAAAGCCGTTGGCCAAGAAGCCATTTTAGAATTACTCCCACTTCAAGCAGGTGATGTACCTGATACCTTCGCAGATAGCAGCGCTTTAGAAAAAAGTGTGGGGTATAAACCATCTGTTTCAGTTGAAGATGGTGTGAAACAATTTGTAGATTGGTATCGTGACTTTTATCAAGTTTAAATAAAAGCCACTAGCGAATTAAACCAATCTAAACTAAAAACCCTAATTACATAGTGATTAGGGTTTTTTAAATACAGATGTATTTAAATCATAGATCATTACACCATAAATTTTTTCTTACTAAATCACCATCCAACACAAACCTTTCTCCTATACCCATACAAATTCTTTGAGGTAGAAAAAACCTATCCTTCGGTTGAATATTTTCAACTAAATAAACGAAGCTTATTTTTAAATAGCAACATCTTAGCAATAGGATAACTTTTATTTATACTCGACGAGGTTTATGGAATGGCTTTTATTAAAAATTACAGTATAAAAAAAATATTAAGCCTATACAAAACATTGGCTTAAATTATTCAAGAGAAATACCAAATTAAACACCACCAGAGCCATCATAAATAATCCTATGATGACTCTACCTTTATAAAAATAATTTATTTATTTTTCTTTTTGCATATATTTATCAATATATGATTAAGAACGCCATAATTCTCCAAGTTTTACATCCCACTCAACAGGAGAAATAACCATACGTCCTGCATTTGGGGTCAATGTAATTTCACTAAACAGCACTTCATCTTGTGACAATAGGAAGTCAATTCGGCTATAACCATATTCCAAACACAACTGCTCAGACAGCTCAACCATTTTATGCATCTTGCACGGTTCTACCACCGCTTCTGGTGTATTCTCTTTGCAATCTACGGTAAAAGGCTGTAGCACCCAAGAGGTATCATAAATATTTGAATACTCTGTACCATCACTCCCTTGGACATCGACTTCAACATACTTAGGCTGCCCTTCAAAACAGTGAACACGACATGTTGTAATGGTGGCATTCGTGTTAGCATCACGATATAAGTCAACATAATGCTCTGCCAAGATGAGCGGCGAAATATTTTTATAGTGCCACTCTCGCTTGCGGTAGTACATATTCATTTTTAAACTGTTATTTAGTTTACTTTTTGCACGTTTAATATCAAATGTACTTTTATCACGGCAAACAATCGCACTTCCACTGTCATGAGTACACTTTAAAACGAATTGGTTCGGAAATTGATTAAAATCAATACTATTAAAGTCACAATATGTCCCTACAAGTGGAACCAGATATTTTTCTCCAATCCGATCTATAACCAACTCTCTTACTGCCGATTTATCAGCTAATTTGGTATGTAGTGCACTTCTATCAAAAATCATTCGTGCAGTAACTTTCTCATTAAAACTTTCAGGTTGATTAAAATTTGGGGTATACCCTAATTTATTAATGAACCTCTTTTTTAAATATCTCTCATCAGAAACAAACAATGTTCTAAATACTTTTGCTTTATATATAAGACTGTTAATCATGGATAAAATTTTAAATATATCTAATTTTTACCAAATAATAACAAATAAATTAGACTATGTATGCTTTAAGCATATTATTTTTACTAAAAATTCAAAATAACTTTAGCTGCTTTATAAACTATTTAATAACAATAAAATATAATCCATATATTTTTCAAAACAATGAAGATAAAAAAAGGGCTCCGAAGAGTCCTTTTCCACCTAATTACTTATTTTACATAAGTTAACCAGTGTGCGTATTTCGGGTCTTTACCCTTAACCGCATTAAAGAATGTGGTTTGAATTTGTTCAGTGATTGGACCACGCGTACCTGAACCGATTTCACGATCATCATATTCACGAATAGGCGTCACTTCAGCAGCTGTACCTGTAAAGAATGCTTCATCTGCAATGTAGAATTCATCACGTGTAATACGACGCTCAACCACGTCATAGCCCAAGTCTTTTGCGATGGTAATAATGGTTTGACGCGTAATGCCATCAAGTGCACCACCTGCGATGTCAGGTGTATGTAAAACACCATCTTTCACCAAGAATACGTTTTCGCCAGAACCTTGGCATACATAACCTTGAGGGTCGAGCAACATTGCTTCGTCATAGCCTGAATGTGCCACCTCTTGGTGAGCCAAAATCGACAAGGTATAGTTACCTGACGCTTTTGCTTTACACATCGTCACGTTTGGATGATGGTGAGTAAATGATGAGGTCTTCACACGAATACCTTTCGCCATTGCTTCGTCACCAAGGTACGCACCCCAGCTCCACGCAGCAACCACCGCATGAATGGTATTGTCTGTTGCAGCAATACCTAATTTTTCCGATCCAATAAAAATAATTGGACGCAAGTAGCAAGACGCTAATTTATTTTCACGAACCACATCAATTTGAGCTTGCTCTAGTGTTGCTTGATCAAATGGGACTTTCATTTGATAAATTTTTGCAGAGTTCAATAAACGCTTAGTGTGTTCTTTTAAACGGAAAATAGCCGTGCCATTCGGTGTTTCATAGGCACGGACACCTTCAAACACACCCATGCTGTAGTGCAAGGTATGTGTTAATACGTGAGTTTTTGCCTCACGCCAGTCAACCAATTGTCCATCTTGCCAAATAAAACCATCACGATCAGCCAAATTCATGACACACACTCCAAATTTATATACACAGTCATGTTACCCAATGCTCACGATTGAGCTTGGATCAATTAATCTTTGCCATAATTTGCAAACGATCACTCGGGTATCGCGCCAGTCCGCAGCATTTACTTGCATGGATTGATTCGCAAGGGCTAAACGGTGGCTCTCGGCTCGTTCACTGAGATAAGCTTGAATCAATGCAGTCGCATCGTCACTGGATAAGCAACTGGCTTTTGCGGCGTCTTCAAGGATTCGTACATTGTCGGAATAATGGGCAAGATCTGGATGAGATCCGCTCCATGCCAACACAGCATACTGTGCCATAAATTCGATATCGACGATACCACCTGCGTCTTGTTTTAAATGAAAAATTCCATCTTTTTGTTGTTCTTTAGAAGAACCCAAATGGTCTTTCATTTTTTGACGCATCTTCAGCACTTCTGCGCGTACATTTTCCTCATCTCGTGGCTGCGTCAAAATCCGACAGCGCAATGCTTCAAACTTATCACGCAAACTTGGCTCACCCGCAATCGAACGAGCACGTACCAATGCTTGATGCTCCCAGACCCATGCATTTTTCAACTGATACTGTTCAAAGGCTTTTAAACTGGTAACCAATACCCCTGCTTCACCCGATGGACGTAAGCGCGTATCGATTTCATAAACCCGACCATCAAGGGTCTGCGTGGTCATCAACGACATAAATTTCTGCGCAACACGCATTGCAAACTCGAACCCACTGATCGACTTCAGCCCATCCGTATCGGCTTGCTCATCCATATAATGAATAAAGACCAGATCTAAGTCCGAGCCATAACCCAGCTCAATCCCACCAACCTTGCCATAACCCACAACAGCAAATGCCAAATGATCGATCGAACAGCGCTGTCCTTCAACATCGAGCGGATAACCATGTTTCTTTGCCGTCATTTGGTAAGCCAAATTTAAAGTTGTACTGACCGAAACTTCTGCAATATCGGTCAAAGCATCGGATACTTTCATCAACGGACTTTCAGCCAAGACATCACTGGCTGCAACCGCCAAAACATTGGATTTTTTAAATAGGCGCAGCACACGCATCAAATCTTCAACGTCATCAAGCTCAATACGAAGCAACTGTTGACGCAGAGAATCTTCCAAATCTTGACGGCGCGGCAGCTCAAAGTCCATGGACAAAAATTCATCCAAGAGTACTGGATAATGGGTCAATTCTTCACAAATCCATGGACTTACGGTTGCCATTTTCACCAAGCGCTGTAACGCCCCTTTACTCTCAATCAACATGACCAAATATACGGTGCGTCGCATCACAGACTCGACCAAAGGCATGAGGCGAAGCAGCGCGGCTTGCGGCTTATCTGACTGTAAAATCGCTTCAATCAAATGCGGCCAAAACATTTTTAAACGCTGCACCGCTTTTGCAGGCAGCTTTTTTAGCGCATGACCATTCCAAAATTCATGAATGAGGTTTTTTGCATTCGCATCCAACACCTCATTTAAACGCGCTTCTAACTGACTAAAGCTTTCTACGAAAGGGTCATGTTCTTTTTCTTTAATTAAATGCTCAAATTGGTAAATAACTTTGGCGCGCTTTTGGTTTAAGTGCTCAATAAATGCATCCCAACTGACAAAACCCAAGGTGTCAATCATCCTTTGTCTGAGTTCTGGTTCTGTTGGCAAAGACTGGGTTTGTTGATCATTTAAGGCTTGAATGGCATGCTCTACACGGCGCAGAAATAAATAAGCATCTTCCAGCTCACTGACCGCCTGACCATCCAGCAAACCCACTTCACCCAAATGATGCAAGCTCACTAAACATTGACGGTCTTGTAATTCTAATTTTGCCCCACCATAAATTAGCTGAAAAACCTGCACAATAAATTCGACTTCACGAATACCGCCCGCACCCAGCTTAATATCATCTTCGATATTGCGGCGTAATACTTCACGCTCAATCATGGCTTTCATTTCGCGCATGGCTTCAAAAGCGGTGTAATCGACATACTTACGGAACACGAAAGGACGAGTCATGTCCAACAACTCATCCCCCTCTTTGCCCCCTGTCACAATCCGCGCCTTAATCCACGCATAGCGCTCCCACTCGCGCCCATGCTGGCTTAAATACTTCTCCAGCGCCGCATGACTAATAGCCAGTGCAGAACCATCACCCCAAGGACGTAAGCGCATATCCACACGGAAGACAAAACCATCAGCCGTGATATGGTCCAACAAGTAAATGAGCTTCTGACCCCACAAAATGCAAAACTGTTGTACATCAATGCATTTACGACCATTGGTTTCACCTTGCTCATCAAAAGCAAAAATCAAGTCGATATCACTGGACAGGTTCAACTCTTGTGCACCGAGCTTCCCCATCGCAACCACAATTAAATCTTGAATTTTATGGTTATAGCCCACAGGCTGACCATGTTTAGCCACCAATGGCGCCAAGGCAAATGCTTTTGCCACACAAATGGCCGCATCGGCAAAATCAGATAGCTCCCGCGTTAGCGTCATCACATCGATCAGTTGATTGGCATCCTGCCAAATCCAGCGAAACATTAAACGCGCACGTAAAATTCGGATGGTGCGCATCCATGTGCTTTCATCACTGATCTCTTTTAAGGTGTTTTGAACGACATCGAAAATTTGTTCGGTGGTCAATGGCTGAGAAAATTGATCAATTGCATAATCTTGTTCAAGATAAACCTGATGTATAGATAGGACTTGTTCCGCATATTGACTTGCGCGCAATGTCTTTTGCAATTGCTCAGCATTCATGATCGACTCTTTCGGATTGTTTTGGTTATTTATAACAGCAGATCATGAGATTAGGCGAATTATTTTATAAGAAAAGTATGATTATTCACTAAATTCTTGCTGGGATGTCTCGAGTGACAATGCTTGATGTGCGCTGTTCGAACGGGGCAGGCTGACGATAAAAGTTGAACCTACACCTTCTTTCGATGTGACTGAAATTTCACCTTTATTCAAATCAACAAAACGCTTACACAACACCAGACCTAGCCCCGTACCTTTCTCCCCAGCTGTCCCCTTAAAACTAACGGTTAGTTTCGGTTCAAACAAAGATTCGATTTGCCCCAAGGTCATACCTAGACCCGTATCTTGAATGTAGATATCGATAAAATCATCACGCTGTTTGGCATCAATCGTCACAACACCTTCGCCATGCATATGGGTAAATTTCAGTGCATTTGAGACCAAGTTTTGGATCACTGAGGTCACCATATTGATATCTGCAAAAATTTTTAAATCATCGGGGACACGGTCAATCAGTTGAATATTTTTATTGATAGCCAACGCATGCAACACATCAAAAACAATTTGAGAGGATTGCTTAAGTTTGTAATGGATGGGGTGATAAACAAAACGTCCACCCTCTGCCATCGCCCAATTCAGTAAACTCTCCAGCAAGCTATAAGTCGACTGTGCGGTATCATGCAGATAATCTGCAATGCTTTGCACACCAGACTCATCCAAACTTTTACGCTCTTCAGCCAACACTTCTGAGAAACCAATTAAGCCATGAAAAGGGGCTCTTAAATCATGTGCAATAATTTGGAAAAATTTGGTTTTACTGACATTCATGGCCACCTGTTGTTCATACAACTCTTTGAGCTCCGCATTTTCCATACGCAAATGCAGCAGATTAAGAAACCCAGAGGCCAGTTCATAGACATTTTCTACAGCATCTTGCGTAAAAGCTTCCAACTGCTCATCAAAGAAAATCACTTGCCCTACAGATTTATCCGATACCTTTAAATCCAATGCGATGATCCGCTGATGTTTAAACCCTAAAGCACTCACCTGCTGAGAAAGATGATGATAATGGCAATGCAGGCTATCAATCGCAATCTCCCCTTCAAAATGAGTAGCAAAATTGGCTTCAGCGGGTAACTGAAAAGCATTGAATGCGTGTTTGCCCGCATACCAACTATAAGGTTCATTGCTAAACGTTAGAATTGCGGCATGTGCACCTAAAATTTTTCGCGCAAATTTGAGAAAGCTCTTAATTTTATTGTCATTACTGTTCACGCCCAACAATAAAGATAAGTGACAAGCACTTAACTGTTCTGTATCAGACCCGATATCTAGCAATTGAATACCCATTTCTGCCTCATCTTTTGTGATTTTCGGCACAAACCTATTATTTACTTGTATTTATTAGCAAATTTTCAACATTAAAACAATATAAAAATACAACAATACAAGCGTGGCATTTAACAAAAAAATTAATTATTTCAGAATTTTATCTTGTGACTACTTTCTCTTTTTGAAAACTCGTTATTTATCAGAAGGATTAAAACAAAATTGTGAGTCCATCATATGAGGACATAATTAAGCAAACCCGCAACAAACATTCAATTGCTTTAAGCCATCTGTAATGTTTTATGGCGATTTGATTCAAATCTTAAATTTCAGGCAATAAAAAACCCAAGACTGAATATGCTTGGGTTTTTTAATATCTTGGTCCGAGGGTCGGACTCGGTTATATCAATAAGATACTGATATAAATAAATTATATTAAGGAAAATAAAATTATATCCTTAACTATATCCTTATTATTTATTCCTTAGCCACTCGATAAACCGTTGCAATTCCTACACTTACAGCCTTTGCAATTTCTTCTTTCGTCATATCGCCTTTGCTTAATAATTGTTTAATGCGCTCATGTTTAGCTGTATTGGCTTTCTTTCCAGTAGGTACATATCCTGAACGTGCCAAGCCTTGCTTAATTCTTTCCTTGCGTTTGTCATTATCTAGTTTTGCCATTGTTGCCAATAGATCAATGAGCATGGCATTAATCACATTCAATATATCGCCTGTCATTCCGCCATTGGTTGTATGTGTGGTCGGCAGATCAGCAACGATCAAACGTAAACCTTTAGCCTTGATCTTATCTTTTAGAATTGCAAAGTCATCCTGTGAGAGTCGGCTAAGTCTGTCTACACTTTCAACTAAAAGAATGTCACCTTTATTCGCCTCTGTAAGTAATTGGTTTAATGCTGGGCGTTCAAGCTTCGTACCTGAATAGTTTTCTATGTATGTGCTGTATTGATCACCATAGCTTTGGCTGAATAAAACTAGATCGCTCAATGCTCGTTCTGCATCTTGATCTTTGGTACTTGC
>ERZ650306.1586-NODE-1586-length-12655-cov-9.599048_pt1 | contig 12655 bp, 7 predicted proteins | sample MGYA00376242_ERZ650306 | MGnify/ENA primary metagenome ERZ650306 (study PRJEB26733, sample SAMN07839244) | wastewater metagenome | biome: urban; feature: wastewater treatment plant; material: waste water | place: USA: North Carolina | collected 2016-03-31 ...
ATCTACACAGGCGAAGACACTCTTTCCCTACACGACGCTCTTCCGATCTCGTACTGAAGCCTTTGTGCACCAACACCTTATCCATCACCACCTGAAAGAACATCGGTGTCACGAGAGCAAACAGCTGCAACACCAGACTCACTGCTAAGACCTCCAGCAGCAACTTGCGGTATTTAACAACGGCCGGAATAAACCAGGAGAAATCGAACTTGCGCAACTCACCCGCCAGCGAGGCACGGGAAGTAAACAGAATCAGTTTCCCGCTCCAACGCTCCGTAAACTCATCGGGCGTAACGACTTGCGGGCGACCCACCAATGGGTCTTGAATTAAAATCTGATCCTCATCCGCACGAGCCAGAATGACATAGTGCCCATTACGCAATAACGCCATACAGGGCAATGGGGTTTGCGGTAAACGAGGCAGTGTGGTTGAAACTAATTTAGCTTTAAGAGAGAGCTTTTTAGCGGCGAGGAGAATGTCGGTGTTACTGAAAGGTTGACCACGCTCACCAAACTCATGCGCCAGCTGGTCAGGCTCGGTGGCGATGCCGTGAAAGCGGGCCAGCATGACCAGACACAGCAGGCCGGTGTCTGGCGCGGAGGTATTATTAATGATCGGGGCAGCCGAAGCCGTCCCGTTAATCGAGTGAGTTTCCATTGTTTAATCTCGTGCCGGATTGATTTCGATTTTAAGGCCATAAACATATTTCTGTTTGAATCCTCATTCTATTAACAAATGTAAAGCAAGGTAAAGGACTGATAGTGGATGGATATACAGAATCTGGTTTATATCATAAAAAAGCGACACATCGTCGTTTGGGCCAGATTCAAGAGGCATTGCTCATCTCTGATTGTACTACCCGGAAAAATGATGTGACTTGTTTGGAGTTCTATTTATTGTGAAGGCTAATTCAGTGCAGATAGTTTATGGTGCGCATAAAAAAGTGTGCAAATGCAATGCAAACGAACGATCACATCAAATGCAATTGCTCGATCAGTAGCTATGCAACTAGATGATCAAGTGCATGCAATTACGCAATTGGTCAATGGCTTACCTTTGGTGCAAATTGAGCTGAAAAAGCGTGGTGTGGCTATTCGCGAAGCATTCAATCAAATCCATCGCTACAGTAAAGAAAGTTTTAACGCTGAAAACTCTTTGTACAAGTTCTTGCAGCTTTTTGTGATCTCTAATGGCACCGACACGCGCTATTTTGCCAATACCACCAAGCGCGACAAAAACAGCTTCGATTTTACGATGAATTGGGCGAAATCAGACAATACGCTGATCAAGGATTTAAAAGACTTTACCGCCACTTTTTTCCAGAAAGAGACCTTACTTGAAGTGATCTTGCGTTACTCGGTGTTTGACGTCAGCAATACCTTACTTGTAATGCGCCCTTACCAAATTGCGGCTACTGAGCGCATTTTATGGAAGATAAAGAGCGCGTTTAACGCTAAGAACTGGAGCAACACCGAGAGCGGTGGATACATTTGGCACACTACCGGTTCAGGAAAAACACTCACCAGCTTTAAAGCGGCACGTTTGGCCACCGATTTAGACTGTATCGATAAAGTCTTCTTTGTGGTGGACCGAAAAGACCTCGACTATCAGACGATGAAAGAGTATCAGCGGTTCTCGCCTGATAGTGTGAACGGTTCAGACAGTACCGCAGGGCTTAAGAGTAACCTGGATAAAGACGATAACAAGATTGTCGTCACCACAATCCAAAAGCTCAACAACTTAATCAAAAGCGAAAGCGATTTAGCTATATACAACAAGCAAGTCGTTTTTATTTTTGATGAGTGTCATCGAAGCCAGTTCGGTGAGGCGCAGAAAAACCTGAAGAAGAAATTCAAAAAGTACTACCAGTTTGGCTTCACAGGTACGCCCATTTTCCCAGAAAATGCACTGGGCGCAGAAACCACGGGTAGCGTGTTTGGCCAGCAGTTGCACACGTATGTGATCACCGATGCCATTCGTGATGAAAAAGTACTCAAGTTCAAAGTGGACTATAACGATGTTCGTCCGCAATTTAAGAGCATTGAGACTGAGCAGGATGATAAGAAGCTCAGTGCCGCCGAGAATAAGAAAGCCTTCTTACATCCAATGCGCATTGGTGAAATCTCGCAGTATATTCTGAGCCATTTTAACCAGAAAACGCATCGAGCCTATTCTGGCGCTAAAGGGTTTAACGCCATGTTTGCGGTCAGTAGTGTTGATGCGGCGAAAGCCTATTATGAAACCTTCAAAATATTGCAGGCCGAGGCTGAGAATGGCCCCACGAGTAAACCTCTGCGCATTGCGACTATCTTCTCATTTGCAGCCAATGAAGAGCAGGACGCCATTGGTGATATTTTAGATGAGAGTTTTGAAGTTAGCGCGATGAACAGCAGCGCGAAAGAGTTTTTGAGCGCCGCGATTACGGATTACAACGCCATGTTTAAATCTAACTATGGCGTGGACAGTAATGGCTTTCAGAACTACTACCGTGACCTTGCCCAGCGCGTGAAGAATCAAGAAATAGATCTGCTCATAGTGGTCGGTATGTTTTTAACGGGCTTTGATGCGCCTACGCTCAATACCTTGTTTGTTGACAAGAATTTGCGCTATCACGGCTTGATGCAGGCATTTTCTCGCACTAACCGCATTTATGATGCGACGAAGACCTTTGGCAATATTGTTACCTTCCGGGACTTGGAACAGGCAACCATTGATGCCATCACCTTGTTTGGTGACAAAAACACCAAAAACGTGGTGTTGGAGAAGAGCTACAAAGAATACATGGAAGGTTTTAACGATATTGCGACTGGGCAGGCGCGTCGAGGTTTTGTTGATATCGTCAAAGAGCTGCAAGAACGCTTTCCAAACCCAGAAAATATTGAAAAAGAACAAGATAAAAAGGAATTTGCCAAGCTATTTGGTGAATACCTCAAAGCAGAAAATATTTTACAAAACTACGATGAGTTTGCTGGATTAAAAGCACTGCAAAGCTTAGATACCAGTGATGAACAAGCTGTTGAAGAGTTCAAGTCAAAGTACTATCTGGACGATGCTGACATCGAGGCAATGCAAACCATCGATATGCCAAGCGAGCGCGCTATTCAAGATTATCGCTCTACCTACAACGATACCCGCGACTGGTTGCGACGCGATAAAGAAGGTCAGGACAAAGATAAGTCAACGGTAGACTGGGACGATGTGGTCTTTGAAATTGATTTGCTTAAATCGCAAGAAATCAACCTCGATTACATTCTTGAACTGATTTTTGATCACAATAAGAAGAACAAGAGCAAAGAAGGCTTGATTGAAGAAGTTCGTCGTATGATCCGCGGTAGCCTTGGCAATAGAGCGAAAGAGAGCTTGGTGGTTGATTTTATTAACCAGACAAACCTAGATGAGATCAATGACAAAGCCAGCATTATCGACGCTTTCTTCAAATTCGCCCAGGCGGAGCAGAAGCGCGAAGCCGATGCCATTATTGCCTCTGAAAAGCTCAATATCGATGCTGCCAAACGCTATATTGCGTCATCACTCAAACGTGAGTACGCCTCTGAAAATGGCACAGCACTGAATGAGGCGCTGCCCAAACTTAGCCCATTGAACCCACAGTACCGAACCCAGAAGCAAACGGTTTTTCAGAAAATTGCCGCTTTTGTTGAAAAATTCAAAGGTGTGGGTGGGCAGTTGTAGTGATATGAAGAGCTCTTTTCACGTAGTTAATGCTTGATGAAAAGAGCTCGATATTTTTAAATTAGTGCTGTTTTTTTTCGAGATAGCAGATATGAATATTCAAATTAGTTTAATTATTATGCATTTTCTGGATAGGTCATTGGCCCACAAATGGAGCTAATAAATAAAGCTACTAAATGATTTCTGTCCAAAAGTGAGTTTGAAACACAAGCGGTCGTTCAACTACAGGCACATCTTGCTACGCAAGAACGCAGAATAAAATGTGGACAACGCTTTGCGTTGACACACAATTTATTTCCGCTTGCACCCGTAGTCACTCCCCAAAATCACAAACCCTTTCTCTATTTTAAAAGATTCACCAAAAAGCTGTTGCGGTGATGAACGTTGCTTGGTCGTTCAGTGATCGCTTTGAAATCAGCAGTGCTGCCGACAATGTGGATCTCGCTTTCAGCTCTGGTTATTGCGGTATAAAGCCATGCTCGGTCAACGATCTTACCTTTTTGCAGTGCAATGATGATTCGGGGAAACTGAGAACCTTGGGCTTTATGAAGGGTTATTGCATAACCCAAGGTCATACAATCTAAAATTGATTGAGTGATTTCTACTTTTTCACCAGTGTCTAGTGTCACTTCACCGTAACTTTCATTTGATGATTCAACGCTTGTTAATGTGCCAAGGGAACCATTCTGAATGCCTTTGTCGTAATGGTTTTTCGTAAACAAGATGGTATCGTTCAATCGCAAGTTCATGAAAAGCTGTTCTTCACGCATCTTGAACTGAAACATTGCACCATTTGGATTTACAGCCGTTTGAATCAACTTATTGATTTCTGTAACCAATGCCTTGGTTGGAGCCATGACCCGACTGTTTTCTGGCGACTGTTGATATAAGTCACAACAAACCTGCGCAATGTCTTTTTTGTCTGTTTCATGAAAATAGATAGCACCGGTTGTCATCCGCTCTGGCACTACGCCTTGGTTAATAAGCTTGGAATACTCAGGTATTCCTGTAAAACCTTCCTGCCGTTTCACAATATCGAGCATGGTGTTGGCGATGACTTTTGAAAGCACGATGTCAGCGAGCACTTTGCCGCAACCAATCGGCGGCAGTTGATCTGGGTCGCCTGTAAAGATAATTCGAACTGTCGGATGAATATGTGTAACCAGTCGATACATGGTTGGCAAATCGACCATGCTTGCTTCGTCAATTACCAGTAAATGTTTACCGTTTGAACCAACTGGCTCATCTCTAAGCAATTTTGCAATGGTTGATGTGGTAAATCCGATGAACTCATGTAGTCGCATTGCTGCTCGACCACTGAGCGCAATCGCATGTATTTCAAAACCTAATTTTGCATAAGCTCGTAATGCAGTTCTTAATACCGTTGTTTTACCAGTGCCTGCACCACCTGTAATACAACTGACCGCATTATCCAAGCAGGTTGTGACCGCTTCTGCTTGTTTCTGTGTCAATTCATAAGGAAGTTCACTAACAGCCACACAATACGCAGCATTTGCTTGTTCATCGTAAAGATTCTTTTGTATCGCAAGCACATTGAGTCGTTTGGCAACGACACTTTCCATGAGTAACTGAGCAGTAGGGTGGTATGTGCCAGTTTCTGGATTCAGTACATATTGCGCTTTGTTAAATCCCGCCTTAAATGCTTGCGCAACTAATTCTTTATCTTTCAGTAGATTAGTTAAGTGTGGTTGCAATGTGGCATGAGTTGAATAGGTATGTCCTTTATCAACTTCTTTACGAATTGACATTTCCAATGCCGCGCTTAAACGACTATCGCCGTTCAGCGCGAAATTATCCCAAGTTTGGCTTTCTTTCACGATGTTATCAACATCCTGAAAAGACATGCCGAATCCTACAAGCACGTAGGGGTTTTGCTTAATTGCATTAATTGATTGTTCGCTATGGTGTTTTAACAAACGCTGCTGAATGCTGGAGGGAATTTTGTGTGCAGACAACCAATTGCAATAAGCCAGATTCTTGTATTTGCTATAGCCTTCGAATAAAGCATTGATAGAATCCTCGCTCAAAACGCCTCTCAAACGTTCTCTGGATGCGGGGGTGTCGTGACTTATAGTTGCATGAAACTCTTTACCAAGCAGTTCCCAAAGTGCTCGTGCTTTGCTTTCTCCGATGCCTCTAAAATCTTTTTCATTAGCAATAAATTGGATCAGTTGTTCTCCCGTTTCCGGCAAGCTGCATTCGATATGAGATGGCGATTCATAAGTGTGCTGTTGCATCACGTAATCACCGATATTTTTATCTTCAACTTGTCTTGTGCCTTTCACTGACCAATGCTGACCAATGGCGGGTAGGACGGGAATGTTTTCTGGATTTGTTTTTATCGTGACGTAGTATTTACCGCTATTTGTCTTGTATGAGTTTTTTTGAAGCGGGATGCCAGTAAATATAACAACATCAGATGAAGCAAAAGGGATGCTGGTTATACGAAACTGGTCTTCGTAAATGTCTCGGATAGTCTTCATCTTGGCATAAACCCCATCTCTGAAAGTGTTTCAGACAGTTCACCAAAACGTGTTAGCTTGTTTTCCAGCTCTTTTACTTTCGCTTTCAGTTCAATGTTTTCGGCTTCGAGTCGGCTTAAGCGTTTTGATTCAAGCGTTCTGTTATGTGCCGTATTATCATAAAGCTTAGGGCCAGCAACGGCTTTGGAGGCAGTGTCAGTCAGGGGCGGCAATACGTCTTTTTCTCTCAACGAATCCTCTAGCGATTGCAATGCATTGCGTAAAGCTGGATTTTGGAGCAATGCTGATTTACCACAGCCCACTGCTTTGGCAATTTCCATGCGATTAAGCTGCCCTTTAAACGTAATTTGCTTAAAGTTGTCATCGGTTTGCGTAGATTGCCATGCAAGGAATGCTGCGAGGTTCTGCTGTGCTTTTTGCTGCCCACTTGCCATTATTTATCCACCTCACCCAAGATTTTGCGTAACCCTGTTATAAAGCCGCGAGGAAAAATTTCGGTGTTGCATTCCATATCCTTTACCTGTCCCGCCAGCGTAGTTTCCCATCCGTGGTCTTCCATGCACTTGTCAGAAATAGCATAGGCGAGTGCTTGTTTTTCAGATTCAGTCAGGATGTTTGAAAACGCTGGCAGCACCTGAATAGTTTGTTCTGCGACAGCATCGAACTGCCGAACAGGGCGTTTATCGATGGTAATATTAGCATGTTGTTTTAGCAGGTTTACCTCATTGCGATAACGATTACGCTCAGCAATGATTTGACCAAACAATGCTCTTACCGCAGCATCGGGAATACGCTCCAGCAGCTTATTATCGGTTGGAATGGCTTTGGATCGAGAGTGCGGTGCAAGTGGCTTTTTGGTATCAGTTTTACACTTTTGTGCCCATGCTTCTATCAGCGTCCGGTAATGTTTATTGTTAGTTGCTCGGATAGACTCATAACCAGGGCCACCTTCGGCAGCGGATATGCGACCGATTTGCGTAATGGAGAAATCCCGTTGACCTGCTTCGGCATAGGCTTGCAAAATACCATTGAGCTTATCCAGTGATTGCTGTGTTCTTGGTACTTTGCCATCTTTTAAATCCGCAAGGATAATATCGATATTGAGTTCCATTAGCCCTCCAACAATGCAGGTTGATGAGTCAGGTGCTCTAAGCACAGTGCTTTATCGGTCAGCGCATTCATGCCTGCCTGTAATAGTTTATGTTCAGTCAGGTATTCACCAGCTTCAATGTAATTAGCGACTTTGCGATAGCCTTCTAGTTTATCGTTTGGGTCTGCAATTTTAGCCATCTGCCGCAGCATGGCATTTGCCGCAATCAATTGTTGCTTTTCATCCATTTCAAGGAAAATTGGCTCAAACCCTTTTTTCATCAACATGCGACTCAGTTGGCGTGAACGTTTTTCAATGGCAGGGGTTTTCCGTAACTCATCCTGTAAATCAGGATAAAATTCCGCATCGTCACACAGTAAGGACAGGTGCAGTAACTCTGAATCGGTTTCAATAAATTTCAGCGCAAAACTAAGGTCTTGCGCTGAGCCAACAGCGATTAATTTATCCTTGGTGTCTTCACTTTTTCTGGTTTCTTCAACATGAATGATTTTGCCAATTAGCTCAAAACAAGCTATCCAATCTTTAGCGTATTCATCTGCTTCCACTGATTGTTTTTCATGACGGCGTTGCAATACCTGCATTTCCTCATGTTTGGTGAAGGGTTTCCCCTGTTCTTCACAGAAAAACTTTTCGTCTTTGAGTGCTTCCAGTTCACCTTCGATTTCAATCGCCAGATTTGCGGCCTGATGAGCTTTATAGCTCAGTTGATTAAACTGTGCGTTCAGTGCAGGTAGATAACGCGCTTCGGTAATAAACCAGCGGCAGCGAACGCAGTTTTCAGGGCCATGCGGGACAGGCCCATAGACTCTAGCCGCAACAACAACTGCATTATTAACCTGTTCTCCGCCGTTCCAGCAGCCGCCCAGTGTGCTCACTTCATCTGATTTCACGGTGTTGCCACCGACTAGACATAGCCCTGTAGCTCGCTCTTCCCAACCAATCGGATTACGGTTAATTAGTGCTGCTTGAATAGTCTCTTCACTGTGATACACCATCTTGCACTCGATTTGCTGCAAGGAGGCGTCTTTCAGAAAGTTGCGAACCGATTGTACTGATTTTTTATCCAATTGCGCATGAGCTTCGTCCATCTTTTCTGCCATCACGGAAGGTGTGATTTTGTTGTAATAGATGGTCATCAGGATACGACTATGCCCTGCCAGTAATTTAGATATAACAGGCAGTGGCAATTGAGTATCCATTGTATAACAAGTAATGAGCGAGACGCGCAGGCTGTGCAATGGAAAAAGTGTCGAAACCAGTGAGGATTTTTGCGTACCTTCTGGATAATCATTAACCAGCTTCAACCGCTGACCGTTATCCAGCGTAACATCCTGTGCTGCAAGCTGGTTTTCCAGTGTCAGCAAAAGTTGATACCAGAAATTATCTATCTGTCTTGCAGCAATTGGTTTTGACCTATCACCTCCTTCTGAGGACGCATCCCGAAACAGAAATGCCACTTCGCCCATGCTTTCCAGTTGTTGTCTGGATTTTTGAGTGGAGGTGTGTTTTTTCAGCAGGGTGGTGCAATCCACAGGCTGCTCAATCGGGTTGTATTTTTCCTGCCAGTTGCGCAGTTTTTCCAGCCAGTACAGCAGTTCTTCGTGCTGCCAAGGAATGAGATAGCCTCGCTCCAATTCCTCTTTGTTCTGGTCAGCCGTTTTGTTGGTATTTATATAAAGCCCTGTTGCGATTTGCCCAATAAGGGAGTCCTCTTTGCGCCGGAACACGCCTTTGCCGAAAGGACGTTTCTCACTGCCGAGGGCAAAGGCGTGTTTTTTATTGATGCGCCACGACCCATTTTCATAACGCCATGTATCCGCTTCACCGCTATCCAGCATTCGCACCTGATAGGTGCGCAGCGGCAGATGTAGTTTGACGAATACCACCATTGCTTTGACGGGCGACCAAATTTGGTGAATGGTAATTTGCTTGTTGTTGCGGGTTATTTCTTTGCTGCGCCATACACAATCAGGGTCAGTGGTATCAATCAGTTCTGGTTCAACCTCAAACCAGTCGCCATCACCACCCCTCTCTCCTTGCCCTGACTGCTGTTGCGCCCACTTCCAGTCTTTAAAGTGACAGTAGTGATAAGCAGGCAGCAGTGTTTTACCGAGAGGCAACTTCTGCTGAATTTCCGCAAGCTTATCCTTATCCGGCATTGGACAGAGAATTTGCCGCAAGTCCTGAATATACCGATAGGGCAAGGGATTACGGACGGTTTCGGTAAGTTTTTGTTCTCTTTTGATTTTGCTGAGCGGGTTTTGAAAAACAGGAATTAATCTGCCATTGTCGTCTTCTTCAGAACCGTGGCGCTCAATCACGAAATCAAGAAACTCGCAGATATAATTTATCCTTTGTGCGATTACAACAGAAGATAACGCTGTTTTTCTGGCGATAATCTCGAATTCCTCACTGGAACAGCAATGTCCTTGAAATCCCTTAAAAAACAGAGCCAAATCCGAAGCATAGGGCGCACACTGAAACAAGTAGGACTCAAAGAGGTGAGTTAATGCAACCTGTTTAGTATTAATCGCTGTGTGTTGCTCCTTCATCCATTCCGCTGCATACTCCTGCCACTGTTGCCACTCAGGGCCAAGCGTTGTCAGCATCCAAGAGAAAGTTAAATCGGACGAGCGACCATCGTATTTCCGAGCTTTTTTAGTCATCTTATTTACCCCGTAATTTTGGATGCTTGCCTGTGAAATATCCCTGCGGGTCAATATCCTCAAAGCCATGCTCAACCAGCGTTTTCCAGTCCAGACTTTTCACTTTAGACTCAGGATTGGCTAGTTGTAATGTCGCTTGGGTGAGTTCGTCAGAGATTTCTTGCTGACTTTTACCTGTATAAATCGTTTGAGACTCCAGTGACTTATGATGCATACAGCGGCGAATCACGAGCGGATTCAGTCCTGAGCGCTCTAATCGTCTGCCATAGTTATGCCGATGACCGTGTGGGTCTAGCCCCTGAGCCTTGCTTGGTTCTAAGCCAATTCGTTTTAAACCTGCGGCGTAACTGCTATGAAAAGCATTGAGTGTGTAGGGTTCACCGAAGGCGCTGTGATGATAGGAAATAAATGCGTAAGGATGGTGGCATTCCACGCTGGCGCGGTACTTTTGATAATTCTTCCAGAGCAACATAAAGACTTTGCTGTAATCGGTTGGAAACCATTGGACTTGGATATAATTATCCTTATTGTCAGGAAGTTTATTTTTCCATCCAATACGCTGCGTACCCATCATTCGGATACGGGGTATACGGGCGTACTCTTCTTTGAGATAGGCTTCTCTGTTTGTTGTCCCACTGCGACTGCGCCAACCATTCGGTGCTTTACCATCAATTTCGTTATAAATTCTTACGATTGCATTATCTGGGTTGTAAGGGTCTTCAAATATATCCGTGACCCACAAGGCCAGCGCTTCACTTTCCCGCAAACCGCCGCCATGCATGAGCAATAGAACCAGCTTATCCCTCAGTGCAACCCTTGGGTCTTTTGCGCCACCCACGCCTTCTTTGAAAAAAGTTTCCCAGTGCGTCTCAGGAAAGGAAATCGCGTCATCTTCGGTTTTAGTTAGCGGGGTGCGGCCTTTGAGGGTTCGCGCTTTACGAATGGTTTTATTAATACTTTTATCTTCGATATGACCTAAGAAATCATTCTGGTTTTTACGAAACCATGCAGCGTAATTGAGGCGTTGTTCGTGTGGTGTTGCATCCCGTAACGGGTTCATTGGCTCTGAGCCTTGTTTTTTTGCAAGCCAATCGGTAAAAGCAGTCAGTCGATAGATGTGTTTATTCACATTGCCAGTTGAGCTGGGAACCCAGTAAAGGCCAGAGGGGTCGAGTCCATCTTCACCAATTGTCCCGCTATATAAACGTTTGGCAAAAGTCTGAAAAAGCATTTTGGGGTCAGAAAATAAATCTTTATTGGCTTCCATGTAAGCCAAAAGCAACGACACCGCCTGAAGAAAACCTTTTATGACTGACGCGCTAACGCCATCTGCTTCTAACTTGAGTACATAGTCAGTAACCGAACTTAATTCTCCTTGTTCAGTGAGCAGCACTGGAAGCTGGCTTTTAATGCCAGTGTTATCTTCAACAATCGTTGCATACACTCTGACGGAAGGCATGGGCTATTACCAAGTTACATATAATACATAAATTACACTATAGTCCCATTATGCTCATAATCAATAAAAAAAGCAGATTTCTCTGCTTTCTTACACATATTACATACTTTAAACAGCTATAGATAACAGAAGTATTACTGGAAATAGAGGTGGCAGTAGAAGTTGATGAGTTGATGATCTGCGGTAAATCTGCGACGGTCGTTGGCGTTACATAACTATTGGTAAATGATATTGGTTGTGAACCAGAGAGCAGCGCGGAACAAACTCCGGTGCCATCGGACTTAATCGCTTTTAATGTCACATTATCGCTATTACCACCCGCGGTAAATGTAGGGATATCAAATGATAATGCCGATGAAACAAACGGTAGTTCACAGGTGCTATCAAGAACACCATTTTTAAAACAGGCATAGGCTGAACCACTAAGCCCTAATTTAACATTTTCCGCAGTATAATGGCTGAGGCTTACAGTACCTGTACCATTCGTTAACGTTACCGGATTACTACTCCAACCTGATATCGGGGCTGATAAAGCAATAGAGGAACTGGCCGTAGTATCTTTCATGCATGAACTGGTGTCGCTGTTGGTGCAGGCATTAACAGTTATTGTTGCTGGCTCGCAGAGCCTGACATTACATACTTTTATGTCAATTAGCTCCTGCACTCTTGCTCCAGTATCATACAAAGTGCAAATGATTGCAAGATCACGTCGTCCTTTTTTGGTAAAAGTATCTGGTTGTTCTAAAAGTAACTTCAAGCATTCCATGGATAAATATTGAATATAAGCATGATTCGTTTTTTTAAACGGTATTCCAAGTATCCGCTGGCTTTCATACAGGATGTCTGGGTATTCACTCTGGGCATATCGAAAAAAACTATGAATCGCAGCAAGACGCTGGTTTCGTGTATTTATGCTTAAGCATCTTTCTTTTTCTAACCATAAAAGAAATTCTTTTATGCGATCTACAGTTATGTCTTTAAAGGTTATTCGCTCAGGCGTTAGCCTGTATGAATCAATAAAGAACTTCAACATTTGTTTAAAAGCATCTCTGTAGGAACGTATTGTATTTGGACTTACATTTCTTTGGCCCGGAAGAAACTCTGACAAGTATCGTGTCAATATCCTTGCAAAGTCAGTATGTTTCATGCCAATTCACCTCCGGTATTAGCCAAGAACAATTTTTCTCTACTTTGCTAGTGATATCTGGATACAAATCCGCCGTA
>ERZ650306.1599-NODE-1599-length-12594-cov-20.879655_pt1 | contig 12594 bp, 10 predicted proteins | sample MGYA00376242_ERZ650306 | MGnify/ENA primary metagenome ERZ650306 (study PRJEB26733, sample SAMN07839244) | wastewater metagenome | biome: urban; feature: wastewater treatment plant; material: waste water | place: USA: North Carolina | collected 2016-03-31 ...
AAGATTCTTTGGGTTTGGTTTGTGCGACTTATGCACGAACAAAAACAAGTGTCGGGATTATTTGGGATCATGGTGTTGCCAACTCAGCTGCTAGCACTAGATCAGTTAGTATTTTAGCAATAGGAAAATAATAATGATTTTATTTAGTGTTTCAGAACAGATCTTTTATGATTCAGATTTTAATTATCCTGAATTACCAGATGATTTAACTGAGGTTTCAACAGATAAACATTTTGAATTATTAACAGCAATCAATAGTGGATGTATTATTTTTTCTGATTTAACTTACTCAGATCCGAGACCTAGTCAATTCCACGAGTGGGGCGGTACAAGATGGATTGACCCAGGATCAGAAGAAGAAAAACTAGCATACAAGCGTTCACAATATCCAAAACTAACACGTTATCAATTTATGCGTGGCATGCTTGAATATGGTTATGAAGCAGAAGACATTGAATCTCAAATCTTATTAATTGAAGATGAACGCACACGCAAATTGACGATGATTGGTTTTAAAGACGCGGGGAACTTTGTTCGTACAGACCCAAGTATTGATGTTGTGCGTGACATGTTAGGTAAAACTGATTTAGATATCGATGAATTTTGGGAGTTGTGTACGAAGTTTTAGTGCAGAATAAATGCAAATAGTTAAGTGCAGAATAAAAAATAAAACAGTGCAAAAAAAATCGAAAACTTACACACGTCCAGGATGATTTTGGTGCTCATGTATTCATGCAGCGGGAAAAACTGAGCCAGGTAAGCGCGAACGATCAGGCCGTAAATGTTGCGCTGGCTTGCCGTCAGGCCAGACACGTCGCCAACGTGCATCGTCGGGATGATGCCGTGGTGAGCTGTGATCTTTGCGTCGTTCCAGGTCTTGGATTTAATGCTGGGATCGGCCGCGTCGATGATGCGTCCCCACTCGGGATTGACCTTCTTGACTGCGGCCAGTACCTGGGGGGCGTCTGCGTGCTGCGACTCGGGAAGGTAGTCGCAGTCGGTGCGCGGGTAGCTGGTCAGCTTCTGCTCGTAGAGGGCCTGACAGACCTTCAACACCTCTTCTGCGGAATAGCCAAACTTCTTGGAAGCGACCAGCGTAATGTCGGACAAAGCAAAAGCCCGAGGGTGAGTGTCTTTCTTCGGCGTATCGCTGTGCTCGATGATCGTGCCGCTTTTGCCTGCAACTGCCTGCGTGATGGCATCGGCTTCTTTCTTGTCGATCAACCGACCTTCCGGGTCTAGGCCGGCCTGGTCTTCCTTCGCTATCCACTCAGCGGCGAAGCTACCCTTATCATGCTTGAAACTGGCCTGGATGTTGAAGAAATCAATGGCCTTGAAGGCTTCAATCTGGCGATCCCGCTGCACTACCAGGGCGAGGGTCGGAGTCTGTACCCGACCTATCGAAAGAACCGCTTGGCCACCGCCACGCTGGGCGCGCAGTGTGTAGGCGCGGCTAAGGTTCATCCCTATCAGCCAATCGGCCCGGCCTCGCCCTAGCGCCGCCTCCGCCCAGCCCTTGTACGTCTCGTTATCCTTGAGTGCAGCCAGGCCACGCTGGACGGATACCGAATCCTGCGCGGATACCCAAAAGCGTTTGACCGGCTTGTTGTTGTTGAAGTGCTCCAGGACAGCATCCACAAGAAGCTGCCCTTCCCTATCTGGGTCGCCGGCATTAACGATCTGCGATGCTTTCTTAACGAGTTGGCCGATAGCAGCGAGCTGCTGCTTTGCATCCGGTTTTGGCTCACTGATCCAGGTTTCTGGAATGATCGGCAAGTCTTCCGCCCGCCAGATTTTCTTGCCCGAGTTGTTGCGCGGCACGTCTTCCGGCAAGTAAACATCCGGCTCGGCTTGCTCCAGCATGTGGCCAAAGCACCAGGTCACGAAATCGTCACCACACTGAATGAAACCGTCGCCGCGACTGGTTGCCCCCAGCTCGCCGGCAATGGCTTTTGCTACCGATGGTTTTTCTGCGATGAAAAGGCGCATGTTGGTCTCCTTACCAAGTGACTACGGGGCGAATCACGCCCTTGATCTGATTGCGGCTGATCGGCCCGTAGTAGCGGCCGTCAAATGAGGTTCCGCTTACGTCCGACATAAGCAGCAACTCGGAATTTCCGAGCGTGTAGTGAGTGGCCTGGTAGCGCGGCAACTCCCGGCCGGCTTTGTCAGTAGCCAGGGGGGTGCTAAGCGGGAGTAGTTGGCCGTTGACAGTTACACCTTCGCCGGTCACAGCGACATGATCGTCTTTAGCCGCTAAAACGCGCTTCATCATGAAGCCGTACCCGCCAGGGCAGAAGCCGGCCCCGATATAGCCCCGCTCCTTGGCGTCATCGAAAACGCCGACCTGCGGCGGGCAGAAAATGACATAAGCCCCCTTCTCTACCGGCTCTTCCGTGAGCCAGTAGAGGCCGACCGGAATGCTCTTGGTGGTATTCACCCGAGCACCTGCCGAGTAGCACCCAACACCCAGCAGCAGCGCGGTGGTGCCAACGATGGTTGTCCCGATGGTGAACTTCTTGAGGAACTGGTTCATATCGTGATGGCCTCCGACGCCTGCGGCTCTTGAGCGAGACGCAGCTTGTCGCTTGCCTTCGGTGCAGGGATTGAGGCCCTTGCCTGGAAAACAGGGTCTTTAAAGTAGAGGGGCTGCTTCCCGTAGATCGCTGGATAGCCAGCCATATAGACAACCATGTCGCCCGCTTGGGTTATGTCACCGGCCGCTGACTTGATCGGGCCGGGCATCCGCAAGCACTCGTCAGGTGTCAGCAAGGGGCGCTGCACTTCTTGCATCGTCCTGGACACCTGGCCCAGCAAAGCACTGGTGCGCCGGCCGCTGGTGGTGATCTGCTCTTTGACTACAGTGGTTTGCCCCGTGAGCTTGGAAAGGTGCTCTGCCGTTTCCACGCGGTTAGGTGGATATGCGTTCTGGACGTGACAGTTCGAGGTAATTGTTTCGTCAGGCCCATAGCCGGTTTCCCTCGACTTGAGCTGGTTAATGTCCTGGCAAATCAGGTAGCACTTGATCCCGTAACCGGCAACGAATGCCAGCGACTCTTGCAGAATCTCCAGCTTTCCAAGGCTTGGGAACTCGTCAAGCATCGCTAGCAGGCGGTGGTTGTAGTGCGCGACTGGACGGCCGTTCTCGAAGTCCATCTTGTCGGCCAACAGGCGAATAATCATGTTGATGAGCACACGCACCAGGGGGCGCAAACGTGCCTTGTCGTTCGGCTGTGTGACGATGTACAGGCTGACCGGGTTGTCATGGTTCATGAGGTCTTTCACCTTGAACTCTGACGCGCTGACGTTGCGGGCAACAATCGGGTCGCGGTACAGGGACAAGTAAGACTTAGCCGTAGACAGTACCGAGCCGGCTTCCTCTTCTGGTCTGTCCATCATGTCGCGGGCGGATGAGCCAACCACTGGATGGTTCTTGCCGTTGACGTGGCCGTAGGTGGTCATTTCCATCCACAGCTCGCCGAGGTCGCGGTCTGGATCAGCCAGGATGCGGTCAACTTCTGGCAGGGTGGCCAACGTGCCTTCGATCTTGCTCTTGTACAGAACGTGCATGATGAGGCCGACCAGCAGGGCCTGACTGGTTTTCTGCCAGTGGCTTTCCAAGCCCTTGCCGTCCGGGTCAACGATCAGGGTTGCCAGGTTCTGCACGTCCCCTACTTCGTTCTCTGTGCCAATGCGGATTTCATCCAGCGGATTCCAACGCACGCCGCCGTTGCTGGTTGCAGGCTCGAAGCGCAGCACCTTGTTGTTTGCGTGCTTCTGCCGCCAACCGGACGTTAAAGCCCACAGCTCGCCCTTGAGGTCGGTTACAACCGTGCTTGCCGGCCAGGACAGCAGTGTTGGGATAACCAGACCGACGCCTTTACCCGAACGGGTCGGGGCATAGGTCAAGATGTGTTCCGGCCCGTTGTGTCGCAGATAGTGCTGGATGCCGTTCTTGTCCAGCCAGGCCCCCACATAGACGCCTGTGTGGGAGGGAATGGACTTGCTGGTAACAACCTCCAGCGCAGTCCGGTCACGCTGCAGCAGGCCAGCAGCCTGAATGTCCTTCTTATTCGCCCAACGGGCCGAACCGTGCAGGTACTCGTTGGCCTTGGAGCTGTTGGCCTGGATCATCTTGGTGATCGCCAGGCCCAGCAGGCCCATGCCCGAAGCCAGGACGCCGATGCCACCGGCTCGCATCACAGCCTCGGGATAGGTGCCATACCACTTGGCAGCCCAGGTCAGAATCGACCACGGGGCATAGACATGATTGACGTGCGGGCCTAGTACGTCCTGGTACTTGAAGTCATAGGCGAAGTATTGGGTCGCTGCGGCCAGGCCGACCCCAATGGAGAGTAGCGACAGGGCGGGAATGAACTTCCCCACTCCGGGCTTCTTTGCCCGTACCTGCGGCCCGACTGCATTGTTGAACTTGTCTTTTGAAATCATCTGCTTCTTCCTTTGCTTTTGATCGCACCTGTAGCGCTTGCTGTGACCGGATCGCCCAGCTTCATGCGCTTCATGCGCCGCGCTGTAGCCTCATTGACGGGCAGTACCAAGAGTTCATCACCACGTTTAAGCAGCGCCATCGACTGCCCCTCAACCTGGCGTAATCCCTCAAATGTTGCCGGCCCATCATCGGCCTGATTATATAGTCTGTGCTTCGGTATATCGAAGCCTTTCGCCCGTTTATCCTCCCGCTCGGCGACGTATTGCCTTGCAGCTTGAGCGCTGGAAATAGCTTTACCCTCGGGCGCTATTCCTCCTGACCTAGAAACATCCCGTCGCAACCCGTTATCTGGTTTGGCTCCTTGGTGCTCCACGACACCAGGAACATCACGCGGCAATAGCACTTCACTTCCGTGGGTGAGCTGAACCACACCGAGTTTGGACAGCGCTCGCAAACGGTTCTGGCTTTCGGGCGGCGGCTTGCGTCCAACTCTTGCAACACCAGGCTTTGCGGTTCCTCCAGGGGAGCGAACGGTGACTCGTCCACTGGTTGCTGTTCCAGCTCGTCCAGAAAGCCCGGTTCCAATGGTTCGTCCCCGAACTCCAGCACCTCGCCCGGCTCCGGTGGTTCGTCCGCCCCTGGCGGCGTTGAGTCCATCGACGCCAGCGCCTGCGCCAGCAGCTCGTCCTCTGTCAGTTCTTCCGACATTGCTTCTCTCCTTCTCTATTGCTTGTTGCAGTGATTGACGACGCTGCTCTAGGGCTGGATCGTCGAACTTGATTGGCAGGCTTCTAATTGCCGCCGTTTGTGCAACCAGCTCCTTAAACTGATCGGAGCCGGTGATTGTGATTTTTTCCCCATAGCGCGCAGCGGCCATCCGCAAGGCAGTCTCAATGCCGTCAAAGTTGGCCCCTCTGGATAGTTGAAGTTTGCTGCCGTCATCCCGGATTGCGGATGCTCCCGCACGGTAGATAACGGTGCCTTCTTTCGTGATGTGGTCTTGCTCAATCGGAGCGGCCTTGGCTGGCTGCTTTTGCCCTTCAGCTGCAACCGCATCCCCCTGCAACCCCTTCACTCCTGGACGTGCGCGAAGCGCTTTCAGGGCGTCCTGGTCTCCATCCAGGGCCTTTGCTTGAAGCCAGTCAGCCCACTGCCGCGCCTTGCGTGACGTGTTGATATTTTCAATGGCTTTGATGTGCTCGGCGCGCAGGCTAGTTACTTGCTCCTGGAGCGATTTGCTTGTGCTTGCATAAAGCAGCTTCTTCGTCAGGCCAGGGGTGGCCATCAGCTTGATTGAAGAGCGCTTTAGCTTGGCCACATTCTTGGCATGCTCAATCGCCCTGTCGCGGCGATCACGGGCCGCTGCCAGCTCCTTGGCCTTCGTATGCCGTACTGCGTTCTGCTCGTCACGGAAGCGCGCATAAAGCTCTGTGGTATCTGACTTGTGCCCTACAGGATTTTTCTCATAGCGCTTGCCACTGTCGATCTGGATAGATTGCAGGGTGGACAAGCCGCGTAGCCGGTTTTTACTGGCGGGTGGCGGGCTACGCCCTACCCGCCCGACTCCCGGCTTACGCGGGTGTGGCTTGCCTTGTTTGAGTGAGGCCCGGGTTTGCTGACGTTGATTCTCGAACGCCCCAAGGCGTTCCTCTAGCTTGCTTTTGGACAGGTCACGGGCGACGGTGCTGGCCTTGACCATCGTGCCGGCCTGGTCGGTTATTACCAACCCATTGCCGCGCTCGCGTAGCTCCAAACCATTTTCGTGCAGCACCTGGTGCAACTCATTCCAACTCTTCGCGCCCTGGACTTGCTCCAAGCATTCGCGGCGCACCCAGCTAAGCAGGCTCTCGATGCCGGCGTGCTGCTCCATGTCGTTGGCCCGGCATTCGCTCACGCCTTTTTTACGGGCGTGGTTTACCTGCTGCAATCCGTGCTCAAGCTCCAAGCGGGCGCATATATCGCCCAGCGTCTTGAAGTCTCGATATGGCTCATGGAGCGTGTGGCGCTCAGGGTGAATCTTGTTGATCGCAATGTGGATGTGCAAACAGTCAGTGTCGTTATGCACAGCACTGACACGCTGATGATTTTGATAGCCGATTGCGCTGCACACGCGATCTTCAATGTCGCGCAGCACTTCGCTTGAAGGTTGCTCTCCCGGCGCGAGACTTATCAGCAAGTGATAGGTCTTATCGCCTTCGGCACGGGTGTTGATCTTCTGAGTGTGCAGAACCTCATGCACCGCCCATGAAAGTTCTTCGGTCTGGCAATTGGTGACACGAACCTGACCGACCCGCTCATTGATTCCCTGGCTGCTGGTGATGTATTTCACCAGCCCGGCGAAGCTGCTCTTCTTCGCCGAGTTCATTGGAATGCGCTTGGCGATCATCTGCCCGCGCCTTTTTTAGCGGCTAAAAAAAGACTCATGCTTTCTTTGCCAGCTCTAAAAGAGCTGCCTGCGTTTCACCGATCCTGTCCAGGACAACCCGGATGGTTCTGTGCAACTGCTCTTCCTCAATCCCTGCAAGTCGCTTGTCGCTCACAAGCCACATTTTCAGAAGCCCGCCTAAGCGGCCTTGATCGGCATTGACCTTGGCCAACTCCAGGACAAGGCGACTGTCGATCACGCTTTGCAGCTCATAGCCAAGGCCGACCGCCCGCATGTAAGCCGCAACGGACTTACCAGCAGCGCGGGCGCTGTCCTCAATTTTTGCTTTTTCTTCTGGCAGGACAGGCACCCGTAAATGGGTGTCCTTCCTGGTGATTTTCTTATCGTCCATCCCGCTTTCCTTTGCGGCTTTGCCTCTGCTTCTGACGGCGGTAGCCGTCCAGCCTCGCAGAGCAAGATGCCCCGTTGAGTGCGAAGCGCGAATAAGGGCAAGTGAAGATAGTTAACCGGCTTGCCGGTTAGCTAACTTCACTTATCTTGCCCGGCTCTTCGAGCCGTTTAACGCCAGGTGAGTATCGCATACAAAGCCGATTGATCCACCTCTAGGCAACGATAAAACGCAGATTAACAACGGATATAGTGAAATCGCGCAGAATCGGGCTAGAATGGGGCGTGCAAGGCTTCAATCGGTTTAGAATCGGCTTTAAATCGGGGTAATGATGGGTATGGAATCGACATGGCTAAGAGCGGCAAAAGCCTTTCTGAGCGCATAGCAGAACGTGCGCAGAAGAAGAAACAGCCAGGCCGAGCGGGTAAAAATCGGGCGGCATTTCTGGCTGTTCGGGATGAAGTACGGCAGGCCCTCGATGACGGATGGCCTGTAAAAGACGTTTGGGAAACGCTCTATGAAGAAGGTGCTATTGCCTTCCGATATGACGCTTTCATTGGGTACGTCAAGAAGCTGATTCGTCAGCCGGCAACTGTCACCCTACCCGTACCAGTAGTGCAGGAAGCTCCAGCCAGGCCAGCAACACCGGCCAAAACACCAGCGGCCAAACCGAAGCCAACACCAGCGCCGACCACTCCTGCGCCGGTCGTAACCAAGCCGAGCACACCGGCCAGCTTCTCGTTTGACTCAACTCCAAGGAAAGAGGATTTACTCTAATGGCAAAGATCCACATGGTTCTCCAGGGCAAGGGCGGCGTCGGCAAGTCCGTGATCGCTGCTCTGATCGCTCAATACAAAGCAAGCAAGGGCCAGGCTCCCTTGTGCCTCGACACTGATCCGGTCAACTCGACATTCCACGGCTACACGTCTCTGAATGTTCGCCGCCTCCAGATAATGGATGGCGATGAAATCAACTCGCGCAACTTCGATAGCCTGGTCGAACTGATCGCACCGTCAAAAGATGACGTTGTGATCGACAACGGGGCCAGCTCCTTCGTGCCCCTCTCCCACTACCTGGTAACGAACCAGGTGCCGGCATTGCTGCACGAAATGGGGCATGAGCTGGTTGTTCACACCGTCATCACGGGGGGCCAGGCGCTGGTCGATACCCTGAGCGGGTTCGCCCAGCTCGCCAGCCAGTTCCCGGCCGAGGCCCGTTTCGTGGTCTGGCTCAACCCGTATTGGGGGCCGATTGAGCATGAGGGCAAGACATTCGAGCAATTGAAGGCATACACGGCGAACAAGGCTCGGGTTGCCGCCATCATTCAAATCCCCGATTTGAAAAAGGAAACTTACGGCCAAGACCTGAGCGACATGCTCCAGGATCGCCTGACCTTCGATGACGCACTGGCCCTGGAATCGCTGACGATCATGACGCGCCAGCGCCTCAAGATCATCAAGGGCCAAATCTACGCACAGCTTGAAAATGTGCCCGTTCTGTAAGAGGTGGCGCTGTGAGTGATCCGGTAGATGAGCTGATTAAAGAAATCGCGGTTAAGCACAACATCGCCGTCTCCCGTGACGATCCGATCATGGTGCTCCACACGATCAACGAGCGCTTAATGCGAGACTCTGCGAAGGCCCAACAGGACATGCTGGACACCTTCAAGGAAGAACTAGAAAGCATTGCCTTCCGGTGGGGTGCTGATGCAAAGGAAAAAGCCGAGCGCATCCTAAACGCTGCACTGACGGCAAGTCGGGAAACGATGGCCAAGGTAATGCAGGACAGCGCGAAGGCAACGGCTGATGCCGTCAAAGCCGAGGTAGATGCAGCCCTCCGCCGTGTGACCGCCCCTGTTGAAGATGCCACGCGAATCGCTCGACTCAATATCGCGGCCGCTTGCCTGGCCTTCGCGGCTGCTGCAATAGTCCTATTTGCGTCCTTGTGAGTTGAGCCCCCACTAAAAACCCCGCCGAGGCGGGGTTTTTTTATGGCTATGTCCCAATACCGTGTTGCAAGGATGTTGCCGCTGACCGAAAACTGACCCAGTAGAGGCTGTTCTGCCGACTGAAAACTGACCCAGGTGTTCAACTGCTTCTGCTCAATTTTTGAGCAGGAGAACACAGGGTGATCAGTATGGAAATGATGGGCAAAATTCGCCGGATGTATTTCCGCGACAAGCTGTCGCTGCATGAGATAGCCAAGCGCACCGGGTTGGCGCGCAACACGATTCGCAAGTGGGTCAGAGCACCTGAGGCCAAGCCGCCGGTCTACCAACGCCGCGCGATCTTCAACAAACTCAGCCCTTTTCACGCCACGCTGGAGCAGGCGCTAAAAGCCGATTCGCTGCGGCCCAAGCAACAGCGGCGCAGTGCCAAGGCGCTGTTGGCGCAAATCAAAGCCGAAGGTTATGACGGTGGCTACAGCCAGCTCACCGCGTTTATCCGTGCCTGGCGAGGGGGACAGGGCAAGGCGTCGCAGGCCTTTGTGCCGCTGACCTTTGCTCTTGGCGAGGCGTTTCAGTTTGACTGGAGCGAGGAAGGCTTGCTGGTCGGCGGCATTTACCGGCGTATGCAGGTGGCACATCTGAAGCTGTGTGCCAGCCGTGCGTTCTGGCTTGTGGCGTATCCGAGCCAGGGCCATGAGATGTTATTTGACGCCCATACACGCTCGTTCGGCTCCTTGGGCGGCGTGCCGCGCCGGGGCATCTACGACAACATGAAGACCGCCGTCGACAAGGTCAATAAGGGCAAAGGCCGGGCGGTGAATGCGCGCTTTGCGGTGATGTGCGCGCATTACCTGTTCGATCCGGACTTCTGCAACGTCGCCGCTGGTTGGGAAAAGGGCATCGTTGAAAAGAACGTGCAAGACAGCCGCAGGCGTATCTGGCTAGACGCCCAGGACTGCCAGTTTCACTCCTTCGAGGAACTCAATGCCTGGCTGGGCCAGCGCTGCCGCGCGCTTTGGAACGAGCTGACGCACCCTCAATACAGCGGGCTGAGTGTGGCCGAAGTGCTGGAGTTGGAGCGCGCTGAACTGATGCCTGTGCCAGCGCCATTCGACGGTTACGTCGAGCGGCCTGCGCGGGTCTCCAGCACCTGCCTGGTCAGCGTCGGGCGCAACCGCTACTCGGTGCCGTGTGAGTATGCGGGTAAGTGGGTCAGCAGCCGTTTGTATCCGACGCGAATCGAGGTGGTGGCTGACGACGCGCTGATCGCCAGCCATGTCCGCTTGCTGGATCGCGACCAGGTCAGCTATGACTGGCAGCACTACCTCCCGCTGATCGAACGCAAGCCCGGTGCGCTGCGCAACGGCGCGCCCTTTGCTGATCTGCCGGCGCCGCTGCGTCAGCTTAAGCACGGTCTGGGGCGTCATGCCGGCGGTGACCGGATCATGGCGCAAGTTCTGGCTGCCGTACCGGTCGCCGGGCTCGATGCGGTGCTGGTGGCTGTTGAGCTGGTACTGGAAAGCGGCAGCCTGAGCGCCGAACACATCCTCAATGTCGTGGCGCGCCTGGCCGCGACCGAACCACCACCCAGCGTCGAAACCCACTTGTCGCTCAAGGAAGCCCCCGTCGCTAACACGGCGCGCTACGACCGCCTGCGTGGCCAGACCGAGGAGATCGGTCATGCGTGATTTGATGGCGGAACTCAAGGAGCTGCGCCTGCACGGCATGGCCACGGCCTGGGCGGAGTTGACTGCGCAGGGTGAGTCGAACACAGCCTCGTCCAAGTGGCTGCTCGAACACCTGCTGGAACAAGAGCACACAGATCGCGCCATGCGCTCGGTGAGCCACCAGATGAACATGGCCAAGCTGCCGATGCACCGCGACCTGGCCGGCTTCGACTTCAGCGCCTCCAGCGCAGACGCTCGTTTGATCAGCGAACTGGCCAGTCTGGCCTTTACCGACACCGCGCAGAACGTGGTGCTGATCGGTGGGCCTGGCACCGGTAAAACCCACCTGGCCACTGCGCTGGCCGTGTCCGGCATCACCCGGCACGGCAAGCGCGTGCGCTTCTACTCCACGGTCGATCTGGTCAATCTGCTGGAGCGCGAAAAGCACGACGGCAAAGCCGGGCGGATCGCCCAAGCTCTGCTGCGCATGGATCTGGTCATCCTCGACGAACTGGGTTATCTGCCCTTCAGCCAGGCCGGCGGTGCGTTGCTGTTTCACCTGCTATCCAAGCTGTACGAACACACCAGCGTGGTGATCACCACCAACCTGAGCTTCGCCGAATGGTCGAGCGTGTTCGGCGACGCCAAGATGACCACCGCCCTGCTGGATCGGCTGACCCACCACTGCCACATCGTCGAAACCGGTAACGAGTCCTATCGCCTGCAACACAGTAGCTTGGCGGCCCAGGCCAAGATCAAATCACGGGAGCGAAAGCGTAAGGGCGGCCAGGAACCGGAGGACGATGAGCCGTTCTGATTTCATGGCGACGACGGCCTGCTACATGGCTGCGTGTGGCAGGTCTTAAACAACTGAACTGGGCTAGCGAAGGAGTGGGGGCAACAGCAGCTGCGCTGGTAGACTTATCCACAGTTGCTGGTAACAAAATCAGCAATCCGCCCTGGGTCAAATTTCAATCGGCAGGGTGGGTCAATTTTCCATCAGCGCCAACACACTAAGCAACCATCAGAAAATTTTGACTGTACGCCAAAAAATTCGCATCTACCAGCATCTAAACAGGCGTTGTTGATTATCATAAAACACTGACACTGTATTATATAATCGTGCTTTTGTGTTATTTTTTTAATATTTACTGATTACGTACTTGCTTAACCACTCAGTTGCGCTATAATTAATAGACGCGAAATTTAAATCTCTAATTTTCCAACACTTAGTAAAACCTCGTTTGCCATCCCACTACCATTGTAGGAGCAAATCAGGAGACATAAAAAATTAGCGGTAGCGTGCCTGGCCCTCTAGATAAGTATTGGAGACTGTAATGAAGTTTGAAAAGTCACAGACAGCAATCGACCACCTGACTCCCGAGCAACACCGAATTACCCAGGAGGCGGGCACCGAAAGGCCCTTCACGGGCGAGTACAACGACAACAAGGAGCCTGGCATCTACGTCGACATAGTGTCGGGAGAGCCACTGTTCGCTTCGACGGACAAGTTCGATTCGGGTACTGGCTGGCCCAGCTTCACCAAGCCGATCGTTTCGGCAAACGTGAACGAGGTGCGGGACAGCGCACACGGCATGGTCCGGACGGAGGTCAGGTCAGTACACGCAGACAGTCATCTCGGCCATGTGTTCCCCGATGGTCCTTCCGACCGCGGCGGTCTGCGGTACTGCATCAACTCAGCGTCCCTTCGCTTCATCCCGCGCGACGAGATGGAGTCCGAGGGATACGGTGAAT
>ERZ650306.1609-NODE-1609-length-12539-cov-4.490788_pt1 | contig 12539 bp, 9 predicted proteins | sample MGYA00376242_ERZ650306 | MGnify/ENA primary metagenome ERZ650306 (study PRJEB26733, sample SAMN07839244) | wastewater metagenome | biome: urban; feature: wastewater treatment plant; material: waste water | place: USA: North Carolina | collected 2016-03-31 ...
TCTCTAAAGAGAGTATAAAATATGAAAAAGTTGCCAAAATAAGAAAAAACGAGAAAATAAGAGAAATTAAGAGTTATCACGAGAGAAAAAAAGAGAATTACAAAATTCATGCATTTGCGAAATGAGGTGGAAAACACTATAGTAAGAACCATCAAGTAGCACTCGAATGAACTGAGTGCTAATAAATAAAACTGAATGAAATCTTGAAGGAGGAAACATAAATGAAGTTAGTACCTTTAGGTGACAGAGTTGTATTAAAAGAGTTAAAAGCAGAGGAAACCACAAAATCCGGTATCGTACTTCCGGGACAGGCACAGGAGAAACCGCAGCAGGCTGAGGTTATCGCAGTAGGACCTGGAAAAGTAGAAGACGGCAAAGAAGTAAAAATGGAAGTTGCAGTCGGAGATCAGGTAATCTATTCCAAATATGCAGGAACCAACGTCAAACTGGAAGACGAAGAGTACATCATCGTAAAACAGGATGACATTCTGGCAGTTGTAAAATAAAGAATAATCAAGTAAAAATCAGGAGGCATGACAATCATGGCAAAAGAGATTAAATATGGAGCAGAGGCAAGAAACGCTCTTCAGAATGGTGTAAACCAGCTTGCAGATACCGTACGTGTAACCCTTGGACCGAAAGGAAGAAACGTTGTTCTGGACAAACAGTACGGCGCTCCGCTCATCACAAACGATGGTGTTACGATTGCAAAAGAGATCGAGCTGGCAGACGGCTTTGAAAACATGGGCGCACAGCTCATCAAAGAAGTTGCTGCAAAGACCAACGACGTAGCAGGTGATGGTACCACAACCGCAACCGTTCTGGCACAGGCTATGGTAAACGAAGGAATGAAAAACCTGGCAGCAGGTGCGAACCCGATCGTTCTTCGTAAGGGAATGAAGAAAGCAACCGATAAAGCTGTTCAGATCCTTGCAGAGATGAGCCAGCCGGTAGCAGGCAAAGAGCAGATTGCAAAAGTTGCAGCTGTTTCTTCCGGAAGCGAAGAAGTAGGCCAGATGGTAGCTGACGCTATGGAAAAAGTTTCCAAAGACGGCGTTATCACCATCGAGGAGTCCAAGACCATGCAGAACGAGCTGGAGCTGGTAGAAGGTATGCAGTTCGACCGTGGATATATCTCCGCTTACATGTGCACCGATATGGAGAAAATGGAAGCCGTTCTCGACAATCCATATATCCTGATTACCGATAAGAAACTGTCCAACATTCAGGAAGTTCTTCCGCTGCTGGAGCAGATCGTACAGAGCGGCGCAAGACTGCTGATCATCGCTGAGGACGTAGAGGGCGAGGCTCTCCAGACACTCGTGATCAACAAACTGCGCGGAACCTTCAACGTAGTAGCTGTCAAAGCACCGGGATACGGCGACAGAAGAAAAGCAATGCTCGAGGATATCGCAATCCTGACCGGCGGCCAGGTGATCTCCGAGGAAGTTGGTCTGGAATTAAAAGACGCTACTCTGGAAATGCTCGGACGTGCAAAATCTGTTAAAGTTCAGAAAGAGAACACCGTTATCGTTGACGGTGCCGGCGCAAAAGATGCCATCGCAGCAAGAATCGGCCAGATCAGATCCCAGATCGAGGAGACCACTTCTGAGTTCGATAAAGAGAAACTGCAGGAGAGACTGGCTAAAATGGCAGGCGGCGTAGCTGTTATCCGTGTAGGTGCAGCAACCGAGACCGAGATGAAAGAAGAAAAACTCCGTATGGAGGATGCTTTAAATGCAACGAGAGCAGCCGTAGAAGAGGGTATCATCGCAGGCGGCGGTTCTGCATACATCCATGTAACAACACAGCTTGCAGAGCTGATTGACAGCCTGGACGGCGACGAGAAGATCGGTGCAAGAATCGTACAGAAAGCACTCGAGGCTCCTCTGTTCCACATCGTAACAAACGCAGGTCTGGAAGGCGCTGTTGTGATCAACAAAGTAAAAGAGTCCAAAGTAGGTGTTGGATTTGATGCATACAACGAAGAGTATGTAGACATGATCCAGGCTGGTATCCTTGATCCGGTTAAGGTTACCAGAAGCGCACTGCAGAACGCTACCAGCGTTTCCGCAACCCTGCTGACCACCGAGTCCGTAGTTTCCACCATCAAAGAGCCGGCTCCGGCTATGCCGGCAGGCGCAGACGGCGGAATGGGAATGATGTAATTTCCGGGATAAAAATGTCTGGTAAAACAAAATAAGAAAACCGGCTGGCAAAGACCGTAGCGGAACATGGGTTCCGAAGTCCTGTCTTTGCCGGCCGGTTTTTTAGTGGAAAGTTTTTCTTCCATTTCGCATGGCTCTGAATCGTTACAAAAAATTTCAGAAAGTTTTCATGCTTTCGCCGGGCGGCGTATATGGACGCTTCCGGCGTTTTATGCTATACTGATTTGTAGGATGTTGGGGGAAATACAACAAAGGAGAAGAAACACACATGGCAAGTCGTTATGAATCCGACATGACAAGGAAGGAGAAGATGCAGCTCGAAAAAGAGAAGCTGTCGAAAATGAATTTTAAAGAGAAACTGGCCTATATCTGGGAATACTACAAGGCTGTCATTTTCGGCATCATCGCTGTTATCTTCATCATCGGCACGATTGTGAATATCCATGAAAATGCGAAGTATTATGACCTCGTGAGCATTGCCGTAGTGGATTACGCAGGACTGCAGGATGTAAGTCCGATCGAGGAGGACCTAAAAGAAGCGCTCGGAACCGGAGATAAGTACGAAAAGGTAAGCATCGATACGAGCTACAGCTTCGGTGAAAACCTGGAAAACGCGGATTACAACACGCTGATGAAATTCACAGCCGTGATTGCCGCACAGAGCATGGATGCTCTGATCTGTTCACAGGCCGTGTACGACAACTACAGCAAAGACGATTATTTTCTGGATCTGTCCACACTGTTTGACGAAGCGACGTGTGAGAAGTACGGGATAAAGGCGGGAGATACCTGCCTCGATATTTCCAAGCTGAAGAAATACCAGGATATGGGCCTTACGTACTATGAGCCGTGTTATCTGACCGTGTTGGTCAATACAAAGAACGCGGACAATGTAGCAAAACTGATCGAATATCTTGAGGAGGATGGAGTAAATGAGTGATCTGTACACAGAAGTGCTGGTGAAAAAACAGCAGACAGGAAAAGACAAGGCGATCAAAGGAGTTCTGATCTTCTTTACCGTTCTTTTTGCAGCCGCAGGAATTATGATGAATCCGCTGATTCTGCTTCTTGCGCTGGTACTTGGAATCGTAGACTATATTTTTATCCCGAAGCTTTCGGTAGAGTTTGAGTATCTGTACGTCAACGGCGAGCTCGACATCGACCGTATCTATTCGCAGTCAAGAAGAAAAAGAGCCGCAAGCTATGAGCTTTCCAACATGGAAATCCTGGCTCCGTACCAGTCCCATCAGCTTGATTCCTACAAAAAAAACCAGAGTATCAAACGTTACAACTATTCCTCCGGAATCGAAGGACAGGGCCACAAACCGTATGCATTTGTGATCTCCAAGGACAACACAATGCAGATGGTGATCTTCGAACCGGATGAAGTGATGTTAAAAGATATCCGCAACCGCGCACCAAGAAAAGTATTTATGGATTGACAGCTTTTTTGTTTTGTGTTAAATTAGGTGATAAATCAAAAAGACTTAAGAAGAAAGGAAGATAAGAAAATGGGTACAATTATTGGTGATGGTATTACCTTCGATGATGTGCTTCTGGTTCCGCAGTATTCTGAAGTAACCCCAAACATGGTAGATCTGACTACGCATCTGACCAAGAAGATCAAGCTGAACATCCCGATGATGAGCGCCGGCATGGATACGGTTACAGAACACCGTATGGCAATTGCCATGGCACGTCAGGGAGGAATCGGTATTATTCACAAGAATATGTCGATTGAGCAGCAGGCAGAAGAAGTAGACAAGGTAAAACGTTCTGAGAACGGTGTTATCACCGATCCGTTCTATCTGTCTCCGGAGCACACCCTGGAAGATGCCAATAATCTGATGGCAAAATTCCGTATTTCCGGTGTCCCGATTACCGAGAACGGAAAACTGGTTGGTATTATTACAAACCGTGATTTGAAGTTTGAAACTGATTTCACCAAGAAAATCAAAGAGTCCATGACCAGCGAAAACCTGATCACTGCAAAAGTAGGCGTTACGCTGGACGAGGCAAAAGCAATCCTTGCAAAATCCAGAAAAGAAAAACTTCCGATTGTCGATGACGATTTCAACCTCAAAGGTCTGATCACCATCAAAGATATCGAGAAAACCATCAAGTACCCATTGTCCGCCAAGGATGAGCAGGGACGTCTGCTCTGCGGTGCCGCAGTCGGCATCACGGCAAACGTGCTCGATCGTGTCGATGCGCTGGTAAAAGCACACGTAGACGTGATCGTCATCGACTCCGCTCACGGACATTCCGCAAATATCTTCAAAACACTTCGTCTCATCAAAGAGCATTATCCGGATCTGCAGGTAATCGCCGGAAACGTGGCAACCGCAGAGGCAACAAGAGACCTGATCGCAGCCGGAGCAGACGCTGTTAAAGTCGGTATCGGACCTGGTTCTATCTGTACGACCCGTGTCGTTGCAGGTATCGGTGTACCGCAGATCACAGCCGTTATGGACTGCTATGAGGAAGCAAAGAAGACCGGAACTCCGATCATCGCCGACGGCGGTATCAAGTACTCCGGAGACATGACAAAGGCTATCGCAGCCGGTGCCAATGTCTGCATGATGGGAAGCATCTTCGCAGGATGCGATGAGAGCCCGGGAGATTTCGAACTGTTCCAGGGAAGAAAATACAAAGTATACCGTGGAATGGGATCCATCGCAGCCATGGAGAACGGAAGCAAAGACCGTTACTTCCAGACCGGCGCCAAGAAACTGGTTCCGGAAGGTGTGGAAGGCCGTGTAGCATACAAAGGCCTCGTAGAGGATACTGTATTCCAGCTGATCGGCGGACTTCGTTCCGGTATGGGCTACTGCGGAGCGAAAGATGTTGAGACCTTAAAGGAGACCGGAAAATTTGTGAAGATTTCCGCAGCATCCTTAAAAGAGTCCCATCCGCATGATATCCACATCACCAAAGAGGCTCCGAACTACAGCGTGGACGATAAATAAGAATAAAAAGTCGCAAAAGGCAGAAGGGGGAAAGGGCAGAAACTTTTCAGCTTCTGCCTTTTCAAATGAGGGGGCGCTTATTTGCAGCGGGGAGAGAACATATGGCACAGAAGAGACGGGGAAAAATGACAAGAAAACAGAGGCAGCGCCAGCTTCACCGCAGAATGTTTCTGACGGGAGTTCTGGTGGTGCTGATCTGCGTCGGCATTTACAGCGGCATCCGCCGTGTGGCAAAAACGGCAAGTGATATCACGGCCGTTGACTATTCCGGTTCTGATTATGAGGACAACGATATCACCGACTGGACCGGCGCTCCGCCGATTGATGTGGAGCTTCTGACGCCGAACAGCTGGTCCAGACCGCAGACGAGGCTGAAAAAGGTGGACGGTATCGTTATTCACTACACCGCAAACCCGGGAAGCACGGCGATGCAGAACCGTGATTACTTTGAAAACCTGCCTGAGACGCAGGAGGCGCAGGCCAGCAGCCATTTCGTCGTCGGCATCGAGGGAGAAGTCGTTCAGTGTATCCCGACGAGTGAATGGTCGTATGCATCGAACCAGCGTAATTTCGATACGATCTCGATTGAATGCTGCCACCCGGATGACAGCGGTGAATTTACCGATGAGACATACAATTCTGTGGTCCAGCTCGCCGGTTTCTTATGCAAGCGGTTCAATCTGACTTCGGACGATGTGATCCGTCACTATGATGTAACCGAAAAGCTCTGCCCTCTGTACTACGTGGAGCATGAGGATGCCTGGATTCAGATGAAGGCAGATATTCAGGCGTATGCGGATTCACTTTCCTAAGAGCTGTTTTTAAGAAAAATGAAAAAATCCCCGTTGGGAAAATCAGTTTCAGGAGAAATGATTTTTCCAACGGGGATTTTTCTGTTATCCAATATTTTTAGTAATAGTAACGCCGTCTGCGCCGCTTTCTTTTTTTCGTATTTCCGCCGAGTGCAATCCAGCAGAACAGCCGTACAAACGTGATGCCGAAGAGAACGCCGATGCTGTCGATGCCGACGTCCTTTACCGACGGGCCGCGGTTGGCGACCGTCGTCTGGTGGAACTCATCGCTCGCGGCAAAGGCGACACAGAGGATGCCGGCAAGAAACGTGAGCGCGAAGCCGCGCAGGCCGTAGACGTAGAGCGGAAGCGAAACACAGATTGCAAGCAGACAGTACTCTGTCATATGAGCCAGCTTCCGCACCGGGTACTGATACTCGTCAGCCAGTTCCTGGATCTTCTCATCATCCCATCCGCGGTCCATGACGTGGTCGATCGTGATGAAAATGCCGCGCGCCACTTTTTCACTGAGCTGTGAGGATTCCGTTCCGTTCTGGGAAGAGAAGGAGAAAATCAGCGACATCATCAGAATCGCCGGGATGAAGGAAAACGGTTTTAACAGTGCAATTACAATTCGATTCATAAAATACCTCCAGTAAAACAAAGCAGGTCAGATCGGAAACTTTTTATGCGGTATGCTCGCGGATTCTGGCAATCGCAGAAAAGATCAGGAATGCCAGCAGGTTCACGATTACGACCGTCGCTCCGGCAGGGGAGGACAGGAAAAACGAGAGGGACATGCCAAGAAGGAAGCACACCACCGAGAGAACCGCGGAGCAGATCACCACGCTCTGGAAGGTATGGCAGAGACGCATCGAGGTCAGTGCCGGGAAAATCAGCAGGCTGGAGATCAGAAGCGCGCCCATCATGCGCATGCCGAGGACGGTGGTGATGGCGGTTAAGAATGCCAGCAGCATGTTGTAAACCTCTGCGCGGACACCGGTTGCTTTGGCAAATGTCTCGTCGAAAGTGACGGCAAAAATACGGTTGTAATACAGGACGAACAGGATCAGCACGACGATGGAGAGCACCACGGAGAGAACAACGTCCTCATCACTCATCGCAAGGATGCTTCCGAACATGTAGTTGTTGACATCGGTGTTCATGCCGCTCGACCACGAAACCGTGATGACACCGATCGCAAGCGCAGAGCTTGAAATCAGGCCGATGGCGGCGTCGCCTTTGATCTTGCTGGATTCGTTCATGCGGAGCAGCAGAAAGGCGGCAAGCACGACGACAGGGATTGTGAAGGCAAGCGGAGCAAAACCGAGTGCCGCTGCAATTGCAAGAGAGCCGAATCCGACATGGGAGAGGCCGTCGCCGATCATGGAGTAGCGCTTTAACACGAGGCTGACGCCAAGCAGTGCGGCACACAAAGAGACGAGAATGCCGACCACAAGGGCACGCTGCATAAACGGATAAGAAAGCATTTTCAGCAGATTCGAAATCATAAGTCAGCACCTCCTAAAAACTGTTTTCCCGCCTCGGTTTTCAGATACTCGTCCATCGGACCGAAGAAGACCTGCTTCTGGTCGAGCTGGAGAATGTGCGTTGCGTCCGGCAGAATATTGCGGATATCGTGGGAAACCATGATGATCGTAACGTTCTGCTCGCGGTTGATGCGGCGGATGAGCTGGTACATTTCGTTTGTCATGACCGGGTCAAGGCCAGTGACCGGCTCGTCGAGGAGCAGCAGTTTCTTTGTGGCGCAAAGCGCACGAGCGAGAAGCACACGCTGCTGCTGGCCGCCGGAGAGATCACGGTAGCATCGTTTCTTTAATGGAAGGAGGTCGAGAAGCTCCATATTGCGGAGCGCGTCCTCTTTGTCTGCCTTTGTGTAAAACGGCGGGAAATGCGGGTGGTTCTGCCGGCCGGACAGCACGACTTCCCAGACGCTCGCCGGGAAATCCTTTTGTGCGGCGGTCTGCTGCGGCAGATAGCCGATCTCGCTTGGATGAAGCCCGTCGCCGGTTGTGATCGAGCCGGTGGACGGATTTTTTAAGTGAAGCAGTCCCTTGACCAGAGTACTTTTTCCGGAACCGTTCTCGCCCACAATACAGAGGTAGGAGCCGGCTTCCAGGGCAAAGTTGACATCGGTCAGGACCGGGATGCCCTCGTAGGAGAAGGTGACATCACTGCAGGTAAGTAGAGCCATTAGTTCAGAGCCTCCTTTAGTGCGGCGACATTCTGTTCCATCAGGGAAAGATACGTGGCGCCGTTTTCGAAATCATCTTTGGATACGTTGTGACAGGAGTGAAGCAGCAGCTTTTTCGCGCCGGTCGCCTCACAGATGCAGTCCGTCATTTTTTCGTTGGACAGCTCGGTGTGGAAGACGACAGGAATCTGCTCTTCGTTGATCTTGTCAATTAAAAAAGAAAGTGTTTTGGCACTCGCCTCGGATTCCGAGGAGCAGCCGGGGAATGCCGCGTAATAGTCGAGGCCGTAGGCGTCCGCGAAATAGCGGAACGGAAAACGGTCGCCGAAAACGATGGTGTGGCGGCTGGCATTCGCTGTGACATCGGAAAATTCCTCATCGAGGGAGGTAAGCGAAGCGAGGTATGAAGCAGTGTTTGCCTGATAATCGTCCGCGTTTTCCGGGTCGAGGCGGCAGAGCGCATCGCAGAGCTTCTGGACAATCCGCATTGCATTTTTCGGTGAAGTCCAGACGTGCTCGTCCTGTTCGCCGTGGGATTCGTCTTCGTGATCGTGGGAATCCTCGTCGTGGTCCGTATCCTCGTCCTCATGATCGTGTGCGTGGCCGTGGGTCTCCATTCCCTCGACCGTTTCCTCGGCAACGGTGTCGACGCAGTCCATCAGCGTGACGACTTCTTTGTTCGAGGTATCGACGGAATCGAGAATCGTTTCCACCCAGGCATCGGAATCGCCGCCGACGTAGGCGAAGAGATCGCATTCGGAAACTGTGATCATATCGCCCGGTGTCGGCTCAAATGAGTGGCTTTCTGCGCCCGGGGAAAGCAGCATGTGGAGATCGAGGTGATCGCCGCCGATGGCACGCAGAAAATCGTACTGCGGAAAAATGGTCGCCACGGCGGAGAGTTTTTCGTTCTCTGTGGAATCCGCCGTTTCCTTTGCGGAACCTGCGCAGCCCGTCAGAAGAAGGAGCGCAGGAAGGAGGAGAAGGCGTAAATGTTTTCTGGAAAAAAACGTCATGATACTCCTTTCTGAAAGAAAATACGGAAGCATTGTGAAAAAGCTCCGTATCAGACCGTTCAGTAACAAATGCCGCAGGAGTGGGAAGCGGCAGACGGAGAGTGTAACCCTCCGAAAAAAGATCAGTTACCATCATATAGCAGGGGTGATTCATTTGTCAAGGAAAGACACAAAAAGCTGCGTCCGCCAGAAGCGGGGAAGCAGCTTTTTGCAGATATTTGATACGTTTTGTGAAACCGGATTACGATACCCTGCGGAACTGTGCCTGGTAGAGCTGGTAGTACGCGCCCTGTTTTGCCATCAGTTCGTCGTGGGTTCCCTGCTCGAAAATCTTTCCGTGGTCGATCACGAAAATCCGGTCCGCATTTTTAATAGTAGAAAGACGGTGCGCAATGATGAACGAGGTACGGCCCTTCAACAGGCTTTCGATTCCCTGCTGCACCTGAATTTCTGTCTGTGTGTCGATGCTGGACGTCGCCTCGTCGAGAATCAGAATCCGCGGATCGGACACCATCGTTCTGGCAAAGGCGAGAAGCTGGCGCTGGCCGTTGGAAAGACGGGCACCGCGCTCGCTGATCTCGGTGTCATAGCCGTCCGGCAGCGAGCGGATGAAGTGGTCGAGGCCCACGGCCTTGCACGCATCCTCGATTTGCTTGTTGGTCACGCCAGGCCTGGAGTAGGCGATGTTCTCGCGCACAGTGCCACGGAACACCCACGTATCCTGCAGCACCATGGAGAACTGGTCGTGCACGTTCCAGCGCGGCACGGACTTGGTGTCCACGCCGTCAATCGAAATCGAACCGCCGGAAATCTCGTAGAAGCGCATCAGCAGGTTGACCATGGTGGTCTTGCCGGCACCGGTCGGGCCGACGATGGCGACCTTCTGCCCGGCCTTGACGGAGGCGGAGAAGTCGTGGATGATCGGCTTGCCCGGTTCGTAGCCGAACTGTACGTGGCTGAATTCCACGTCGCCCTTCACTTCGTGGCCGTTGGTCCCAAGCAAAGCGGACTTGCCGGATTCGTCCTCCATCTCCGGCTCCTCAAGGAAGCCGAACACGCGTTCGGCGGCCGCCGCGCAACGCTGCAGGTTCTGGAAGGCCTGGGCGAACTGCGCCAACGGCTGGGTGAACAGGCGGACATACATCATGAACGCCACGATCACGCCGAACTCGATCTGCCCGTCGAGCGCGAGCGCCGCGCCCACCACGCACACCACCACGTAGCCGAAGTTGCCCACGAAATTCATGAGCGGCATCATCAGGCCGGAGAGGAACTGCGACTTCCAGCCGGACTCGTAGAGGTCCGAGTTGTACTTCTCGAAGCGGCGGATCGAATCGGCCTCGCCGTTGTATGCCTTGACGATGAGGTGACCGGCGTACATCTCCTCCACGTGGCCGTTGACGTCACCCAGCGCCATCTGCTGCCGGGCGAAGTACTTCTGGGAGGACTTCATGATGGCCATCATGATGATCAGGCCGATGAGGCTGGCACCGATGGCGCACAGGGTCATGATCACGTTGTTGTAGAACATCATCACCAGCGCGCCCACGAACAGCGTCACCGAGGTAATCAGCGAGCCGAGCGACTGGCCCAGCGTCTGGCCGATGGCGTCCACATCGTTGGTTATGCGCGACAGCACGTCGCCGTAGCTAACCTTGTCGAAGTATTTGAGCGGCAGTTTGTTGATTTTGACCGAGATGGACTCGCGCAGTCGCTGGGCGGTGCGCTGGGTGACGTTGGCCATCATCCAGCTTTGCACGTAGCCGAGCACGGCGTAGCCCACGTACAGGGCCACCAAAGTCCAGGCGATGTGGCCCACCGTGCCGAAATCTACCGAGTTCATCACCGGTCTGCCGTTAACGATGGCGGGCAGACCTTTGACGATCTCGTTGGTCATGTCCTTGAGCTTGTCCGGGCCGACGATCTGGCAGACGGTGCCGGCCGCGCCCAGGATGAGCGCGATGATGATGACGGGAAGATAGTTGCGGCAATAGTTCACGAGCTTGCCCATGACTTTGCCGAAATCATGGGGCTCTTCGACGGCACGCCTGCCGCCCATTGGTCCTCTTGGCATTTGTTTTACTCCTTAAAAGTCCGTATTGACCTCCCTCTGATGAAGGAGGTGGCGCGAAGCGCCGGAGGGAGAGAAGCCGTACGCGACTACCCCTCAGTCAGCTGTGCTGTTTTATTCGCTCGCTTATCAGCTCGTCTTCGCCTGGGAACAGCCCACTGGGCTGTTCCCTTTACGGCTCAGCCCCTGACATGGGGAGCTACCGCTGCCGCCCCCCCTACGCCGTAAGCTCCGACTGGCTGAGCTGGGATTCGGCGATCTGGCGGTATACGTCGCAGTTGTCGAGCAGTTCCTTGTGCGTGCCCTGACCCACGACCTTGCCGTCGTCGAGCACGACGATGCGGTCGGCGTTCATGATGGTGCCGATGCGCTGGGCCACGATGAGCTTGGTGGAATCCTTGGCCTCGCGGGCGAGCGCGTCGCGCACTTCGCGGTCGGTCTTGAAGTCGAGCGCGGAGAACGAGTCGTCGAAAATCAGGATTTCCGGGTGACGGTACACCGCGCGCGCAATCGACAGGCGCTGCTTCTGGCCGCCGGACACGTTCGATCCGCCTTGGGCGATCGCGGCGGAATACCCGCCGTCCATGCGCGCCACGAACTCGCTGGCCTGCGCCACGTCGGCGGCGGCCCTGACGCGATTCAGCTGCTCGGCCGGTATATCGGCACCTTCCGCAGCCTTGCCAGCGGCGATCAACGCGGCCTCGCGCTTGCGCCCGGCCGGGGTGGAGGTATCGGCCATCTCGACCTCCGCCGGGTCGCCCGGCTGATCGCCGTAGCTCACGTTGGAGGCCACGGTGCCCTTGAACAGCACGGACTGCTGCGGCACGTAGCCGATCTTGTCGCGCAGGGCCTTCAGGTCGTAGTCGCGCACGTCCACGCCGTCGACCAACACCTGGCCTTGGCTGGTGTCATAGAAGCGCGGCACGAGATTGATAAGAGACGACTTGCCGGAGCCGGTGGAGCCGATGAACGCCACCGTCTGGCCCTGCTCGGCGGTGAAGTTGATGCCTTCCAGCATCGCCTCGCGCGAATCCGGGTAGGTGAAGCTGACGTTGCGGAATTCCACGGTGCCCCTCTGGCCGGTTTTGGCCACGTCGGCGGCGGTTTTGGTGCCGTTCTCGACGATTGGCTCAGTGTCGAGCACCTCCATGATGCGCTGCGCGGACACGTCGGCGCGCGGCCAGAGCACGAACACCATGCTCATGAGCAGGAAGCTCATGATGACCTGCACGGAGTAGTTGGAGAACACGACCATGTTGGAGAACACGGTGAGCTTGTCCTTGAGCCCGGCGGCGTCGATGAGGTAAGC
>ERZ650306.1612-NODE-1612-length-12519-cov-36.270138_pt1 | contig 12519 bp, 11 predicted proteins | sample MGYA00376242_ERZ650306 | MGnify/ENA primary metagenome ERZ650306 (study PRJEB26733, sample SAMN07839244) | wastewater metagenome | biome: urban; feature: wastewater treatment plant; material: waste water | place: USA: North Carolina | collected 2016-03-31 ...
CGGTCATGATCGTCGAGCCGGTGGTGGTGAGGCCCGACATGGTTTCGAAGAAGGCATCCGTGAAGCTCATGGTGTCGTACACCAGGAGCAGCGGGATGGTGGCGATGGCGGCCATCAGCGCCCACACCGTGGACACCAGCAGGAAGCCGTCGCGGGGCTTGAGCTCGCGGTAGCTGGAGCGGGTGACGGCGTAGAGGATGAGGCCGCTGCCGAGGGAGATCACCATCGCGGCGACGAAGTCGGCGGTGGTGCCGTCGTCGAAGTAGATCGCCGCGGCGATGGGCATCAGGTAGGCGAGGCTGAAGATCGACAGCAGGCGACCGAGGACGTTGGCGACGGGCAGCAGGGCGTCCATCAGAAGAACCCCCAGCCGACCTGGAACAGCTTCTCGACCTGGGCGACGAGCTTCTTGCTGGTGCAGAAGATGATGACGTGGTCTTCGGCGCGGATCACGGTGTCGTGGTGGGCGATGATGACCTCGAAGATGGGCACCTCGTAGGGCACCAGCTCCTTGTATTCGGTGCGGCTCTGGCCGGTTTTGCGGACGATGGCGGCGATGGTGGCGCCGTCGGGCAGGTCGAGCTCGTCGACGCGCCGGCCGATCACCTTGCAGTGTTTGGCGTCGCCGTGGGCGACGATCTCCAGCGCCTCGGCGGCGCCCCGGCGCAAGCTGTGGACGGCAGCCACGTCGCCGCGGCGGACGCGGGCGAGGAGCTGGCCGATGGAAGTCTGGGCCGGCGAGATGGCGATGTCGATACGCCCGCCCTGCACCAGATCCACGTAGGACTTGCGGTTGATGAGCGCCAGGGTGCGCCGCGCGCCCATCTGCTTGGCCAGCGACGCGGACATGATGTTGTCTTCTTCGTCGTTGGTGAGGGCGAGGAACATGTCGGTCTCCTCGATGCTCTCTGCGTCGAGGAGGGCTTCGTCGGTGGCGTCGCCGCGCAGCACCAGGGTGCGTTCGAGCCCGGTGGCGAGGACCTCGGCGCGGCGCCGGTCGTGCTCGATGAGCTTCACGTGAACCGTCTTCTCGATGGCCTTGGCGAGGCGCATGCCGATGTTGCCGCCGCCGGCGATGATGACCCGGCGGATCGGGGTGTCCATCCGGCGCAGCTCGGACATCACCTTGCGGATGTGGGAGGTGGCGGCCAGGATGAAGACTTCGTCGCCGCTTTCGATGACGGTGTCGCCATGGGGCGCGATGGGCTGCTCGCGGCGGAAGATGGCGGCCACCCGGGCGTCGATGTTGGGCAGGCGCTGGGGGATGCTCTTGAGGGGCTTGCCCACCAGCAGGCCGCCTTCAAAGGCGCGCACGGCGATCATCGTCACCATCCCGTCGGCGAACTCCAGCACCTGCAGGGCCTCGGGGAACTCGATCAGCTTGCGGATGTAGTCGGTGACGATCTGCTCGGGGCAGATGGAGTGGTCTACGGCGAAGTTGCTGTCGTCGAGGAGCTCCGGGTGGTCCTCGTAGTCGGCGGCACGCAGGCGGGCGATGCGGGTTGGTACGTTGAACAGCGTCTTGGCGACCCGGCAGGCGCACAGGTTGGTCTGGTCCGACTGGGTGACGGCGATCAGCAGGTCGGCGTCGCCCGCGCCGGCGGCGTCGAGGATGGAGGGCGACGCGGCGTTGCCCGGCACCACGCGCAGGTCGAGCCGTTCCTGCAGGGCGTTGAGGTGCTCGATGTGGCTGTCGACGACGGTGATGTCGTTGGCCTCGGAGACGAGGCTCTCGGCCACGGAGGTGCCGACCTGGCCGGCCCCCAGGATGATGATCTTCATCGTTGTCTCCTCCCGGTTGGGGCCGGGGCGCGTTGTTGTTCTTGTCGGGCTAGCTGCCGTGCTCGTCGTGACGCTTGCCGACGCTGATGCCCAGCTGCTTGAGCTTGCGGTACAGGTGGGTGCGTTCGAGGCCGGTCTTTTCGGCCAGGCGGGTCATGTTGCCGCCGTCGAGCTGCAGGTGGTGCTCGAAGTACAGGCGCTCGAAGATCTCGCGGGCTTCGCGCAGGGGCAGGTCGAGGGGCAGGCCGAGGGCGGAGGAGGGCGTCTTGCCGAGCAGGTGGGCGACGTCGTCCATCCCGATCTCCTCTTCGAGGGTGCCCAGCGCCAGGGATTTGACCGCGGCCTTGAGTTCGCCGTAGCCGCCGGGCCAGGCGCGGTTGCGCAGGGCGTTGAGGGCGGCGGAGGACAGGCGGCGGGCGGGCACCTCGCTGGCTTCCACGTAATGGAGCAGGATCTGGCTGGCGATCTCGGGGATCTCGTCGCGGATCTCGCCGAGGGACGGCGGCGCGAGGGAGACCTCGAACAGCCGGGCCAGCACGCGCTCGTCCCAGCCGTGTTCGACGAGCTCTTCGGGGCGGTGCTCGGTGGCGACTACCAGGCTCTGGCCGTGGCGCTCCAGGCGGTCCATGGCGAAGACGAGGTTCTTCTGCTGGGGGCGCGACAGGTAGATCAGCTCGGGCACGTAGAGCAGGCCGTTGCGGGCGCCCTCGAGGGTGGCGAGCTCCAGGGGCTGGGACGACAGGGAAAGGTCGAGCCACGGCGTGCCGACCCGCTGGAGCGAGCGGGCACAGAGCTCGGCGAGGCTGCCGGGGCCGACCCGCAGGAGGATCACCCGCGACTTGTCGGCCATCTGCTCCAGGCGCTTCTTCAGGTCGCGCAGCGGCACCGAGCGGGAGAACGCGCCCAGGCCCAGGGGGCTGGGGGCGTTGGCGGGCTTGATGCGGGCGAGGCCGCGCTTTACGGCGGCGAGGAGCTTCTGCAGGGCGATGGGTTTTTCGAGGAACTCCATCGCGCCGATGCGGGTGGCTTCGACGGCGGTGTCGATGGTGCCGTGGCCGGACATCATCACCACGGGCATGGTGAGCTGGCCATTGGCCGACCATTCCTTGAGCAGGCTGACGCCGTCGGTGTCGGGCATCCAGATGTCGAGCAGGACGAGATCCGGCCGGGCGGCGTTGCGGGCGGCGCGGGCGGCGGCGGCGTTTTCGGCCAGCACGATGTCGTGGCCTTCGTCGCGCAGGATTTCCGACAGGAGTTCGCGGATGCCGACTTCGTCGTCAACGATGAGAATTTTAGCCATGGGCTGGTGACTCTGTTTGAGGGGCGCTGCGCAGGCGGATGCGGATTTCCGCTCCACCGGTTTCTCGATTGGCGAGACGAATCTCGCCGTCGTGTTCGTCGATTATTTTTTTGACGATGGCCAGGCCAAGGCCGGTGCCGCGGGCCTTGGTGGTGACGTAGGGTTCGAAGGCCCGGGACAGGATCTCGGGCGGGAAGCCCTGGCCGTTGTCGCGCAGGATCAAGTCTACCCGCCGGGCATCGGATCGCGTCAACAGCCAGATTTCGGGCGAGTCGCTGTCGGAGAGGGCGTCCTCGGCGTTCTGCAGCAGGTTGTGGATGACCTGCCGGAGCTGGCTGGCATCGCCCATCACGGGCGGGGTTTCGGCGGCGAGTTCGGCGTGGATCATCACCCGCGAGCCATCGTAGAGGGCCAGCACGTCGCGCACCAGGGCGTTCAGATCCACCGGCGCCATCACCGGGCTGGGCAGGCGCGCGTAGTCGCGGAAGGCGTTGACCAGGTTCTTCATCGCCTCGACCTGATTGACGATGGTGGTGGTGGAGCGTTCGAGCATGCTCCGACCTTCTTCGTCGAGGCGGTCGGCCAGCTTGAACTGGAGCCGCTCGGCGGAGAGCTGGATCGGGGTTAGGGGGTTCTTGATCTCGTGGGCAAGGCGGCGGGCCACCTCGGCCCAGGCGGCGTTACGCTGGGCGGCGATGAGTTGGGTGATCTCGTCGAAGACCACCACGAAGCCGCCGCCGGTGCTCTCGGGCAGGCGGGTGCCGTGGAGGAGGAGGGTCTGGGTGCTGCCGTCGGGGTTGGAGAATTCGATCTGGCGGTTCCAGTCGTCCTCGGGGCCCTCGAAGCCGGCCACCAGCGCGTCGCGAAAGGCGGCGTGGGTGCTCCAGTCGTGGACGCGCAGGCGCTCGTAGTCCTGCAGCTCGTCGTTGAGGATGGTCATCGCCCCGTGGTTGGCGGCGCGCAGGTGGCCGTCCGGCGAGAAGGCCAGCACGCCGGCCGAGAGGTTGGCGAGGACGCTCTCGAGATAGGCCCGGTTGCGCTCGACGGCGGCGCGGTTGGCTTCGGCCTGGGCGCGGGCGTCCTGCAGCTGGCGGGTCATCTGGTTGAAGGACTGGGTGAGCACGCCGAGTTCGTCCCGGGCGGGTAGGGCCTGGCGGGGTGAGAAGTCGCCAGCCGCGACGGCCTGGGTGCCCTCGGCGAGGATGAACAGCGGCGCGGCGAGGCGCCGGGTGAGCACGAAGGCGACGGCTACCGCGGCAAACAGGGCCAGCAGCAGGGTGAGCGTCAGGGTGAGGGTGTAGATGCGCTTGAGGCCGTTGCGGGCAACGGAGAGCTCCTGGTAATCCCGGTGCACCGTCTCGACGCTGTCGGCGTGCATCGCGAAGGATTTGGGCACCTGCTGGGTGACCTGCAGGAGCTGCGGCTCGATCAGGCGCCGGGACGGGATGGGCACGATCACCCGCAGCACCAGACCTTCGGCGCCGTGGCCTTCGGCGGCCCGATAGCCGGACGTCTGCCGGCCCTGGCGGAGTTGGGCGGTGGTGGGCTGTTCGGGAATCAGGGTGCCGAGCTCGGTCTCGGCGGTGGCGACGATCTTGCCCGTGGGCGAGAACACCGTGGCCGACTCGACGTTGGCCTGTTCGCGCAGGCGATTGAGGAGCGGGGAGCGGACCTGGGGCGCCAGCTCGAGCTCGATGGCCATCTGGTCGGCCTTGGTGGCGAGCTGGTCGAGGAGGATGTCGAGGGTCGCCCGGCCGAGCTGCAGGCCGCTTTCGAGGGCGGCGTCCACCCGCACGTTGAACCACGACTCGATGCTCTTGACCGCGAACTGCAGCGACACGGCGTACACCAGCGCACCGGGCACCACCGCCATTGCGGCGAAGATCGCCATCAGGCGCAGCTTGAGCCGGGAGCCGAAGCGGCGGGCCTTGTACTCCAGCCACAGGCTGCGCAGCTGGACGAACACCAGCCCGGCGAGCACCAGCGCGATGATGCCGTTGAGGCCGATGAGCAGGGTGTAGTTGCGTGCGAAGAGGGGCGTGTTGGCGCTGGCCGTGGCGAGCAGGAACAGCAGGATGCCGGAGATCGCCGCGCAGACGATGAGGACGGTAGGTCTCATTTGCTGTCGCGGGTGGGGGGCATGAAGGTCCACCGATACCAGTCGGAGGCGAGGTTCCAGTCCTTGCGGCCGAGGGCGCTGACCTGCAGCGGCTTGGGCAGCTCACCCACGTCCAGCCGGAAACGCAGGGCGGCGTTGTAGCTGCGCCCGATCTTCAGGGCGCCCTTGTCGGCGATGCCCCAGTTGCGGATGCGCAGCATGGTGCGCATGGCTTCTTCGAGGCTGGTGAAGTTCTGGTGGAGCGCGCCGGTGGTGAGGCGGTACTGGCGGGTGAGCGACTGGTAGGAGAGGCGGTAGGTGAGGGAGCGGGTGATGATCTCCTCGTCCAGCCAGTACCAGCGGGGGGCGGTGAGTTCGAATTCGGTGATGAAATACAGCGACACACCCCGGCCGACCACGTCGGCCAGGAGCGGGGTGAGCTCGGCGACGACATCGGCGTTGAGGATGTACTGGTCGTCGCTGGGCTGCAGGACGATGTTGCGGATCTCGGCCTCGGCGGCTTGCGCCGGCCCGGCACCGGTGCCCAGCCCGGCGACGAGGCCAGCCGCAAGCAGGCCCCTCAGCCAGCGCCGGCGGAGGCGGTCAGGCGGCTTTCTCGAGGAGCGCGTAGAAGAATCCGTCATGGTCGGTGCAAGGCAGGTACTGGCAGTCGAGCTGTCCGCCAATGGGCAGGCGGCGGCAATCGGGATGGCGGGCGGCGAAGGCGGCGATCTGCTCCCCGTTTTCTTCGGCAAACACCGAGCAGGTGGCATAGAGCATTTTGCCACCCGGCGCGAGGACTCGCCACAGGGCTTCGAGGATCTCGGCCTGCTGGGATGCAAAGCGGGCGATGTCGCCGCCGCGGCGCAGCCACTTGATGTCCGGGTTGCGGCGCACCACGCCGGAGGCGGAGCAGGGCACGTCGGCGAGGATGCGGTCGAAGGGGCGGCCGTCCCACCAGGCGTCGAGGTTGCGGCAGTCGGCGGCCTTGACGGTGGCGGCGAGGCCCAGGCGAGTGAGGTTCTCGCTGATGCGCCGGGTGCGGCTGGCGTCGGTATCCAGGGCGGTGAGCTCCACGTCGGCGAGTTCAAGGATGTGGCAGGTCTTGCTGCCGGGCGCGGCGCAGGCGTCGAGCACCCGCTGGCCGTCGTCCACGTCAAGGTGCTGGGCGGCGAACTGGGCGCCGGCGTCCTGCACGCTGATGCAGCCTTCGGCAAAGCCGGGCAGGCGGCTGACGGGCACCGGCTTTTCGAGGAGCAGGGCGCCGTTGGCGAGCACCCGCACCGGCAGGTCGGCTTCGGCGAAGCTGTCGAGCACCTCCTGGCGGGAGCTGCGCAGGGAGTTGATGCGCAGGGCCATGGGCGGGTGGGTGTTGCCTGCGACGAGGATCGAGCGCCAGTCCTTGGGGTACTGGGTTTTCAGGCGGCGGATCCACCAGGGCGGGTGGCGGTGCTCGGCGACCATGTCGGCGTCGGCCGCGGCGCGCAGCTCGGTGGCCTGGCGCAGGGCGTTGCGCAGCACGCCGTTGGCGACGCCCTTGAACTTGCCGTCGAGCAGGGTGGCGACACCTTCGACGGCTTGGTCGACGGTGGTGTGGGCGGTTTCCGGACGGGTGTCGAGGCGGTGCAGGGCGATCCGCAGCAGCGACTGGACGGGCTCGGGCAGGGGCTTCTGCATGAGCTGGCCGAGGATGAAATCCTGCCGGCCGTAGTCGCGCAGGGTGCCGTAGGCGAGATCGAGGATGGCGCCGCGGACGGCGGGCGGGGTGTCGGGCCGGCGTGCCCACAGGGTGGCCAGGGCGTCGGTGAGGGTGAGCCCGCCCACCACATCGGCGATGAGGCCGGCGGCGGTGACGAGGGCGTAGGCCAGACTGTCCTCGGGCAGGCGGGACGGGGCCGCGACGAGACGGCGGCTGCGGGGGTGGTCGGTCATGGTGTCAGGTGAGGCAGTCGAGCACGTAATTGGGCAGGGCGCTGCAGGCGAGGTGCAGGGCGGGATTGTAGTAGCGCAGGCCGGTGATGCGCCGGGCCGCAAGGCGCTGGGTGAGCGTGGCGAGATCGGGTTCCGGGGGGCGGGCATTGCTCGCCCGGGCGAGGAGCCAGGGGCCGCCGTAAAGGGGGACGTCGATCAGGGCTGGCGTCGGGGTGGCAAACACATCCTTGAGCCGCTGGAACACCGTCGTCACCTGCTGGCGCTGGTGGAAGGGCGATCCGAGCTGGACGTGGACGATACCTTGCCCGGTCAGGCTTGCGGCACAGATTCGCAGAAAATTGTCGCTGTGCAGGTGGGCGCAGGCGGGATGATCGGACTGGGTGAGGTCGAACAGGATCAGGTCGAAACGCTCGCCGGCTGCGTGGCAGGCAGTGAGGGTTGCCGCCGCGTCGCCGAACAGGACGCGCACACGAGCATCGTTGAAGGCGCCGGCGGGTAGCGACGGCAGCTGCGCTTCGATGGTATCGACCACCGCGCGATCGAGCTCGGCGATGGTGACGTGGGTGATCGAGGGGTGCTTGAGCAGCTCCCGCGTGCTGCCGCCATCGCCGCCGCCCAGCACGATGGCCCGCTGGGGTGCCGGATGGCTGAGGGCTGCCAAGTGAGCAAGGCTCTCGTGGATGATGAACTCGTCGGCCTGGGAGGCCATGGCGTCGCCATCCAGCGTGTAGAGCTTGCCGAAGCTGGTGGTCGATTCCACCGAGATGTGCTGGAGCGGGCTGGTATGTTCGACCACTGGCGCGGTGCGCACGACATGGAGCGCGGCGTCGTCGGACAGGGGGAGGGCGATCGTCGGCAAGTGTTTCACGTGAAACAACCTCCTCTGCAGGGGTGTTCAGCCCAGGAATGTATCGGCGCTAAAGCGCAGGATCAGTATCACCACGACGACCAGAAACGCCTTGCGGATGAACGCCACACCGTGGCGGAGCGCGAGGGCGGTGCCAACCCGGGAGCCGAGCAGATTGCAAACGGCCATCACCGCCGCGGCTTTCCAGAATACCGCGCCGGTCGCTACAAAGAAGGCGATTGCGGCGAGGTTGGTGGTGACGTTGACGATCTTCGCCGATACCGAGGCGAGCAGGAAGTCCATTCCCAGCAGACGAATGAAAAGAAAGATCAGAAAGCTGCCGGTGCCTGGGCCGAAGAATCCGTCGTAGAAACCGACTGTGCTGCCGATCGCGAGGGCGCGGATCGTGGGTTGGGCATCATGCGCCAGCACGCGCCCCTGGACGCCGAAATCCTTGCGCATGAAGGTGTAGATCGCGACTGCGATCAGCAGCACGAGGATGAGCGGACGCAGGGCCTCAGGCGGAAAGAGCACCACTGCCCGGGCGCCAAACCATGATCCGATGGCGGCCGCGATAGCCGCAGGAGCGGCAATCTGCCAGGGAATCACGACCCTGCGGCTGTACTGGAGTGCGGAGCTGGCCGTGCCCACCACGCTGGCCAGCTTGTTGGTGCCAAACAGCGTCGCCGCGCCGGCTTGGGGAAAGGTGGAGAAGAGCAGGGGGATCTGGATCAGACCGCCGCCGCCGCCGACGGTATCCACCAGCCCGGCGCAGAACGCGCCGACACCGAGGAGCAGGAACGGGAGTTCGATCACTGCTGTTTCACGTGAAACAAGCTCAGGGGAAGGAAGAGCCTTGGGCAAGTAGCGCCGCGTGGATGCCGGACAGTGCTTCGAGTCCGCCACAGGCCAGGCTCACACCACGGCCCGGGATGTCGGGCTCGGTCGGGTTGATGCGGATCAGCGGTACGCCAAGGGTCTCGCTGAACCAGCGAACCGTCGGCACGTGGCTGCCGGCGCCGATCTCGATCACCACCGGACGGGCCGTGGTGTGGAGCCAGGTTTCGAGGCGCTGGCGCTGGCCCGTGGTGCGGCGGCCGAGCCATCCCCAGTCGCCGAACATCAGCACGTTGGGTCGCATCAATCCACCGCAGGTGGGGCAGCGGGGCAGGGGAGAGCGGAGCAGGCAGGCGCTGTCGTCCACATCCGGCGAGAAGTCGTCGGCAGGGACGATGGCTTCGCCGCAGCCGTTCATGCACTGGAGGTGATGGATGGATCCATGGACTTCGCAGATGCGATCCTCCTCGAAGCCTGCGCGCTGGAACTGCCCATCCACGTTGGAGGTGAACACGAAGCTGCCGCCGGGCAAGGCCGCGCTGATCTGCCTGAGCATGGCGAAGCCCGGGTGCGAGCGGGTGCGTCGGTATAGATTGAGGCGGTGGCCGTAGAAGCCCCAGGCCAGGGTCGGGGTGCGCGAGAAAGCGTCGGGGCAGGCGATTTCCTCGAAGGCAATGCGCGCCTCGGCGAGGGCCGGATAGGCGCGCCAGAAACCGGTATTGCCGCGGAAGTCCGGAAGTCCGGAATCCACGCCCATCCCGGCACCGGCGGCGATGATGAGGGCGTCCGCCCCAGCGATGAGGCGGGCGGCTTCGGTGAACAGGGGGTCGGTCATGCCTGGGCGATGATGAAGATGCGGCGGAATGGAAACAGCACGGTGCCGTCGGCGTCGGCCGGATAGGCCGCAGCGAGGCGTGGGCCGAGCTCGGCGAGAAAGGTGGTCTGGCTGGCTTCGTCGAGGCGCGAGAGGTAAGGCACGAGGGTCGTGCCCTTGAGCCAGTCGAGCACAGGGTGCTCGCCCTGCATGGCCTGCCAGTAGATGGTTTCCCACAGGAAGAGGCGGCTGCAGCGGGGGGAGAGGATTCGGTGGTAGTCCGCCATGGGGAGCACCGCACCCATGCGCGCATCGCCCAGGCGATCGGCCCACGCTGGCGCGGTGGCCTGTTCGCGGATCAACCGGTGGGACGGCGCCTCGAAGTTGCCGGGCATCTGCACGGCCAGCACGCCCCCGGGCGCGAGCTGGTCGAGGAGGCGGGGGAACAGCGTCGCATGGTCGCTCACCCAGTGCAGGGCGGCGTTCGAGAACAGCAGATCGAGGGGCTCTTCCGGCGCCCAGCTCTCGACTCCGGCCAGTTCGAAGCGGGCTTCGGGCAGGACGGCGCGGGCGCGCTCGAGCATCTCGGGCGAACTGTCCAGCCCGGTGATCTGGGCGCCGGGCCAGCGGCTGGCGAGGAGGCGTGTGACGTTGCCCGCGCCGCATCCGAGGTCGACGATCTGGACGGGCTGGGCGAGGGGGATTCGGGCAAGCAGGTCGACCGCCGGACGCAGGCGTTCGTCGGAGAACTGCAGGTAGCGGTCGGGGTTCCAGGTCATCGCAGATCCTCCATTCGAGAGGGCCCTATTGTGAACCAAGCCGGAACGCCTGCGAAAAAAGAAGGCCCGGCATCAGCCGGGCCAAACAGGGAGTAGGGAATGCAGAGAGGGAGGCGGCTTACTTCTTGATCTGGTTACCGATGACCCCGCCGACAGCCGCGCCACCGACGGTGCCCACCGAGCTGCCACCCGTGAGGACGGAGCCGGCGACGCCGCCGACTGCTGCGCCGATGGCCGTGTTGCGTTGTTGGGGCGACATGTTGGCGCAGCCGGAAAAAGTGAGTGCGGCGACAACGGCGACGAGGCTTGCGGTGATTCTTTTCATGCTGAGCTCCTTCACGCTAAGCCCACTCAGGGTGGGATGTGATTTCAGTCTGGCTGTCGAGCGTTCCAACGACTGTAGGGCAGGACGGATGCTCTCGTGGGAATCGGCTGACAGCCGGGGGCGCGGTGCCCGTGTGCAAGTGAAAGTCACTGTATCCGGGATCACGCCCCCGGGCTGTAACGAGTCGTGTGGTTATGTAAGCAGTGCTGCGAGGTGCGGGGCCGATTCGGCTGGGCAACAAAAAGCCCGCGCTGTGGCGGGCTTGGATCTGGGGCGGCGCGGCTGGGGCCGGCTTACTTGCCGATGCAGAACCGCGAGAAGATCACCCCCAGCAGATCGTCGGGAGTGAATTCGCCGGTGATCTCGTTTACCGCTTCCTGGGCGAGGCGGAGCTCCTCGGCCATCAGTTCGAGGGCGTGGTGGTTGTCGAGGGCGCGGTGGATGCGGGCGAGGGCTTCGCGCAGGGCGATGAGGTGGCGTTCGCGGGCGAGGATGATGTCTTCGCCGTGGCGATGCCAGCCGGCCACGCGGAGGAGCTCGGCGCGCAGCAGCTCGATGCCCTGGCCGGCCTTGGCGGAGAGATACAGGCTCACGGCGCCGTCGGTGTCCACCCGCTGGGCATCGCGGCCGGCGAGGTCCACCTTGTTGAAGACGGTGATGCGTTCGACCCCGGCGGGGAGGCGGGCGTCGATGGCGGCGTCGGCTTCGGTGAGGCCGGCGCGCACGTCCACCAGCCGCACGATCACGTCGGCGCGTTCGATTTCCTGCCAGGTGCGGGCGATGCCGATCTTCTCGACTTCGTCGTTGGTGTCGCGCAGGCCGGCGGTGTCGGTGATGTGGAGCGGGATGCCTTCGATCTGGATGGTTTCGCGCAGGGCGTCGCGGGTGGTGCCGGCGATGTCGGTGACGATGGCGCGCTCTTCGCCGGCGAGGCGATTGAGCAGGCTGGACTTGCCGACATTGGGCTGGCCGACGAGCACCACGTGCAGGCCGCTGCGCAGCAGGCTGCCCTGGCGGGCGCGGTCGAGGAGGGCTTCGAGTTCGCTGGCGATGGCCTGGATGCGTTCGAGCGCTCGGGCCTCGGCGAGGAAGTCCACGTCTTCATCCGGGAAATCCAGCGTGGCTTCGACGAGCATCCGCAGGTCGATCAGGCGCTCGACGATGCCGTGGACTTCCTTCGAGAAGCTGCCGGTGAGGGAGCGCACGGCCGAGCGGGCGGCGGCGGCGGTGGAGGCTTCGATGAGGTCGGCGACGCTTTCGGCCTGGGCCAAGTCGAGCTTGCCGTTGAGGAAGGCGCGGCGGGTGAACTCGCCGGGCTCGGCCAGGCGGGCGCCGAGTTCGAGGCAACGGGCCAGCAGCAGCTGCATGACCACCGGGCCGCCGTGGCCCTGGAGTTCGATGACGTCTTCGCCGGTGAAGGAGTTGGGCGCCGGGAAGTAGAGGAGGAGGCCTTCGTCGATCAGCCCGTCATCCGCGCTGCGAAAGCGGGTGAAACAGGCCATGCGGGCCTCGGGCACCTTGCCGCCGAGGGTGGCGGCAAGGGCGGAGAGATTCGGCCCGGAAATCCGGACCACCCCGATGCCACCGCGCCCAGGGGCGGTGGCAATCGCGGCGATGACGTCACTCGGCGGTCTTGCCACCGGCTTCGATCATCCGGTTGATCTGCCATTGCTGGAGGATCGACAGGGTGTTGTTGACCACCCAGTAGAGCACCAGACCGGCCGGGAACCACAGGAACATGAAGGTGAAGAGGATGGGCATCATCATCATCACCTTGGCCTGGATCGGATCGGGCGGAGCCGGGT
>ERZ650306.1617-NODE-1617-length-12507-cov-11.334083_pt1 | contig 12507 bp, 9 predicted proteins | sample MGYA00376242_ERZ650306 | MGnify/ENA primary metagenome ERZ650306 (study PRJEB26733, sample SAMN07839244) | wastewater metagenome | biome: urban; feature: wastewater treatment plant; material: waste water | place: USA: North Carolina | collected 2016-03-31 ...
TGCCCGGAACGGTACAGGAACACAACGGCATCATCCGCCACGGTGCGAAGATAGTCTATGCATACGCTGAAGCTACAGTGCCCAAGGTTACTTTAATTACCCGTAAAGCTTATGGAGGTGCCTACATTGTCATGTCCAGCAAGCCGACGGGAGCCGATGTGAACCTGGCTTACCCACAGGCGGAAATAGCCGTCATGGGTGCAGAAGGGGCAGTGAATATCCTTTACCGCAAGTCTGCTCCGGAAGAGAAAGCTGAGATCATCAAGGAATACGAAGATAAATTCTCCAATCCTTATCGTGCGGCAGAACGTGGTCTGATTGATGAGGTGATTATGCCCCGTGACACTCGTTACAAACTTATTCAAGCTTTGGAAATGTGTCACAATAAAAACCAAAGCAATCCGCCTAAGAAACATGGCAATATGCCTTTATGATAAAATCAAGATTCCGTCACAGATTGCTCAGATTGACATCGGTCCAATTTAAACAGTGGGTCCTCAATGGAAATAACCGGTGACAATCTGCGTAACCTGTGGCGGAAAAGCTTTTTATCTCGTCTCTTTGCTATTCTTTATTCAGCCATGCATTGATTTGTGTCTTGATTTCTTCTTGTGTGTCGGTGTCAAAGCTGCCGATACGGGTGGTATGGCTGCCGCCGGGTAACACATAAACTTTTATGTTTTTCTTGTTCTTCAGCCAAGTGACACCCGAAGCTGTCCAAGGATCATCGCCGCCATAAATATAGATCATTTCGGGATCATTCTCTTTCAGGAATTTTACCACCTTATTATATAGTGTCTTGTCAAATTTGAGATTTGACAGTTCGGGCGGTAACATTACCTTATGAAGATAGTCACGGCTGCTCTTTATCGTCAGATACTTTTTGAAAGGTTTGATGTCATATCCGTAATACCCCAGTTCTTTGGCCGCTTGCACATTAAAGGAAGGGTAGGGAGATTGTTCGGAGAAATAATCCGGTTCACAAATAGCCATGAAATGCTTGAATAGCGTGTGGTCATCGGCATTTGTTTCCGGAATCTTATTTACAGGAGTTCCCCATTGCCATAGGGCAAATGAGTATTCCAATACATTGAAGTCGTATACTTCGGCTATAGGAATGCGGAAGGTATATCCTTTATCCGAGCAATATTTTTCGAACATCGGCAGCAGCCGGCTCTTGCGTTTAAGTACTTCCAGTTGAAAGTTTTCAACTCGTTTACGGTTTTCGGGAGTCGAAACTTTATTGGCAATGAACGGTTCGTGACGGCCGTCCTCCAATGATTGGTTGAGGGGGGCTACGTAAGGTACGGAGATATCCACATCATCGGGAAAGTAAGTGCGGTAGAACATCGTAGTCTGTCCGCCTTTGCTGATTCCGGTAGCTATCCATTTCTCATCGTATAGTTGTTTCAAGGTCGTGGTTACATGATGCAAATCATACAGTGAATTTTCAACCGTGAGATAATCCCAGTTGCAGGGCTTCGGCATGGACTCACCAAAATAACGGTATTCCACGAATACCAGATTGGCGTTGAATAATTTGGATAACTCTTCTTGATAACGCGGATGGGTGGCATAATGGGCGGCATAGCCTTCGGTAACCAGTACGGTAGGGCGGTCAAAACCTACATGCGAGAGAATAACCCTTTGCTTGAAATTCCCTGCTTCGGGGTGATGCGGATCCAATAGTTGATTAATGAAGAATACATATTTCTCCGGATAGGCATCACTTTGCATTGGTTTAATGTCACTGATGTCCGGAAGATTTTGAAGTCTTTTCTGTAATTCAGTGGGAGGAGCTGCGGCCTGGGCCATTTGTAAAGGCAATAAGACAGCCAGTATTGCCCATACCATAAAAGAGAGTGTGTGTTTCATCGTTTATAAATGGTTTAATAACTAATGGGCAACAAAAATAGTATTTTATTTCGATATTGTCGGGTAATCTTTTATCTTTGTGTTACTTAATAAAGCTGAGAAATATGTTTTTTCTTCATCGTATATGGAATTGGTGCAGTCGCTTCCGTCACCGTTGTGGTTACGGAGTACACTCTCCGTCTGATTTTTTTCTGATTACTTCTGTTGTTTATGAAAAATATCACTACTATGCTTATCGGGTATTGAAGGAAAGGGGATTTCCTGCTTATTTGCCACATTATCGAAGGAAAGTGAACCGTTTGCTATTCCGGTTGGTTAATTATTTCAGACCAAAGTCGTTGATTGAAGTGGGGATTGGTAATGGGGCATCCATAGGATATATGCGGGCTGCGTGTCATACTATGGACTCCGTCACCTTGAAAGGCAGGGATTGGGCAAAGACTTCCCGGCAACTGGAGGAGAAACTGGCGGAGGTGCATACATTAGATTGTCTGCATATAGGGCATACTCCTTTTTATAAAGAAGTTTTTGAACTGGTACTTCCTTATGCCGGACCTCGTAGTTGCTTTATTGTCGGAGGAATTCATGAATCGAGGGAAAAACGGAAATGGTGGGAGCAAATTGTAGCCAGTGAGTCGACGGGTATCACTTTTGATTTGTATGACATAGGGTTGGTCTTTTTTGATAAAGCGAGATATAAACAGCATTATATTGTAAATTTTTTATAACCGGAACCATGAAGAAAAGCATGATATACACCAAAACAGGTGATAAGGGAACCACATCATTGGTAGGTGGTACCCGGGTGCCGAAAACGCATATACGGCTTGAAGCCTATGGCACAGTGGATGAATTGAACTCCTATTTGGGATTGTTGCAAACGTATTTGACGGATGAGGAGGATAAACAAATCATTTTTCGTATACAAAATAAATTATTCTCTGTCGGTTCGTATCTGGCAACGGATCAGACACAGACCAAGTTGCGTATGGAAAGTCGTATAGAGGATGAAGACATCCGGATGTTGGAGCAGGCAATTGACGTAATTGACAATGAACTTCCTCCTTTGAATGCTTTTATTCTGCCGGGGGGTGACCGTGGAGCAGCCGTTGGGCACATTTGCCGGACGGTGTGTCGCCGTGCCGAGCGACGTATTCTTGCATTGGCTGAAGAATGTGACATAGATGCCCGTGTAACAGCATTTGTCAACCGTTTATCTGATTATTTATTCATTTTGACCCGAAAGTTAAATCATTTAACTAAAACGGATGAAATTTTTTGGGATAAAAGTTGCAAATGAAATAATTTATTATACTTTTGCGGCTAATTAGAGAACGAAAGAAAAGTATTTACTTAAAAAATAAGAAAACTATGTACTGGACATTAGAATTGGCCTCGAAGTTAGAGGATGCTCCCTGGCCTGCTACAAAGGATGAGTTGATTGACTATGCAATGCGTTCGGGCGCTCCGTTGGAAGTAATCGAAAACTTGCAAGAGATGGAAGATGAAGGCGAAATCTATGAAAGTATAGAAGATATTTGGCCGGATTATCCGAGCAAAGAGGATTTCTTTTTTAATGAGGAAGAATATTAGAAAGAGAACATGGCGGACAGAATAAAAAATTCTGTCCGTTTTTTGTTTGATATTTCTTCTTGGAAGGGGGGATTGGAAAGCGTAATGTAACTTTCCTGGGAGATTGAACATTATACATGGAAAAAGTGTTTATCTTTGTGGCGTAAACTAAAAATAGACAAACATGAAAAAGATTATTAGTGTATTAATGGTAGCTGTATGTTTGATGATGGCTGCTCCTGCTCAGGCTCAGTTGCACTTTGGAGTAAAAGGTGGTTTGAATATTTCAAAATTGAGTTTTTCAAAGGATGCTTTTAAAGGGGATAATAAGACTGGTTTTTTTGTGGGTCCGATGGCTGAATTCACCCTGCCTATTATCGGGATAGGGGCAGATGTTGCCGCTTTATATTCTCAGACAGACTTAGGGGCTGATGGAGAGAAAACAATGAAGTTAAAGACATTTGCAGTTCCTGTGAATTTGAAATGGTCCTTTGGCCTTGGTAGCATGTTGGGTGCTTATATTGCTGCAGGTCCCCAGTTTGATTTTAATATTGGCAATAAAACATGGACGCGTGAATTGTCATTGAAAAAATCTACAACCAGTTTCAATGTAGGAGCAGGTCTTAAATTGATACGTCATTTACAGTTAGGGGTTAATTATAATTTTGCTCTGAGCAAGACTGGTACTTATGAATATTATACAGAGGGTGGATCGGGTGATGGACACCATTCTGTTAATATAAAGAACAACACTTGGCAAGTTTCTTTGGCATACTTGTTCTAGACAACCTTATTTAATAAAAGATAAAAAGGAGGCATTCTTCACTGAATGCCTCCTTTTTTGTAATTTTGCACCATGAAAAAATTCGTAGATGTCATAGTTCCATTACCTATTGCCAACCAATACACTTATTCCCTTCCTCAGGAGATGGAAGAGATGGTACAGATTGGTTGTCGGGTGGTTGTTCCGTTTGGAAAGAAAAAGTTCTATACGGCAATAGTGACAAATGTACATTATGCGGCCCCGGAGGGGTATGAAACGAAGGATATAGCTGAAGTGCTGGATTCATCTCCGGTACTGTTACCGAAACAATATGAGTTCTGGCAATGGCTGGCGGAATATTATCTTTGTACATTAGGAGATGTGTACAAGGCGGCTATCCCTTCGGGTATGAAACTGGAAAGCGAAACGTTGGTGGAATATAATCCCGATTTTGAAGCCACTGCACCCTTACCGGAGAAAGAGCAGAAAATTCTGGATTTGTTGAGCCGGGATACAGAACAGTGTGTAACCCAGTTGGAAAAAAACAGCGGACTGAAAAATGTGTTGACTGTCATCAAGTCTTTGTTGGACAAAGAGGCCATCTTTGTCAAGGAGGAACTGAAACGTAATTACAAACCGCGTACTGAGGCAAGGGTGAGGTTGGTGAACGGAGAAGCGGATGAGGCTTACTTACAACGGCTGTTCAATGAATTGTCACGTGCTCCTAAACAATTGATGATATTAATGAAGTATGTGGAATTGTCCGGTTGGGTAGCCAGAGGGTATGCTTTAAAGGAAGTAACAAAGAAAGAGCTGCTTGAAAAGTCTGGAGGGTCTGCGGCCGTTTTTAACGGATTGGTCGAAAAGAAAGTCTTTGAGGTCTATCATCAGGAGATAGGACGTTTGGATAAAGGAATTTCGGATACCGGTGATATTAATCCGCTGAATATTGCGCAGCAACAGGCTTATGGCAACATTCTTCAATGCTTCAGAGAGAAAAATGTGTGTCTTCTGCATGGCGTTACATCCAGTGGCAAGACGGAAATTTATATCCACCTCATTCAGGAGGTGCTGAAAACAGGAAAGCAGGTCTTATATTTGCTTCCGGAAATTGCACTGACCACTCAGATAACTGAGCGTTTGAAAAGGGTGTTCGGACATCGGCTGGGTATTTATCATTCCAAGTTTCCGGACGCTGAACGGGTGGAGATATGGCAGAAACAGTTGGGAGAGAAGAGCTATGACGTGATTCTCGGAGTCCGTTCCTCTATTTTTCTGCCTTTTCGTAACTTGGGGCTGGTCATCATAGATGAGGAACACGAGAATACGTATAAACAGCAAGACCCCGCCCCACGTTACCATGCCCGTAGCTCAGCCATCATGCTGGCCTCTATGTTCAAGGCGAAAGTGCTGCTGGGGACGGCTACTCCTGGTGTGGAAACTTACTTTAATGCTACCTCGGGAAAGTATGGCTTGGTAGAATTGAAAGAAAGATATAAAGATATCCGGCTTCCTCATATAGAACTGGTTGACATCAAGGAACTGGCGCATCAGAAGCGGATGCAGGGCCCTTTCTCACCGGCGCTGGTCAAGCAGATAAAAGAGGCATTGGAGTGTAAGGAGCAGGTTATCCTGTTTCAGAACCGTCGCGGTTTCGCTCCGATGATAGAATGTCATACCTGCGGCTGGGTTCCTAAATGCAAGAACTGTGATGTGAGTCTGACGTATCATAAGGGGCTGAACCAGCTGACTTGCCATTACTGTGGATATACCTATCAAGTTCCCCGTTCCTGCCCGGCGTGCGGCGGAGTGGAATTGATGCATCGCGGTTTCGGTACAGAGCGTATAGAAGATGATATAAAACTGATATTTCCCGAGGCGAAAGTCGCCCGGATGGATTTGGATACCACTCGTACCCGTACCGCATACGAGAAAATTATCGCGGATTTTGAACAGGGCAAGACCGATATCCTGATTGGTACGCAGATGGTGTCCAAAGGATTGGACTTTGATCATGTCAGTGTGGTGGGGATTCTGAATGCGGATACGATGTTGAACTTCCCGGATTTCCGGAGCTATGAGCGTGCTTTCCAACTGATGGCCCAAGTAGCAGGACGTGCCGGGCGTAAAAATAAGCAAGGACTGGTTATCCTTCAGACCAAATCGCCCGATTTACCCGTTATTCATCAAGTGATGCATAATGACTATGAGCAGTTATATTATGACCAATTGGCAGAACGGCAGATGTTCAAATATCCTCCTTATTATCGTTTGATTTATGTATATCTGAAACACCGCAAAGAGGATATTCTGGATTTGGCGGCGGATACCATGGCGGCACAGCTCCGTTCCGGATTGGGCGACAGGGTATTGGGCCCGGACAAACCGCCGGTGGCCCGTATCCAGACCTTATTTATAAAAAAAATGATTGTGAAAGTGGAGCAGAATGCTTCTATAAAGAAAGTGCGTGATTATCTGCTTGCCGTACAACGTGCCATATTGGAAGATGAACGTTTCCGTTCGTTGTTAGTTTATTATGATGTAGATCCACAGTAACCGGTCCATGCACTGGACGATAATAGAAAAGATAAACGAAAATAAAGATGAAGATAGAATTAGACGTACATACCCATACCATTGCCAGCGGGCATGCATTCAGTACTTTACAAGAAATGGCGCAAGCTGCCGCCGATAAGGGATTGAAGGTTTTAGGGATAACGGAACATTCGCCCGGTGTTCCCGGTACTTGCCATCCTATTTATTTTAGAAACTTGCATGTGGTTCCCCGCCGGATGTATGGGGTGGAGCTGTTGTTGGGGGCTGAGATTAATATTCTGGATGGTAAAGGAAACCTCGATTTGGACGAGGATTATATGAAGATGCTTGATATCCGTATTGCGGGTATCCACTCTTTATGTTATGAATATGGAACGATAGAAGAAAACACCCATGGAATGGTACAGGTTATCAGCAATCCTTTTATTCATATTATCAGTCACCCCGGAGACGGTACGGCGGCGTTACATTTTGAACCGATGGTATTGGCAGCCAAAGAACACCATACTTTATTGGAAATAAATAACAGTTCTTTAAAACCCACCCGTAACAAACCCAATGCCCGTGAGAACAACCTCACCATTCTCCGTTTATGCAAGAAATATGAAGTTCCGGTCATTTTGGGAAGTGACGCGCATATTTCGTTTGATATAGCCCGTTACGATAATTTGTATGAATTGTTGCAGCTTACCGGGTTTCCTGAAGAGCTGATCATGAACCGTGATGTGAAATCATTTAAAGAATACCTTCATTTGTAGATTATATATGAAAAGAATACTTTTTGTCTGCCTCGGTAACATTTGCAGGTCTTCTTCGGCAGAAGAAGTGATGCGTACTCTCATAAAGAAAAAAGGACTGGAACACGAGATAGAGGTGGATTCTGCCGGAATCCTGAGTTATCATAGAGGGGAATTGCCCGACAGCCGTATGCGGATGCATGCTTCCCGCCGCGGTTACAATCTGACCCATCGTTCCCGTCCTGTCTGTACGGAGGATTTCTATCATTTTGATATGATCATCGGCATGGACGACCGTAATATAGAGGACCTGATGGAGCGTGCTCCCGATCTGGAAACGGAAAAGAAAATCCATCGCATGACGGATTATTGCCGCACCAAAGTGGCAGACTATGTTCCCGACCCTTACTATGGCGGTGCGCAAGGGTTCGAGAACGTGCTTGATATACTGGAAGATGCTTGTGCAGGATTGCTTACTTCCTTAGTTCCGGGTAACTGATTCGGGTGTGATACATCGTTTTCAGCTTTTCTTTAAACAGTGCTTTGACTGTTGCTATATCCTTGAACGTAATAGGGCATTCTTTGAAATACCCCTCAGATACCTGTGTGTCAATAATCTTATCTACCAGTGTGCTGATGCTTTCTTCCGTGTACTCCGGCAGGCTGCGTGAAGCCGCTTCTACAGAGTCGGCCATCATCAGGACGGCCTGTTCCTTGGTGAACGGGTTCGGACCGGGGTAGCGGAACTTTTCCTGATCCACTTCTTCGTCAGGATGTTCGTTTTTATATGAAATGTAGAAATACTTCGTCAGTCCCCGTCCATGATGGGTACTGATAAAGTCTTTGATCACTTTGGGCAGATTATGCTTTTCCGCCAGTTTCAGTCCGTCGGTGATATGACTGATGATAACCTGGGCGCTTTGTTCATAACTTAAACTCTTGTGCGGGTTGACTCCCGACTGGTTTTCTGTGAAAAAAGCCGGATTCACCATTTTACCGATGTCATGATATAATGCTCCCGTACGCACCAGCTGGCTTTTACCTCCAATCTTGTTTGCCGCCGCAGCAGCCAGGTTTGCCATCTGCAATGAGTGTTGGAAAGTGCCCGGAGCTACTTCGGACATTTCCCGAAGCAAGCTATTGTTGATATTTGACAGTTCCACCAAAGTCACATCTGAAGTAAAACCGAATATTTTCTCCAAAAGGAACAGTAACGGATAAGCGAACAGCAGTAAGATACCGTTGATCATAAAATAGATGTACATGCGCGTATTCAGCTTGGTCAAATCATCTTCATGAATCAGCTCGAAAGCAAAATATAATAAAGCGTAACTGATAAATACAACCAAAGCCGTCCGTAACAATTGCGACCGTTGGGACAATTCTCTCAAACTATAGATCGCCACCATTCCTGCCACTACCTGTAACAAGATAAACTCATGTGGAAAACGTAAAGTGATGGAGCAAAGCAAAATGATAGTGACATGTGCCATGAATGCCGTTCTTGAGTCAAGGAAAACACGGACTATAATCGGAATCATGGCAAATGGAACCACGTAAATACTTGACAAGTTCTGTTCCACCATAATGGAAGACAGGACGGGGAAGAACACAATCAGCGCAAATAGCAGGGTGAGTGTTCCTTTCCGTTCATAATAATCTGCCCGGAACAACTCCAGATAGGCCATGAAGCAGAACAGGAAGATTCCTACATATAATATTTGTCCGGCCAATGTCAGTCTTTTCTCTTGTACCGAGTCGCTACGTTTTTCCCATTCCTTGCGTAAGGATTCCAATATGTTGTAAGTTTGCTCATCAACAATTTCTCCACGGTCAATAATCTTTTGTCCGTTCAGCACAAAGCCGTTTGCCCATGAAATATTAGAGAGCAGGTCTTTTTGCGCCGCCTCGGACTTTTCTTCATCATAAACCAGATTAGGTGTAATGTAATCATTCAGATTACATTGTTGTAATATCTTCTTTTTGTAGTGGGTGGTATCCGCATTCAGCAAATATTCATAGGCTTCCTTCACGGTGTACAATTGGTCGATAAAACGGCTCGTAGCTACATTCTTGTCTACCAGCCGTATGGCAATGATACTGTCTTCCTCCATACGCTTCAAGTCATTTCCGGCAATGATTCCGTCCTCATACAGTGCCTTTAATGTGCGTTCAATATAACGTACATAGTCCGTGCCCGGCAGTGAATGGCGTAAGGTCTTGTTGTAATCCTCCCTTAATTTGGAAAGGACATTTTTTTCGGCTTCCTTGTCTATCTGGAAATAAGGTTGATAGTCTGCCAGGATGCTGTCCTGTTCCTTTTGTACTTGTATGTCGTTTTTGTAAATCGGAAAATCAAATGATGCCTGTAACAGTCCGTATTTCCAAGGCTTGTTTATATCAAATTGATAGTTGAACTTTCCTTCATTGGGTAAAAAGTAGACTATCACTGATACTGTGGCAATGAAAATAAGGCTTTTATAAATCAAATTTTTATATGAAAACCGTTGGTTGGTCTTGAAACTTCTCATAATCGTATATTTTTGCGCGCAAAATACGAAAAAATCGGGAAATTTAGATTAATTTTGCGGCGTATTTTATATAAAACAACAATGTCAGAAAGAAAAGTAAGAGTTCGTTTTGCTCCGAGCCCGACGGGAGCGTTGCATATCGGCGGTGTGCGCACAGCCTTGTATAACTATCTGTTTGCTCGCCAGCATGGTGGAGATTTAATTTTCCGTATAGAAGATACCGACTCAAATCGCTTTGTTCCGGGTGCGGAAGAATATATCATTGAGTCGTTTAAGTGGTTGGGGATAAACTTCGACGAAGGAGTCAGCTTTGGTGGTAACTACGGCCCCTACCGTCAGTCTGAACGTCGTGATATTTATAAGAAATATGTACAGGTGTTGCTTGACAGCGGTAAGGCGTATATTGCTTTCGATACTCCGGCGGAGTTGGACGCCAAACGTCAGGAAATCTCTAATTTCCAGTACGATGCTTCTACCCGTATGTCTATGCGTAACTCTTTGACTCTGCCGAAAGAAGAAGTGGATGCACTGATTGCCGATGGGAAGCAATATGTGGTACGTTTCAAGATTGAACCGAATGAAGATGTACACGTACATGATATTATCCGTGGCGAGGTAGTGATCAATTCTTCCATTTTGGATGATAAAGTTTTATATAAATCGGCGGATGAACTGCCTACTTATCATTTGGCAAACATTGTGGACGACCATTTGATGGAAGTTTCCCATGTAATCCGTGGTGAGGAATGGTTGCCTTCCGCTCCGTTGCATGTCCTGCTGTACCGGGCTTTCGGCTGGGCGGATACCATGCCCGAGTTCGCACATCTTCCCTTGTTGTTGAAACCGGATGGTAACGGTAAACTGAGCAAGCGTGATGGTGACCGTCTTGGCTTCCCTGTTTTCCCGTTGGAATGGCACGACCCCAAGACCGGTGAGGTGTCTTCCGGTTATCGTGAGTCGGGTTACCTGCCCGAAGCTGTTATCAATTTCCTTGCCCTGTTGGGATGGAATCCGGGAAATGACCAGGAACTGATGTCCTTGGATGAACTGGTGAAGCTTTTTGACCTGCATCACGGGCGTTTGCGTCCGACACGTGAAGGCCAGTTGCTCTATCAGGGCGCGCCAAAAGAGCTGACCCAGACTATGGCCGGACGCAGCTTTTTGGTTTCCAGCGCCCGGGAGAATAACCGCCGCCTCCTCCAGCGTACGCTGAAGCTGCCGCAGGTCAGCGATGGCGTGATTCAGGGTAAATCGGTACGCCTGATCCTTAAAAAAGCAGCCAGCATCAGCGCTGTACAGAAGGCTGCCGATATGCCGCCGCTGGAGGTCGCCGAAACCGCGCCGCGCTTCGAGGATGCCTTTATCGATTTACTCGGCGGGGCCGGAACATCGGAGTCCCCGCTGGGCGCTATCCTGCATACCGTGGAAGGCACGCCAGGTGAAACGGTGATCGAAGCCAAAGCGCTGACCAAGAAATTTGGCGATTTTGCCGCTACCGACCACGTAGACTTTGCCGTGCAGCGCGGCGAGATTTTTGGTTTGTTAGGACCCAACGGCGCGGGCAAATCCACCACCTTTAAAATGATGTGCGGCCTGCTGGTCCCCACCTCCGGCAAAGCGCTGGTGCTGGATATGGACCTGAAAGTCAGCTCCGGCAAAGCGCGTCAGCATCTGGGTTATATGGCGCAGAAATTCTCGCTGTACGGCAACCTGACGGTCGAGCAAAACCTGCGCTTTTTCTCCGGCGTTTACGGCCTGCGCGGACGGGCGCAAAACGAGAAAATCAGCCGCATGTGTGAGGCCTTTGGCCTGTCGAACATAGCGTCCCACGCCACCGACGAACTGCCGCTTGGATTCAAACAGCGGCTGGCGCTGGCCTGCTCGCTGATGCATGAACCGGATATTCTGTTTCTCGATGAGCCGACCTCGGGCGTGGATCCCCTCACCCGTCGCGAGTTCTGGTTGCACATCAACAGCATGGTGGAAAAAGGGGTGACCGTGATGGTGACCACCCACTTCATGGACGAGGCGGAGTACTGCGACCGCATCGGGCTGGTGTATCGCGGCAAACTGATTGCCAGCGGTACGCCGGACGACCTGAAAGCTCAGGCTGCTGACAGTGAGACGCCAGACCCGACCATGGAACAGGCCTTTATCACGCTAATCAATGACTGGGATAAGGAGCATACGCATGAGTAACTCCGTTCTCTCCTGGCGTCGCGTACGCGCGCTGTGCGTGAAAGAGACGCGCCAGATCGTCCGCGATCCCAGCAGTTGGCTGATTGCGGTGGTGATCCCGCTGCTGCTGCTGTTTATCTTCGGCTACGGGATCAACCTCGACTCCAGCAAGCTGCGGGTAGGGATTTTGCTCGAACAGCAGAGTGAAGAGGCGCTGGATTTTACCCATACCATGACCGGTTCGCCGTATATTGACGCCACCATCAGCGATAATCGTCAGGAACTGATTGAGAAA
>ERZ650306.1620-NODE-1620-length-12496-cov-8.408247_pt1 | contig 12496 bp, 14 predicted proteins | sample MGYA00376242_ERZ650306 | MGnify/ENA primary metagenome ERZ650306 (study PRJEB26733, sample SAMN07839244) | wastewater metagenome | biome: urban; feature: wastewater treatment plant; material: waste water | place: USA: North Carolina | collected 2016-03-31 ...
GCCAAAGGTTTTGCTTAATTAATTATGACTGAGGAAGAAAATTTCCTTTTCATTAAAGGCAATACGCCAGAAGAAAACATTACTGAAAATTACAGAATTCCTGCAAAAACACCTTTCCAAACCATCTACATCAGTGCAGGAAAAAAAGATAAAGTCAACAAAGTAGATATTGTAGGTTATCTCATCAAAAAAGGAGAATTATCTAAAGAAGATGTTGGTATTATTGAAGTAAAAGACACCACTTCTTACGTTGCTGTTGCCCGAAATAAAGTGAAAGATGTTCTAAAAAAACTCGCCAATGAAAAGCTAAAAGGCAAGAAAATAAAAATGGAAATCGCTTATTAAAATAAATGCCAAAGATAAATTTCTTTGGCAATTTTATTTCGTTTTTTATTTAATTCCTGAAACATTCATTTTCAGTGTATAAACTGATTTAGAAGCAGTTATAAACAGAGTAGAGAAATTTTCGCCACCGAAAGTTACATTTGCCGTCCAATTTTCTGGCACAGAAATATGATGAATTTGTTCTCCATTTTTATTAAAAACCGTCACTCCTTTTCCAGTTAAATAAAGGTTTCCGAGATTATCTAAAGTCATTCCATCTGAACCTAAATTGCAAAATAATTTTTTATTTGTCAATTTCCCATCTCCTTGAATGTCATACACATAAGTTTTATTAGCATCAATATCAGAAACATATAATTTTTTCAATTTCTGACTTCCTACAATTCCGTTAGGTTGAGTAAAGGTGTCTAATTTGGTGATTTTACCTTCAGAATTTCTATAATACAAGTTTTTTTCAGGAATTTCTTGATGAAAATCTTGCCAATAATCTCTTACATAAAGTGGATCTGTGAAGTAAATCCCGTTATTTCCGTCGAGCCAAAGATCATTTGGCCCGTTTAATCTTTTGCCATTAAAATCTGTGGTAAGAATTTCTGCAATTCCAGACTTATTGATTTTTAAAATTTGTCCTTTTTCGTCAGAACAAGTAATTAAATTATCATTTTTATCAAAAAAAGTTCCGTTTGCTCTTCCACTTCCTGTTCTAAATTCTGCAATTTTATTGGTTTTCCAATCCCAAAAATAGATTTTATCATTCGGTTGGTCTGTAAAATAAACGTTCCCAAAACGATCTGAAGCAGGGCCTTCAGTGAAAGAAAATTGATTAGAAACCAGCTGTATTTCAGCGCCATTATTTACTATAGATTGAGATTTAACCAATTTTTGAGAAGTGCAACTCATCACTAAAAGTGAAGAAAATAATAAGATTTTAATTTTGTCAAACATCATAAAATTTTTTTGGCAAGTTACGATTTGACCAAAAGAACAAAAAATTTTTTATCTTTGAATTTCAGATTTTATCAAAAATGAAACTCAACTTACCAGACAAACTCTATTATTCTATTGGCGAAGTAGCAAAAGCATTTGATGTAAACGCTTCATTAATAAGATATTGGGAACAAGAATTTCCAATTATCAAACCTAAAAAGAATAAGAAAGGAAACCGATACTTTACGCCAGAAGATATTAAAAATCTAAAAATGATTTATCATTTGGTAAAAGAGAAAGGTTATACTTTAGATGGTGCCAGAATTGCACTTACTACCAACAAAAAAATAAATGAAGCGGTAGAAATGATTGATAGGCTAGAATTTGTAAAATCTGAACTTCTAAAACTGAAAAGTTCTTTGGTAGATAAAGACGAAACAGTATAAAACTTCAAAAATTACTTATATTTTTTCTAAATTTTTCAATTTTAAAAGAAATTTTTATTATATTTGGTTATAAAACTATAACCTATGAAACCAAAACTACCTTATCAAATTAGGAAAAGACAATTCTACGGTTTAACCATTTTTGGTGGGGCAATACTTATTTCTCATTTAGCATTCAACCATTTTAAGGCTAACACGGAAAGCGATTTCCCAAAAATTGAATTTTCAAGCACTAAAAATCATGAAATTATATTAAGTGAGTTTGATCCTAATTCACTAGACGAAAAACAATGGATACAACTAGGTTTTTCCGAAAAACAAGTAAAAACCATTTTAAAATATAAAAGTATTGTAGGTGGAAATTTCTCATCAAAAGAACAACTGAAAAAATGTTACGCTATTTCTGAGGAAAAATTCATAGAGTTAGAACCTTACATTCTTTTACCCGAAACCTCATCTTCAAAAGAATTTTACACAAAAAAATATCAAAATTTCGAGAAAAAAGAGCTCAAAATTAGTGGAAAATTCAATCCAGATTTTTATTCTGAAAGTGATTGGCAAAAAATGGGTTTTTCTGAAAAACAATCGGCTGCAATCGTTAAATATAAAAATTATTTGGGCGGAAGTTTCTTGAGTAAAGAAAAATTCAAAGAATGTTTTATTATTAATGATGAAAATTACAAAAAGCTCTATCCTTACCTTATTTTGCCTGAAAAAACACCCGAAAATAAACAAAATAATAAAAATTTAGCTATTGAAAAGACAAAAATAAATTATTATCCATTTAATCCTAATGAATTAAATGCGGAAGGTTGGCAAAAATTGGGCTTCAGCGAAAAACAAGCACTAGTGATTGTAAATTATAGAGATAGGAATTTGAAAGGTAATTTTAAATCATTAGATGATATAGAAAAATGTTTTGTAATTTCTGCTGAAAAATTCAATGAAATAAAACCTTTCATCAGATTATCAATCTCTGAATTTGCAGAACATAATAATATGCCTAATGCAAAACCCTCGGTTCCTAAAACTGATTTTAGTAAAACGAACCTCAACAAAATTACTTACGCACAGCTAATAGAATTTGGTTTTGATGAAAAATCTGCTGGCAGTTTTATTGGATTTAGAAATAAACTGGGTGGTTTTGTAGAAGAACATCAGGTTCTAGACACTTATAATATTGACAAAAATTTAGCGGAAAAACTAATTAAAGTTTCTCCGCTTGAGAATGATTACATTCAAAAATACAATTTATTAGATGCACCTGAAAGTTGGTTAAAAAACCATCCTTATTTTAGATATTATGCAGATAAAATAATGTATCTGAGAGTAACTTTTACTAATGAAAAGGAGATATTTAAAAAATTAAAAGCAAAACCAGAAGATGAAGCTAAAATGAAACTTTATTTAAAATAGCTTAATTTCCTGTTTGTGCTAATTGTGCAGTGATGTATATTTTTGCCATTTCGGTATTTAGGTTATTGCAATTGTTAGACGCAGAACCTCCGTAAGTAATGTTAGAATAATTATTAGACATTTTCGGCAGATTATAGGCATATACTTTTACTGTATGATTGCCAATAGATAGATTTTCAAAAACACCAGAAAGATTAAATTTTTTCCAAAGGCAAGTCGCATTGGTGGAATATGCATTAAACTTTCTTACAATTTTTAGTTTATCTACACCTCCTTCGTTTACAAAAACACCGATGGCAAACTGATAAGAAGAGGCGTTGTCTGTATTATTAATTTGAGACATTCCTTCTACCGTAACCAAATTGGTATTAGTAGTCTTGGTTACATTAATCACGGTGGAAACATTAAGATCTGTCCATCCTGTGGTTCCTGTATTTAATGTAAAAGTTGGCATACTATTAGGAAATGTAGTGACCGTAGTCTTAGAATTAGAGCTACCAACAAAATTTTTAGTCACATCTATTATAGCTTCCGCATCTTCAGCTTCAAACATTTTGCTCCAGCTATTTTGAGACCAAAAATTAAATTTCCCTGAAGTAAGATTATAGAAAATTATGCTTTCTATAGGTGAAGCAATATTAGATCCAGAGCTTATTCTAGGCATTAAAAAGCCTTTATTATTATCTGCAATTTGTAAAATTGCTGAATCGTCTGGTTTATTGTATAGAGCTGCATTGGTAGTAATGAGAACTTGCGCAAGACTATAATTAAAAAATGCAACTAGACTTAGCATGTATAAAAACTTTTTCATAAGATTAAAATTCATAAGGTTGATTAATAAAAATAGTAGCACTTAGTTTAGCTTCGTCATCAGAAATATTAGTACAAGACGATGAAGGATTCTTACCTCCGAACGTTATGCTTAGGTCATTTTGTGAGGTAGTAACTGTTCTATTTCTGATTGCTAATTTTATAGTATGATTTCCTGTGGTCAAATTATTTGTTACGGCATATATTGTAAATTCTCTAAATGAGCAAGTCTGATCAAAATCGATAGATATTGGTTTAATATCTACTAATTTATTATCAACAAAAAAACCAAAACTAGCCACAGCTCTGCCTGATGCAGAAGAATTATTGGCATGTACCATCCCAGAAAGTGTAATTAGCAATTGATTATTAGCTCTGTCTATGGTAATATTTTTGGCAAGCTCGGTTACTTCTGTCCAAGTAGGATTAGCTGTAATATTCTCGCCAAGATTATGATTAGCTTCACCATAAAATTGGTTGGTGGATTTATTAAATGTATATTTATTTTGAGACGTCGCCGAATAATATCTTGTATGTTTTATTATATTTGATTGATTAATTTCATTGATAAAATAATCCCATTTAGCTCCATTCCAATAATAGTAACCTTGCTTACCATACAAATTAGTATTGGTATTATAGACTATTAAAGATTCTTTGGGATTTGGAACTGTAGTAACATCTGTATAGCTAGATATACTTACATTTGGCATTGTAATTCCCATATTTTCACTATATACTTCTAATGTGGAAGAAGGATTAGGATCTAAGGTATTCATCCCTACTTGCGAATAGCAATTGAAGGTAGAAATAAAGACTAAAAGTAAAAAATATAAAATTTTCATCATTTGTGTTTTTCTGTTTTATTTTTCAGTAATCTGAATATTAAGAATAGACTTATCCATACTACTATTAATATTTGTACAGCTAGAAACCTTACTACCATAGGTAATCACTTCAGAAGAAGCGCCAAAATTGACTCTACTGGTTTCGTAAATTGCTATATTATGATTACCAGCACTAAGATTATTAAGGGTAAAGAAAACGTTGTAATCGTTAAATAAACAACTAGCTGTACCATATATAATAAAGTTTTTTTGACCAGCTAGTTTTCCATCTACAAAAACACCTATTGAATATGAAATATAAGTAAGAGAACTGCCTGATGAATTAACTTGTAAAATACCGCTAGAAGCTACACTTATGCTATTATTAGCAGAAGTTAGATTAAATGATTTGGTTAATCCAGGTATCATCTGCCAGTCATGTGCAGAAGGAATCTCTCCCATAGTATAGGTTTGTGCACCATTGTAAGAAGAATCTGTAATCCCAGATGTAGAAATTACACTTTCTGAGCGTGTAATGCCTAATAATTTATATATATTAGAAGAATCTACCAAAGGATTCCATTTATTATTTTTCCAATAATAAAATCCTTTACCCGAAGTAGTGTTGGTATTATAAACAAGAAGAGATTCTGCTGGCGATGTTACTGGTGAAGCATTGTTAAGATTTGGGATATTCAAATTAGGTATAAGAACGCCTTTGTTACTGGAAGCTATTTTTAGAATCTCTGAATCATCAAAACTATGAGATCCTATACCAATACGTTGTGCATAAGTTAAAGCAAATACAAGAATTGCTATAACAAAGTATAGTTTTTTTATCATTTGTGTTATCATTTGTGCTTTGTTATTAAATATTTATTTCTAAATATTTTTCACAGTACAAAATAACTAAGATAAAATTTTTAATTCAATACGTAGTTTGTTGTATTTTACATAATATTAAAAAAAAGAATAGCTGCAAAAGCAGCTATTCAAAATCAAAACCAATAAAAACAATCTTCTATTCTCCTTGTATAAAGAAATAAAGATGTATATTTTTAAAATAGATAATTTGAGTTTAACGATACACAAATTTCTAAAATATTTACCTTTTTATCAATACGCAAATTTACGTATTTTTAAATTATTAGATAATATTAAAATGAAAAATTAGATAGATTATATAAATCATCATCATTTTTTAATAAAATTAATAGATTTATTATCTAACCTTAATATATATATACCCGCTTTTAAGTAAGATACGTCTAAAGTATTATCTACGACAAAAGGATTTTCAAATTCTTTTATCAATTTACCTGAAAAATCAAAAATTTGTGCTTTAGAAACAGCTCTCAAACCATTGCCTTGTACATATAAAATATTAGAAGTAGGATTTGGAAATATATTAATATTAATTTCTGATGTTTTTGGCGTTTCTACATCTAGATATGTTCCAAGACCTGTAGCATAATTAGAAGGATAACTGGTCCATTCAGAAATAGTAAAACTTGTATTAGGGTTTTTAACATCACTATTTCTGTATAAAGAAATATTGCTATTGGTGTTGCTTACACTTGGTAAACCGATTGAATCTACCGTTTCAAAATCCATGTCATAGTTATTGGTATTAGAATTTTGTAAATATTTAGTTCCATACGTTAATTCTATATATTGACTCCCAGAAAATGTAAGAACAGGTGAATTGGTTACAAATTTTGCTTGAGACACATTATAAGATGATAGCGTAGAATTAGGATTTATGATTACTACACTCTCTCCTGCAGCCAGCTTACCTTCTAATTCATAAGGATCAGAAAAATAAAAAGTAGAACCTTTTAATTGAATTCTTAGATAATAATTTTTTAAATCTACCTCGTGGTTTGTTAGGTTGGTTATTTCTAATGCTTTATTGTTACTACTACCTTCTATATATTTCGTAATCAATAGATCTTTTGCCAAATTATCACTAGCCAAAGTTGTAACATTTACAAGATTACTATCTGATGAAAGATTATAAGAATTATCATACGCTTTCACCGTAATATTATATGCTGAAGAAGGGGATAATCTATCAATAATTGCAGAATTAGTTTTAGAATTTTTATAAAAATTTCCGTTTACATATACTTTATAACCCAACACATCAGAATCAGAGCTTGGAGACCAATTAACAGACACAAAAGACTCTCCTATTGCACTTGTATTAAGATTAGTAGGAACTTGCGGAGCTATTGCATCTGTAGTAACATTCCAAATAACATCTACCCATTCTGGATGATCTATAAAAGGATTTCTAATTTTTTGAATGGCATAAACTGCTTCATTTCTATCTCTTTCCCTTTGAGAAACGGGGTCTAGAGTGTTCCATTCTTTAAGTAAATTTACATACCAGCTTTTAAAACCTCTTTCTTCGGTTCCGTCTAATGTAGAAGTAGAGATTAGATAATTAAAATTACTAAGATTACCTTCATACCTAGTTACAAAATATAAAAGATACCTAGCTATATCTCCTTTAAATTCATCTATCGGTTCATAAACCGTATTGGTATATCCTGGTGTAGTAGATTTCCCTAGTTTACTACCATTAGTAAATGTTATATTTTCGCCATTATTTCTAGCATAAGGAAAATTACTTCTTCTTTGGTTAATGTATGCATCAGCTGGAACCAAGTAATGAATATCAGAATACATAGGATAAATTCCATAAAATGTACTTTGCGGCATTCCATGCTCTCTATTCCAGCCTTGCCCTTCGGCAGAGGCACTTCCTATAATATTGGCTAAAGTATAATTGTAGGCATCTGCTTGAGTAGGTCTTTCAGAATAAATATCGAGAATTGTATTATCATTTTCGTAATATTTATCTAAATCTGTATTAGCATACAATGTTTTTAAATCATCATAAGTAACAGAGTAAATTTGTTTAGAAATTATTTCGTGAACCTTAGACTTTAGGGCATAACCACTAAGACCTTCTGTACCAGAATAGTAACCAGACGGAATTTGCGCAAAATTTACCAATGGCAAAATTGCAAAAAATAGTATTTTTTTCATAATAGAGTAAGTCCGAAAGCAAAATTATAAATTAAATTAATATTATGAGTTCTATTTTATAAATTATTTTTACGAATGTTTAGAATTTCCGTAAACACAATTTCATTTTAATAAATTTCTAAAAAAATTGATAATTATTTACTTTTAATTATATTTGGAAAAACAATTGATCTATGCATACAAATACTATGGAAAATCTTAAAATGATTGCTGATACGGCTAGAGATTTTGCAGAAATTAATATACGCCCACACATTATGGAATGGGATGAAAACCAATTTTTCCCCAAAGAATTATTTCATCAATTAGGAGAAATGGGATTTATGGGAATCATTATACCAGAAGAATATGGAGGTTCTGGACTAGGCTACCACGAATATGTAGCAATTATAGACCAAATTTCGCAAGTAGATCCTTCCATTGGGCTTTCCATAGCTGCACATAATTCATTATGCACCAATCATATTTATGAATTTGGCACAGAAGAACAACGCAAAAAATGGCTTCCCAAATTAGCATCAGGACAAATAATTGGCGCATGGGGTCTTACAGAACACAATACAGGGTCTGATGCCGGCGGAATGAGTACTACTGCTATAAAAGACGGTGATGACTGGATTATTAATGGAGCAAAAAATTTTATCACTCATGCTATATCTGGAGATATCGCTGTGGTGATGACCAGAACAGGTGAAAAAGGAACGTCTAATAATTCTACAGCATTTGTGCTAGAAAAAGGAATGCTTGGTTTCTCTTCCGGGAAAAAAGAAAATAAACTAGGAATGCGAGCTTCTGAAACAGCCGAACTTATCTTTGATAATGTAAGAGTTCCTGATTCTCACAGACTAGGGGAAATAGGTGATGGTTTTAAACAAGCCATGAAAATTCTAGATGGTGGTAGAATTTCCATTGCTGCATTATCTTTAGGCATTGCTAAAGGAGCATACAAAGCAGCTCTTAAATACGCTAAAGAAAGACATCAGTTCGGGAAATCAATTTCATCTTTTCAGGCAATTAATTTTATGCTAGCAGATATGGCAACAGAAATTGAAGCCGCAGAACTGCTCATTAATAGAGCTTCAGAACTTAAAAACAACAAACAAAAGCTGACTAAAGAAGGGGCTATGGCAAAATTATATGCTTCTGAAGCTTGTGTAAGAATTGCTAACAATGCTCTTCAAATTTTCGGTGGTTATGGTTATACAAAAGATTTCCCTGCCGAAAAATATTACCGTGATTCTAAACTTTGCACCATCGGCGAAGGCACTTCAGAAATCCAAAGATTAGTAATAGGAAGAGAAATTACCAGATGATTTGTATATTATACCGTCAATTTTTTGACTGCTTTTGTTCTATTTATCAACTTTAAAACTCTATTTTTGTTTTATAATTTAAAGTAATTTAATCTTAATGGAAAAAATAGACAGTCTAAACCAAGTTGCCGAGTTTCACAGAACTTTTAATGCCCCCATTTTAGAAACACCACAGATTCCTTCTAAAGAAAGGTGCGAACTGAGAGTTTCTCTTCTTCAGGAAGAGCTTAATGAACTGAAACAAGCTATAGAAGATAATGATTTGGTAGAAATTGCAGATGCGCTTTGTGATTTACAATATGTACTAAGTGGAGCGGTTTTGGAATTTGGTTTAGGAGAAAAATTTGTAGAATTATTTAATGAAGTGCAGCGTTCTAATATGTCTAAAGCTTGTGATACAGAACTGCAAGCACAAGAAACGGTGGAACATTACAAAGCAAAAGGCGAAGAAGCATTTTATGAAAAATCTGGTAACAAATTCAATGTTCACAGAATTTCTGATAATAAAGTTCTAAAAAATAAATACTATTCTGCTGCTGATTTAAAAAGTATTATTGAAAAGTAAAAACATTAAAAAAATATAAATATGAAGAAAATAATAACATTAATCGTTTTAATAATGACCCTTAATTCTTGTGCCGAAAAAATAGTAATCAATAGAGAAGTTGATTCTACAGAATATGGTAAAATGCTCCTCGGAACTCAATCATTTGATCAGTTCCACAAAGAACCTTATAAAGTTTGGTTTGATGAAAATTATAAAATTTATCCTACGGATAAACCATCTATTGAAGCCTTAAAAAAAGCAAAAATCAACTCTTATAGCATCACAGTCTTCTTAGGAACTTGGTGTGGAGATAGCAAAAGAAATTTCCCAAGATTGATGAAAATTTTAGATGAAACTAAATTTCCGAAAAGTAAATTACACATCATTGGTGTTAATAGAAAGAAACAATCTCCGAACGGAGAAGAGGCTAAGTACAATATTGTAAAAGTACCAACCATCATTCTAGAAAAATATGGCAAGGAAATTGGTAGAATTACCGAAGAACCAGAAACAGGCTATATAGAAAAAGATTTATTAAATATCATCAAAAAATAAGCGGTTTCGTTTTATTCAAATTGATTTTATGAATTACATTAAACAAATTATTGGATTTTCGCTAGGCGTAATCATCACATTGCTAATGGTTTACTTTTTCAAAAATTTTGGAAAAGATGAAGCCAATACAGATTATTACATTCTAACCAACCAAATTTCAAAAATGAATAAAATGGTGGTATTAGAACAAGATTTCTCTAGTATGCAAAAAACCAAAATCACTTCTAAACTTCTAGGCTTAGACGTTTTGCCTTCATCTCAAAAAGAATTGGTAATTTTTACTAAAGCTAAAGCGCAAGTTTCTTATGATCTGCACCAAATGAAATTAGAAGTAGATTCTGCAAACAAAAAATTGATTATCAAAAAATTACCAAATGCGGACATCAAAATCTTTACCGATGCAGAAATATCTTCTCTAGACGATTCTTTCTTTGATCGATTTACCCAAGAAGATTTCAAAAGAATTACTACAAATGCCAAGAAAAACGCAGAAAAAACGGTTGACCAAACCAAACTGCGAAACGAAGGCAGAAAACAATTGCTACAAAACTTAAATGATATTTTCGTTCTTGCCAAAGCTTTGAAATACGAAGTGGTAGATGATACCAATACCTTTGATTTATCTAAATTATAATACCAAGACGCTTTAAAAGGCGTCTTTTTTATAATATTTCCTTGAAATTATGTAATCTTTTATTTTAATAATTGATTGAATTTTGCTTTATAAAATTATGAATTATGAAAAAGCAAAATTTTACAAAAAAGGTGAAAAATAATGCCCAAAATACTAAGCAAAACCAAGATTTTCCTAATGTTCCGCAAACACCAAAATCCGAAGGGACTTCTGAAATTAATAAAAATCAAATAAAAAAAGCATCAGAAGCTAATCCTGACGGCAGAACAGAGAATACAGAAAAACACAAAAGCGAAGAATAAATACTTCGCTCTTGCAACAAATAACAATAATTCTAAAGTCTTTCAATAATTAGACAATTGTAGATTTACCTAGTTTTACATTCTCAAAATTGTAATAAGAATTTTCTGAAAACTTAATATAATCTACTATAAAATCTCCTACCTCACTGGTAGAATAATTTTGTTCTTTATTCAGGTCTTCTGTCACATATCTATGATCAATGGCGTGTTCTACCGCTTCTCTCAATTTGTTTGCCGCCACATCTAATTTTAAATAATCTAATAACATTGCAGCACTCAAAATAGATGCAATAGGATTGGCAATTCCTTTTCCTTTTGCCTGAGGATAAGACCCGTGAATTGGCTCGAAAAGTGCACTATCATTACCAATAGAAGCTGAAGGAAGCAAACCAATAGAACCACCTATTACACTGGCTTCATCAGAAATAATATCTCCAAACATATTTTCGGTAAGAATTACATCAAATTGTTTCGGATTAAGAATCATTTGCATTGCAGCATTATCTACAAACAAAAATTCTAATGTAACATCTGGATAATCTTTGGCAATATCTTGCACCACTTTTCTCCAAAGTCTAGAAGTGTCCAAAACATTAGCTTTATCTATCAAAGTTAATTTTTTTCTTCTTTTTTGAGCATCTTGAAACGCTAAATGTGCAATCTGAACAATTTCGTCTTTGTTGTATTTACAAATATCATAAGCATATTCTCCGTTTTCATCAGTAAATTTTTCTCCGAAGTAAATTCCACTAATCAATTCTCTGTAAATCTGAATATCAGTACCATCTACAATTTCTTTTTTTAACGGACTTTTCTTGGTAATAGAAGAATATGTTTTAATCGGACGAATATTGGCAAAAAGTCCCAATTCTTTTCTTAGCTTCAATAAACCTTGTTCTGGCCTTACTTTAGCATCAGGATTATTGTCAAAATAAGGATCACCAATTGCTCCAAAAAGTACAGCATCTGCATTTTTGCAAACAGTTAAGGTTTCTTCTGGCAAAGGATTACCTGTTTCAAAAATTGCTTCAGCTCCCATTTTAGCATATTCAAATTCAAATTTATATTGAAATGCCTGTGCTAAGACATTCAAAACTTTTACACTTTCTGCGGTTACTTCTGGACCTATTCCATCACCAGGAAGAACTGCTATTTTATAACTATTGCTCATATACTTTTTGTGTTTCTTGTTCAAATTTTTCTATTTCTGCTTTTTTACTGATTAGGAAATCGATATCATCATAACCATTCATCAGACAGATTTTTTTGTAAGCATCTAATTCAAAATTTTCAGATTTACCGTTGTAACTTATGCTT
>ERZ650306.1627-NODE-1627-length-12459-cov-5.526927_pt1 | contig 12459 bp, 3 predicted proteins | sample MGYA00376242_ERZ650306 | MGnify/ENA primary metagenome ERZ650306 (study PRJEB26733, sample SAMN07839244) | wastewater metagenome | biome: urban; feature: wastewater treatment plant; material: waste water | place: USA: North Carolina | collected 2016-03-31 ...
GCGCCGTTCGAATTGGGCTTCGGCTGCAAGTTTTCTTCCGTCTTCTTTTTCCATTGGGGAGAAATGGGGATTAATGTTGAAATTTCAATATTTAATTGCCGAATCTATAGGTTATTTTTTTGGATTGGTATAACTGAAGCTGTGCTTCAGACTAGGCTCCTGCCTGCGCAGGAGCGACAAAAAGGGCGGCAAGCTGCTGCAAAAAAGCCTTCCGCATTTCGCGGAAGGCTTTCAGACGGCCTGCATCAAGGTTGGACAGGTGCCGAGCCGTTGACTTCGATTTCCACACGGCGGTTGGGTTGCAGGCAGGCAATCAGCGCTTCGCGGCTGCCTGTGTGCGCGCACTCTTTCACCGGCTGCTGCTTGCCTGCGCCGTGTGCCTGGATCAGGCCGGCCGCGATGCCTTGCGCGATTAGGTATTGGCGCACGGTGTCGGCGCGCTGCTGCGACAAGGCCAGATTATAGCTGTCGCTGCCCAAATAATCGGTGTAGCCGGTAACGCGGATGCTTTGCAGGCGGTCAAACGATTTGAGCTTACCGGCCAAATCATCCAGCTCGGCGCGGCCTTTGGCATTCATGCTCGCAGCATCGCCTTTATCGAAGGCAAACAAGGCATCGGCAGACAAGGTGTAGCGGCGGGCTTCTGCTGCGGCGGGCGGGCAGGCGGCTTCGGCCGGGTCTACGGCGCGCCAATGGAAGCTGCGGGCGAATTTATGCTTGTCGAAAATCACTTTGTATTGGCAGGTGGTGATGTTGTCGGTGCCCTGCCCCGGTGTGCGGAAGTGAAACAGATAATCCCATTCGCGCACGTTAAACATGCCTTCATCATAATGCGGGCGGCCGATCAGCTTATAGAGCTCGTCTTTGGTCATGCCCGCCTCAATCGCGGCCAATTCGGCTTGCGTGGGGAAGGTGCCGCGATGTTTATCGAAGGTAACGGAATAAGGTTTGGGCCACACCGGCTCATCGGTGGTGCCGTTGGCCTTTACGTTGCTTTTGGTGGCACAAGCGGCCAACAAAGCCACGGCCAGCAAGGGAAAAGCGGTTTTGATCATTTGATTTACTTTCATTGCGTATTCCTTAATATGGGGTTCAGACGGCCTGTTGACACAGGCCGTCTGAAAGCACGATTACCACTGATAGCCTACACCTGCGGTGGCGCCGTAATGACCGCGCGAGTTGCCCGAAGCAGTACCTTTAATCACCCAGTTGCCGCCATCGGAGATGCTGGAGAAGCCGATGGCATAGCCGCCCTCGCCGCGATAGGTACTGCCGGCCACGGCCATCATGCTCTTGCCGGGCAGATAAGCCTGCGGCAAGCCGGCCACGGCCATGGCTGCTGCGGTGCCGGCGTTGGCATTGTTTTCAATGCCGTCGATGCGGCTGTTGAGCTGGTTGCCCAAGGTTTGCAGCTGGTTGACATTCACCGCATCGGTGCCGTGCACGCCTGCGCCCACGTTGTGGATCACCACGGGCGCGTTTTGGTCGGCGCCCACGAGGGTAACATCATTGCTGGCTGTGCCGCCGTTGGGCGTGGTGGGGCTGTCGGCATTGGAATACTGCACAATGCCCGCGCCGCCGGTTTGCAGCGCTTCCACCGCTTTATTGGTGGCATAGAGCTGGCTTCCGTTGATGGCATCGGTGCTCTTCTCACCAATCAGGCCGGCCGCCACATTTTGCACGCGCCGTTCACTGCCCACATCGCCCACGCTCACCACACCTGTCGGGGTGGCGCCGGCAAAATTGTAGGTTTTGCCGTTGATGGTGGTGGAGGCATATTCGGTGGTGCCGGCGGTTTGATCGGTGCGTGCGGTGATGGCTGCCGATTCGCTGCCCAAGTTCACCGAATTGGCGGCGGTTGTTTTCACATTGTTGCCGATCACAAAGCTGTTGTCGGTGACCACGGTGTTGTCGTTGCCCACCACATAGCTGTTGTTGCCGCTGATGGTGCTCGGGTCGCCAAAGGCGCCGGAATTATTGCCGGATACCACGTTGCCGGTGCCGATGCTGATGCTGTTGCTGCCCGTGGCTTGTGCACCGGAGCCGATTGCAATGGCATTGGTGCCGCCGGCTGCAGCTTTGCTGCCGATGGCCACGCCATTAGCGGCGCTCACCTTGCTTTGGTTGCCGATGGCCACACCATTGGCCGCTTCGCCTGTGGTGGATGCCTGATAACCGATGGCGGTGGAGTAGCTGCCGCCGGCGCTGGAATCTTCCGTGTTGCTGGCCTCGGCGGTGAATGCCTGGCCGCTGTTGGTATGGAAGAACTTAATGCCTTGCTCGTTCATGTTTTTAATGGCGGAAATCACCGAATTGTGAACATATTCAGTTTGCCCTTGAACGTTATAGGTTTTCAGCGCCAGTTGGCCTTCCGGCGTTAAGCTGCCGTCTTGGTTCACATAATTATCGCCGCCAATAATCTGATTGATGTTGCTCACATTATTGGTGATGTTGGTCACATCGGTGTTCACCGAAGCGATGGCGCTATCCAGCTGGCCTTTGTTTACCGCATCGGTGGCATTCACGCCGTCGGCCACATTGGTGATGGTGTTGCCGCCATTATTCAAGCCGTCTTTGCTCAGGCTCACATTGCTGCCTGCTGCGCCGTTGCCAATGGTGATGCCGTCGCTGTTCACCACGGTGTTGCCGGTGGTGAGGCTGTCGGCCTTCAGGTCTTTGGCTGTGGCCACTTGATAATTGGTGCTGCCATCGGCATTGGTGCTCGGGGTAACCACAATATTGTCGCCCGCGCTCACCGTGCTCTTCGCTTGGGTGGCGGCGGTGTTGGCCGCGGCAATCGCGTCATTGATATTGTCTTTACCGGTGCCGCCAATGTTGCTCATGGTGGTGGTGCCATCTGCATTCACCTTGCTGTTGCCGCCCAAAATGGCTTGGTTGGCATCGGCAATGGTTTTGATTTGGCCGCCGTTCACCGCTTCAGTGCTGCCGGCCGCAATATTGCCGCCGGTCAAGCCGCTGATTTTGTTGGTGGTGCTGTCGATTTTCACGCCACCCACATTCACGGTGTTAAAGCTGACATCTTTGGCCGTGGCCACGGTGTAGATGGTTTGGCCATCGGCACCGGTGGTGCTGCTCACCTTGATGTTTTCGCCTTCTTTCACCTCGGTTTTTGCACCCGCAGCCGCTTTTTGCACATCACCGATATTGGCTGCGTTGGTGGCGGTGTCACCGCCGCTGGCTACATTGGTGATGGCTTTGCCGCCGGCATCAATGCCGCCACCGGTCACACTCGGGCCGTTGATGATGGTCAAACCATCGTTGCTTACTTTGGTGTTGCCCATGGCAATACTGCCGTTGCTGCCCAAATCAATGGCTTCGGCCAGCTTCACCGTCAACGTATCGGCACTTGCTACCACACCGATATTGCCCTCGGTCAGGGTGCCGGCATTACCGCCTTTCACGTTAACCGCTTCGCCCAGCTTGCGATTAATCGGCGTGCCGCTGTCGCCCGCAAAGGTGAGCGGCTTGTTGGCTTGGTCGTTCGCCACTTTAATGGCGTCGTTGATGTTGCCTTTACCGGTGCCGCCGATGTCGGCATTGGTGTAAACGCCGGTGCTCGGATCATAAGCGGTGTTGCCGCCGATGATGTTCTTCACACCTTCGCCTTGTGCAAACAGTTGGCTGCCGTTGATGGCATCGGTTGAACCCGCACCCACGGTGCCTGCGGCCACGTTGGTGATTTTGTTGCCGGCTGCATTGATACCGGTTTTGGTGAAGCTCGGGCCGCCGGTGATGGTTAAGCCATTGGTGTCGAGCTTGCTGCTGCCGGCGGTGATGCTGTCTGCGGTCAGGTTTTTGGCAGTGGCAACCTTGATGTCGTTACCGTTGCGGGTAATCTCAATGTTGTCGCCATCGATAAACTTAACGGTATCGCCCGGTGCCACTTTGCCGGCGGTGTCGGCATTGGTTTGCAGGTTCCAGCCGGTGTTGGCCACATCGCTGACGGCTTTGAGCTGGTCTTCGGTGGCTGCCTGGCCGCTGACAATGCTATTCGGGTTGAAAGTGGTGTTGGTCAGCCCGCCGATGGTGCCGGCGTTGCCGTCGATGCGCACCGGGTTGGTGCTGCCGATGCTGATGCTGTTGCCCAAACCAAGTTTCACACCGTCTGCCGTGGTGGTGCTGGTGAGGTTGCCGTCACCTTTCACGTTGATGGTGTCGCCCAATGCAAATTGCGTGCTGGTGCTGCCGTCGCCAAACTTGATGCCTTTGGCGATGGCGGCCGTGTTGGTGGCAATATTGCCGGTGTTGGTTGCCACATTTTGATTGGTGGCATGCAACTGGCCGCCTGTTACCGCATCGGTGCTGCCGGCCGCAATCGTGCCATCGGCAAGATTGGTCACTTTATCGCCGCCCACATCCAGCCCGTTTGCGCCGCTGCGCAACACGGTGCTGTTGCCGGCATCACCTAGGCTAATGCTGGTGAATTCGGGCGTGTCGCTGGTGGCGATGCTGATGGTGCCCTCTTTTTGGGTGATGGCGATGTTTTTGCCGGCATCAATGGTTACCGTGTCTCTCGGGTGGATTTTTTGCGTTTTGCTGCCGCTCACGCTGCCGCCCGAAGCGGTGGTGGTCAGCTGCCAGCCGCTGTTGGCCACACCATCGATATTGTTGAGCGCTTCTTGCACGCTGCTGTAGGTGTTGCTGCCCACTTTCAGCCCGGCGGTTACGCTGTTGGTGGCTGCGTCATAGCTGGACGTGCCGCCCAGAGATGATGCGGTGCTGCTGCCCAAGGCATTGAGCTGGCTGGCGTTTACTGCATCACCGGCATCGGTGCCCTTGGCAAGATTGGTGATTTTGTTGCCGGCTGCATCAATACCGGTTTTGGTGAAGCTCGGGCCGCCGGCAACTTGGAAGCCTGTATTCGAGGTGACGGTGCCGGCAAAAGTCGGGGCATCGACAATTTGCACTTCAATCTTGCCGTTGTTGACCACGGTTTTCACATTGGAAGATGAAGCAGCGGCTGTCGCGCCGCCCACCACTCCAATGGTGCCGTTCAGGTTTTGAGTAACACTGGTGCCGTCTTGGGCGCTCAGACCAAAAGTGGCTTTGCCCAAATCGTCTTTTACCGCAAACAACTGGTTGCCCGTCACCGCATCGCTGCTGCCTGCGGCCACATTGCCATCTGCCAGATTGGTTAATTTCACCGCTGTGCTGCTGCCTGTGCCGCCCAAAGTTACGCTGGTTTTGCCTGCATCGTCATATTGAACGGCATTATCGGCTTTGACCAAGGAATCTTTAGTGGCTTGCGACAAGTCGATTGCATAGTCGGTAACGTTGCTGCCTTTGTTGGCGCTGCTCACTGTTACTGCGGTCGAGCCGGCTGATGCGGTGGTGCCTTTGGCATTCACGGTGTAAATGTTTTGGCCGTCTGAACCCTCTGTTTTCACCACGCCGGCCACATTGGTGCCGGCGGCCACTTCGGTTTTCGCGGCTTTAATGGCATCGTTGATGTTGCCTTTACCGGTGCCGCCGATGTCGGCATTGGTGTAAACGCCGGTGCTCGGATCATAAGCGGTGTTGCCGCCGATGATGTTCTTCACACCTTCGCCTTGTGCAAACAGTTGGCTGCCGTTGATGGCATCGGTTGAACTCTTGCTCACCTCGCCCGCCGCCAAACCGCTGATTTTGTTGCTGGTGCCGTCGGTTACTACTGTGCCTACAGTGGTCTTGTCAAACTTGACCTCTTTGGCGGTGGCCACTTCGTAGCTATCCGCACCTGTCGTCGGATCTGTGATTTTGCGCACAACGATGTTGCTACCTTGGGTAACGGTGGTTTTAGACGCTGCAGCCGCTTTTTGCACATCGCCGATATTGGCCGCGTTAGTGGCAGTAGTGCCGCCGCTGGCTACATTGGTGATGGGCTTGCTGCCCGCATCAATGCCATCGGCATTGATGGTTACGGGGCCGGCGCTGATGCTGGTTAAACCGGTGAGGTTTTTATTCAGCTCGACTTTGAGGCCGTCTGAACTTGCCGTGGTGGTGATGTTGCTGTCACCTGTTATGGCCAAGGTGTCGCCCAGTTTTTTCGCATCGGTGGAGCCGTTGTTGCCGGTGAAGGTGATGCCTTCGTTGGCAATATCATTAGACGCGCGCACGCCTTTGGCGATATCTTCTTTAGCCTTATCAGATAAATCAACGGCATAGTCGGTGATGTTGCTGGTGGCATCTTTTGCACCCACAGTTACCGTTACCGCATCCGAGCCGGACACTTTGGCGCCATCGGCATTCACGGTGTAAGTGGTGTTTTTGCCGTTGCTGCTGCGGTTCACGTCGGCAATATTGGTGCCGGCGGCAACGGTGGTGGTTTTTTGGGCGCTGTTGATGGCTTCGGCCACGCTCTCGGCGGTGGCAAAGCTATCGCCTGATGCGCCTGCGCTAACGATGCCGTCTGAAGCGGTGGTGAGTGTGGACGTGTTAACCGAGTAGCTCACTTGCGGGCTGATGCCGCTGCTATTGAGCGTGGCGGTGGTGCCGGTGCCGTTAACAAAATCAACGGTGCTGCCCGGTGCCACTTTGGTGCTGCCGTTGCCGTTTGCCGCCACATTCCAACCTTGTGCGGCATATTCGATGGCTTCATGCACGTTGCCTTTGCCGGTGCCGCCCACATCGCTCATGGTTAAAAGGCCGTCTGAACCTACAGCGGCATCGCCGCCCAAAATATTAGCGGTGCCGGCGGCCACATTGCCGATCACGTTTTGCGTGGCATAGAGCTGGCTGCCGTTGATGGCATCGGTGCTGGTGCTGCTGATTTGGCCGGCGGCCACGTTTTTGATTTGACGCTCGCTGCCTGCGGCACCCACGGACACGATGTCGCCTGCATCCGGGTCATTGCCGGCAAAGCCGCTGTAAGTAAGTTTGTTGACAGTAGCGGTGTTGGTGGGCACGGCGGCATCGGCGCTTGAGCTGTAGCCCAACACCACGGCACCATCCAAGCCCGCACCAATGGTGACATTATTGCCCATCACCATGGCGTTGGCCGATTGCACATTATTGTTGTTGCCCACAATGCGGCTGCCGCTTGCATCGGCGCTCATTGCATTGCTGTTGCCGAATGCGCCGGCATTATCGGCGGCAATCGGCGCAGCTGCCGTGCCGTTGTTGTTGCCGATAACATAAGAGCCTGCGCCGGAAATGTGCGAGGGGTCGCCCAAGGCGCCGGAATTGGCGCCGGACACCACATTGCCGATGCCGATGGAGATGGCATTATTGGCCGTGGCTTGCGCGCCTTTGCCGATGGCAATGGCATTAACTGCAACGGCTTTGGCACCTGTGCCAAACGCCACGGCATCTGCCGCGCTGGCGGTGGTGCGGTTGGCAACAGCACCGGAAGAGCTGCCGATGGCAATGGCGCGATCAGCAGTAACAATTGCCTGCTGGCCGATGGCTACAGTGCCGCCGAAATTGGTTTTATCGGTATCAGTGGCATCTTTGCTATCGGTGCGTAAATTTCCATCCTCTTTTCTGCGCCCCGCCTCTTCGCCAATAGCCACGTTGGCTCTGCCTTGATTATAGCCGCCGGCATCAATGCCCACGGCGATATTGTTGTGTCCGGCCACATTTTGGCCGGCACGGCTGGAAATGGCGGTGTTGGTGTCGCCGGAAACAAATTTGGTGGCATCCGATGTTAACACCGGCGCAAATGCCGTGACTTGCCCTGTCTGATTGCCAATGGACACGCCTTGGCCATAGAGGCTGTTATAGCCCGAGCCGGCAGAGGGGCCGATGTTCACACCAAGATTGTTATTGATGGTATTGCTGCCTGCACCACCGCCAATGCTGGTCATATTAACCAACCCGGCATTATTGGTATAACCTGCTTTGGTTAATGAGTTGAAATCAGTAGGGCCTGTATAGTCGCTAGACGGGGCAAAACCCAGCGAACCGGCACCGCTGCCAAGCGAAAAATTCTCGCCACCGCCGGATTTGGCACCATTGCCAATGGCTATGGAATTGCTGCCGGAAGCAATTGAAGTGCGGCCAAGTGCAATCGCGTAGCTACCCGTGGCCTGCGCACTACCGCCTGCCGCCAGCGTATAAGTGTTGGAAGAGATTGAATTGAGGCCTATGCTGACGGCCCCATCTTTGGAAGCGTTGGCATTGTAGCCCAGCGCAACGGTATTGGAATCGGTGGCATTGGCACGCGAGCCCACGGCCACACTAGAGCCGCCGGATGCATTGGCACCGCCGCCAAAAGCGCTGGAGCCGCTGCCACCGGTTTTGGCTTCCTTCCCTACGGCGGTAGCATTATCGGCGAAGGCCACAGTATTGTAGCCCACGGCCACGCCGGCACCGGCCGCCGAATTGGCGCCGGCACCAACCGCTACACCAGAACCACCTGCTACTTTTGCCCCCGAGCCTACAGCAGTAGCCCCCGCTCCTGCCGCTTGGGCGCCCACACCGGCTGCCAGCGCATTACCGGCTGAAGCAATCGCGCTACTGCCGATAGCAATCGTATTGGCTGCACTGCCTTGCGCCGAAAAGCCCACCGCCACGCTGGATGACATGCCGGCATTGGCCTGATTACCAATCGCCACGGCGCTCATTGCTGCATTGGTGCCGCTTCCCAATGCAGTAGAATTATTGCCGCTTGCCGTGGCCAAGCTGCCCACAGCCAAAGCATTCTGACCATCGCTCTTCGAGCCGGAACCGAGGCTGGTGGCTGAGGTTTGGCTAGCTTGGGCACTGCGGCCGAGCGCTAGGGTGTAATCGCCATTTGCTTTGGCATCCAAAGCGATGGCCGTGCTGCCTGCGCCGTTTGAAATGGTGGTAACACCGATTGCCACGGCGCTGCCGCCCGCTGCATTGGCGGTGTTGCCGATGGCCACGCCGCTTGTGTTCGCCGCTTGGCTTTTATTGCCGATGGCCACCGATTCGAGCCCTACTGCATTGGCTTCATTACCCACGGCAGTTGCGCGCGCACCGCCTACCTTGGCATTCACGCCGGCGGCCAGCGCATTGGTATAACCTGTTGCTGCATCGTTGTTGAAGTTGCCGGCGGTGCTATCGGCATTGCCCACGCTGTAAAAATGCGTCAACTTGCCTTGCAGGGTGCTGGCCACAGAATAAAGCTGGCTGCCGTTCACGGCATCGGTGCTGGTGGCGCTGATGGCGCCGGGTGCCAGATTTTTCAATTGGCTTTCAAAACCGACGCTGCCGATAGACACTTGATCGCCGGCCACAACGCTGCCGCCGCCGGCAAAGCCGGAGTAGGTTACGCCGCCCACTGTGGCTTGGGTAATGCCCTCGGCATTGGTGGCGGTGGTGCTGCCGGCGCCCAAGGCCACGGCACCATCTTTGCTGGCATTCGCGCCCACGCCCAAAGCCAGCGAAGCCACGCCGTTTGCGGCGGCGCGGGTGCCGAAGGCGGTGGACAATTCACCGCCGGCCAGCGCCTGCACGCCCAAGGCCACCGCGCCATGGCCGGCTTTAGTGGGGATATAGCGCTTGGTGGGGTCGGCAAAGTTCACCAGATAATCGCCGGTTAGCGCGGAATAGATTTTGGCGGCATCCCGATTGTTGTAAGTGGCGTTGTTGCCGGGCGTTTGATAGCCGGGCGGGTTGTTGCTGGCCACTTTATCCAAATCATCGCCGCCGATGGCCACAGAAGAATTGCCTTGCGCAATGGTGTTGGCACCCACGGCCACGGCCTGATCGCCGGCAGCATTGGCTGCGCCGCCGATGGCGACGCCTTGGCCGGTGTTGGCCGTGGCACCCGGGCCGCAAATCACGTTGCCGCCGGGATCATTAATATTGCCAGTGCCATTAGAAGTGGTGCACTGAAGATTGGAGGCGGATGCCGGTGTGCTGACAAAAGCACCCAGCGCCATCATGCAGGCAGCCGCTATGCCGGCCAGATTGAATGCAAAGCCTGCTTTGCCGGCCGCGCCGGTGCTGCTGCGCACATTGCGTTTTCCATGAGCAGTGTCTAATTCGGAAACGGCCACCCAGCTTTGGCTGGCTTCATTCCAAACTGTTTTATAAATTTTGTTCATAATGGCTCCAATATGATGTAAATAATATGGCTGAGATATTTTTCTGTGTATAATATTTGCTTAAGAAATCATTTCTTAATTTGTTATTCAAGCTCAATCGCCGCAAAGGCGTTTTTTCAGCAGCACCGGCCGGCATCATTCATGCGCCTTGGCGCCAATGGCACGCAAACGCGCTGCAGCAGCCGGTAAAACAAGTGTCTTGTATTAAGCAATTTCCGTGCCAATCCTTTTGCAACAAGGAAAAGGCTGATTTTTGCCTGTTTTGGAATTGATAATACCCAAACCAAGCTATACCAAATCGGCACTATTTTGACACAAATTGTCACTTTTATCTATTTAAATCAAATATTTTCACGCCAAACTATCGCAAACCTTACCATATTGTTGCGTTTGCAACACATTGTGCTAAACACGCCACACACAAAAGAGGCCGTCTGAATTTTTTTCAGACGGCCTCTTTTGATTTGCCGGCAACAGCGGTTTGCTTTCAGCTTTAATGCAAATCTTGCCGCAAATCCACTTGCTGCAACGGCACTTTATGCGTTTTGTAGCGCAGCTTGTGATAGGCATAAAAGCCCAAAAACACGGGCAAGCCCATATAGGTAATCACCAATCTGTCCCAACTGAAATCGCCTTTGAGCACCAATTCGGTGTCTTGCCCGATAATCACAAGCACACACAATGCCAGCGCCAGCAAGGGGCCGAAGGGAAACCATTTGGCGCGGTAAACCAGCGCATTCAGATCTTTGCCCTGCGCCAGATAAGCGCGGCGGAAACGGTAATGGCTCACCGCAATGCCCAGCCACGCGATAAAGCCGGTGAGGCCGGAAGCGGCCAAAATATATTCATACATTTTGTCGCTCGCCAATTGCAGCAAAAACACCGCCAGCACAATCACCGCCGTGGCCAAGAGCGCCACCACCGGCACGCCGGTGGTGTTGGTGCGCGAAAAGCTGCGATAAGCCAAGCCATCTTTGGCCATGGCATAAAGCATACGGGTGGAAGCATACATGCCCGAATTGCCGGCCGATAAAATCGAGGTGAGAATCACCGCATTCATCACCGCCGCCGCAAAAGCCAAGCCGGCTTTTTCAAACACCAGCGTAAACGGCGATTTGGCGATTTCATTCACATCTGCGCCCAGCAATTGCGGGCTGGTATAGGGAATCAAAAGGCCGATTACCAAAATGGCGAGAATATAGAAAATCAAAATGCGCCAAAACACCTGCTTGATGGCTTTGGGTATGCTTTTTTCCGGGTCTTCCGATTCGCCGGCGGTGATGCCGATAAGCTCGGTGCCCTGAAACGAAAAGCCCGCAATCAGAAACACACCCAGCATGGTGAGAAACTTGCCCGACACGCCCTCGCCCAAAAAAGGCGCTTCGCCGGCTGTCATATTGGCCAAGCCGATGTATTCGCCGCCCAAAATGCCGAAAATGGTGAGCACGCCCACGCCCAAAAACACAATCACCGTCACCACTTTAATCAGCGCAAACCAATATTCCGATTCGCCATAAGCGCGCACCGATAAAGTGTTGAGCAGGAAAATAATGGCGAAAAAGAGCAGGCTCCACGCCCAGGGCGCCATAAAGCGCAGCGGCTCCCAATAAGTGACCACCAGCGCGGCAATGGAAATATCGGCAGCCACGGTGATCACCCAGTTGAACCAATAATTCCAGCCCAGCGCAAAGCCCAATGAAGGGTCGACAAAGCGCGTGGCATAAGTGCTGAACGAGCCGGATGTGGGCAGATAAGTGGCCATTTCGCCCAGCGAAGTCATCAGAAAATAAACCATCAGGCCGATGGCCGCATAAGCGAAAAGCGCACCGCCGGGGCCCGCCTCGCTGATGGCGGTGCCGCTGGCCATAAACAAACCCGTGCCGATGCAGCCGCCGATGGCAATCATCGACAAATGGCGGGTTTTCAGATGGCGTTTAACCTGCGTGTTGTAAGGCGTATCAGACATAATCAGAAACAGGCCGCACCAAACGGCGCGGCCTTCTATAAAATAAAAGTGCAATATTATATCAAACAACCGCCCTCCCCGCGCGCAAATGTTTGGTTTTAGATATGATTCACCACAGACACACAGGCCCTGGCCGTCTGAACAGCAAACGTAGATACGGTTCTTTGTCAAAACAAAGCATCATCGTACGCATGATACACAAAGGCCGTCTGAAATTTCTTTTTCAGACGGCATCTTTTTATTTCCCGAATTTAAAGCGAAACAACGCAGTAGGCGTAGGTCGGATTCTCGAATCCGACGCTTGTTCGCAGAACAAGTTTTCCGGAGCTGGGAAAATGTCGGATACGAGTATCCGACCTACAACGCTGAAACATTTCTTCAGACGGCCTTATTTTGTTTTCCAAACCCAAAGCGAAACAACGCAATAGGCGTAGGTCGGATTCTCGAATCCGACGCTTGTTCGCAGAACAAGTTTTCCGG
>ERZ650306.1630-NODE-1630-length-12455-cov-2.994839_pt1 | contig 12455 bp, 11 predicted proteins | sample MGYA00376242_ERZ650306 | MGnify/ENA primary metagenome ERZ650306 (study PRJEB26733, sample SAMN07839244) | wastewater metagenome | biome: urban; feature: wastewater treatment plant; material: waste water | place: USA: North Carolina | collected 2016-03-31 ...
CTATAGCTTTTACATGAGCATTTGCCAAATCAACTACATGGATATAATCTCTTACACCTGTACCATCGTGTGTATCATAATCACTTCCAAATACAGATAGATACTCTCTTTTACCTACTGCTACTTGAGTGATAAATGGCATAAGGTTATTAGGTATCCCATTTGGATCTTCGCCTATAGTTCCAGATTTGTGAGCACCTACGGGGTTGAAGTATCTAAGAATTGCTATTTTAAAAGAGTTATCACTTACATACAGATCTTCTAATATTCGCTCTATAATATATTTACTAGTTCCATAAGGATTAGTAGTACCTCCCACTGGAAAGTTTTCTAGTATTGGTGTAGTTGCTGGATCACCATAAACAGTTGCACTTGAACTAAAAACAATTTTTTTGCATCCAAACTCTTTCATAACTTCAAGAAGTTTTAGAGTTCCTAGTACATTGTTATCATAGTATTCAAGTGGTTGTTCAACTGATTGCCCTACTGCTTTTAGTCCTGCAAAGTGGATAACAGAACTAATAGTATGGCTTGAGAACACCTCTTTTAGTTTTTGAGTATCTCTTATATCACCATTGATAAATGTGATAGATTTACCTATGATTTTTTCAACTCTTTTAAGTGATTCTTGCGATGAATTTGAAAGATTGTCATATACTATAAAGTCATAATTTGCATTAGCTAATTCTACTAATGTATGACTACCTATATATCCTGCTCCACCTGTTATTAAAATACTCATCTAACTACACTTCCCCCCCCATATAGGTTAGAGTTGTATTGCTCTTTGTAGTTATCTAAATCTTGTTGTAATTTATCGTATTCTTCTTTTTTTATTTGAATAAATTTTTCTGTGATTGCTATCTTTTCTTTTATACCTTCTGGAGTTAAAAGATATTTATATTGTACTTTACTTTTTGAGTTTATAAATCTATCAACTTTTACTAAACCTTTTTCCACAAGCTTTTTTAGTACATAGTTTACTTTACCTGCACTATACCCTATCTCATCAGCTATAGTTCTTTGGCTAGTTACTTTTCCAAGTGATTTTAATATCTCTAGTTCAATCTCTTCTTGATGCAATTCTTTTACCTTTTATACAAGTACTGTTTAATTGATGAATTGTATAGTGTTTAGGCTTTGAACATGGTTAAATATTTTTAATTTTGGAACAAATATAATAGCTTTTATTACAAATTGTTATTATTTCAATTCTGATAACTCTACTAGTTTAGGTCTTAATTGTAAGATGATTGAGCCACCTTTTCTTAAAATATCTTTTTGTACAGACTTAAATTTTTCATATAATATATCATCAACATCTGATATTGAATCAATTACAAACAAATATTCTTTTAAATCGATATCCAACTGCACTATCATTTTTAAACACATTAGATCTAAAAATCTTTTTTGATTTATCATGTAACACATGTTTTCTAAATTATCTGATATGAATTTTGTTCTACCTAGTGTTTCTAGGGTTTCAATCAAGACCAATTAATGGAACTATCAAAACTGTAATCGTTAAGAGAGATAATATTGGAGATTTTTATATCTGTATCACAATTGAAAAAGAAAATCCAAAATACAGTGTCACATCAGGTAAAAGTGTGGGCATTGATTTTGGATTAAAAACTTTTTTAACTTTAAGTGATAAAACAGAAGTAGAATCACCTTTATATCATCTCAAAAATTTATCTAAACAAAAAAGATTAAACAGAAATCTATCAAAAAAGAAAAAAGGCTCACAAGGTAGAAGAAGAGCTAAAGTTCAATTAGCAAAACTTCATATTAAAACAGCCAATCAAAGAAGAGATTATTTTCATAAACTTTCAAATCAATTAGCCAATAACTATGATAATATTTTTATTGAAGATTTAAATATGAAAGCGATGCAGATGATGTGGGGAAGAAAAATATCAGATTTAGCTTTTTCAGAGTTTATAAACATCTTAGAATACAAAGCAAAAGTAACTAAAATTGATAGATTTTTCCCTAGTTCTAAAACTTGTTCAAATTGCGGAGCAGTTAAAAAAGATTTAGATTTAAACACAAGAGTATTTGAATGTGATACTTGTGATAGTATTTTAGATAGAGATTTAAATGCAAGTATCAATATTAAAAGAGTTGGGGCATCAACTCTAGCAGGAGAAGTTATAAGAGCTACTTCGGTAGCCTAACTTTGTCGATAGCTTAATCCATCTCACTTTTGCATAGGGATTTTTAGAATCCCCTTGCTTTAGCTATGGGGAGTATGTCAATCCAGGGATACACTGAAAATTGTAAAAGATATCATCTATATTTTTCATATCATCACAACTGAACATGTTTTAACTCCTAAATTTATTTTTTAAAAATTTTAGTAGAAAAAAATATGTTTGTTACTATGTTTACTCAATCTAGAATAATGAACTGGCTTTAATTTTGGAATAAAAAACCAAATGGTGTTTATACTTAATTTGAAAGTCTAATTTTTTCTCAAATTAAAAAAAGGCAATAAATTTCTACCTTTTAATCTTTGCTCAATTATTCTAAACTCTTTTGTAGCGGTTGATTTTTCTTTAAAAGTTAAAGTTTTATCTCTAGAGATAAGTTCAAATTGTTTTTTATAGTATTTCAATAAAAAATCACATAGTTGAATTTGGTACTCTTTAAGGGTTAATGCTTGAAGTTCTGTTCTTGCAATAATTGATGTTAGCATTTCTATATTTCCATTTAGTAAATATTCAAATTCTTGCCTGTGTAAATCAAACATTGAACTATCTAATGTAGCTAAGATAATATCTTTTTTATCAGGATAATTTAAAATCCCTTGTAATATTAAAATTTCACTGATGTCAATCATCTGATTTTGAGGGGTATTAGGTGTTTTCGAGGAAACGCTTGAAGTCGTTTTGATGTACTTTGGGTGTAAATTTATAAGATGTGCAGCATAACCCTTGAACTCTTCTGCCATTACAGGCTTTAATGTAGAAAGAAATTCCTCTATTTTTACTAGTATTTTTTGCTTTTCTTCAGGTCTATTTATATCAAATCTATAGTTTCCTAAATTATCCTTAACAATATAATCTAATGCAAATTCTACAAAGTACTTTGGGTGTAAAAGTAGGGACTTTAATTCATCTACCCTACCCTCTTTTACATAATCAGCAGGATCTTGTCCATTTTGAAAAATCACAACCCCACCAACGAAGTCATTTTGTGCTAATAGTATTGAAGCTTTATAAGCAGCTTCCATACCAGCTTTATCGCCGTCATAGCCCAATATTACTTTTGCATCTGATTTTTTTAAAAGCGGTATGTGTTGAGATGTAAGCGCAGTTCCAAGTGTTGCTACTGAATTGGCAAATCCTACTTGATTGAGCATTATTACATCAAGATAACCTTCTGTAATTATTATCTCTTTTGATTGATAAATACTATCTCTTGCAAGGTTATATCCAAAGAGCAATGCAGACTTGTTAAAAAGCTTTGTTGCAGGAGAATTTACATATTTAGCATTATGTCCTGATATGGTTCTTCCACCAAACCCTACTAACTTACCACTTTGTAAAAATATTGGAAATGTAATTCGCTCTATAAATCTTGCATACAAGCCATTAGAACCACTATCAATGACTCCAAGCTCTTTTGCCATGTTTAAATCAAAAAAGTTGTTTTTTAGATAGGTTATCGTGTCATTAGAGCTAGATGCATAGCCTATTTGAAATTTATCTATAGATTCTTTTGTAATTCCTCTTGAGTTGAGATATTGTAGTGCATTTGAATTGCTAAATAAATTGTTTTGATAGTAATTGTTAACCGCATCAAGAATTGAGGTATTTAAAGCTTGAAAGTCATTGTTATCATATTCAAGATTGAAGTTTGTAAGTGCAGCTATTTTTTCTATTGCTTCAGGATAAGAAAGTTTTTCATACTCCATTACAAACTTAATAGCATCTCCGCCATTAGAACACCCAAAACAATGATATATCTGCTTTGCAGGACTCACTGTAAATGATGGTGTATCTTCCCCATGAAAAGGGCAACAAGCTTTAAAATTTGCACCTGATTTTTTTAGCTCTATGAATGAAGAAACTATATCAACAATATCAATTTGATTTTTTAGATTATCTATTGAAGTTTTAGAGATCATATTTTTATGTGTTAAAGTCATAAGAATGACATCCAATCTGACAATAATTTTTAGAAATTTGTATTTCTTTGTCATCTAGCTTTAATGTAAATCTACTAATATTATCTACAAAAAACAATAACCCATTTTTTATTACAATATTTATTTCAAGAACTTTTTGCACACTATTCTTCTTAACTAAATTATTAATTTGTTCTAAAATGTTATTACTTTGTATAATCATCATTTCATCATATATATTTTGGATTTCAACAAAAAACTTCTTAGAGTAAAAAAATTCCATATTAGAAGTACCAACCATTGAAATGGGAGGAAATATATAAGATTTATCATTAATTTTAATATTTATATTTATTCCTTTTTTAAAAAGTTCAGTTGCCTCTTCATAAGAATATTCAGTTACAAATTGCATAGTAGATTCATACTCTTTTATCAAATATTCCCAATTTTCTTTAATAACTACTAAAATTTCTTTATTATATAAATTATGCGAATTAACATCTATAAAATAAACCATATCTTTTTTTGCTATTATGTAAAGTAATTCACTATCTCTTTTAAATTTTTTATTTACAGTAAACTTAATACCATTTGTTGGTCTATTATTATAACCATCTTCTAAATGTAAATGTTGTATTTGAAATAAATTTAATAAAAGATCTTTATCTCCTTTGACTTTCATCTCTAATTCTCTGTCTTCATTACTCAATTGCTCAAATTTTTCTTTTGTTATTGAAGGAATATATGGTTTAAAAACTATCTGCTTAGTCAAAAAAGGTGTTAAGTCTTCATTATTTTTGAATTTATACTCTATTTTATTTACTATTTTTTTTAATCTTTTGTCTACTAATTTCTTTTTGAGTTCTTTTGAATATATAACTTTTCTAAATCCTGGACCTATAAATCTTTTTCGCCAATTAATATATATTAAAAAAAGATTCCTTATCTCATAAAAATCAAAAGGTGATTTTTTCTCTTCAGGTAACTCTTTCATATTATAATTAATAGACTTAAATTCATTAAGTATTGAATCATAAAAATTACTTTTTAAAATATCATTCATATAGTTGCTCGTTTTTACAATGTAATTTATTTTGTTTCAAGAGTAACCTCTTCAAATATCTTATCAATATCGATTTTCTTAAATTTTAAGTCTTCTAAAAACGACTCTTTGTCTTTTTGATTTATATTATTTTCCCAATATCCGATTTCAAAATTAATATCAAATTCATCATATAAATCACCATAATACATTTTTTCATATTTCTCATAATAAAGATATTTCAAAGATTTAAACTCTTCAAATACATCTTCTATTTGATAAATATCATTAACAATCGCTTGAATATGATTCTCATCCTTTGCTCTTTCTACTTCATTGAAACAAGTATCTTCTAACATTTTAACTATTCGTCTTCTGTTTGTATCAACAATTTTTTTAAACTCTTTATTTTTTATATATTCCTGAGCTATTGCAGCGGCATCTTCACTGTTTATACATTGTTTTGTAGCAATGTCATATACCAATGTTCTTAATTGTGTATCAAAGTATCTAAAAAATATAAATAATGTAGGTAAGTGACCTTTATATATAATCTCTTCCCATTTTTTTCTATCTTGTTTATATTTTTTTGAAATTTCAAAAGCTAAAAGTTCTAACATTTCTTCTTCATTTTCTAGCCTTTGACAAATTTGACTAATACATGAACCTAATTCATTTTTTCTATTAGTCCATCTTTGATTACCATTTTCATCAAATACTACACTTACTGATAATTTATCAATAGGGGCTTCTAAAAAATAAACTAATTTTTTAAGTAAAACTATTTGCTGTTCTTCATTTATTTTTATAGGTTTATTATCATTTACAAATAATGAAAAAACTTCTATTCCAAAATCAAAATAGTGAAGACTATCTAAAATAATACTAATTAAAATTTTGTTTGTGCTTATTGATTTTAATATAAAATCTCTAACACCTCCATTTGTTATTATAAACCATGTTGTTTCAGCTTTTGTTTTTGAAATTATAAAATTTGGTTCTAATTCATCTACTGCATTATCAAATAAAAAATTATTAGCAACAGTTCCATAAATCTTATAATAAAATTCATTAAATTGATTTGTTAAATTTTCTATACTTATATAATTCTCAACTAGAGAAAGAGTATATAATGTTACTTGAGCTTCTTTACTTAATTTTGAAAAAGCATTTTTCCATATACTTGAAGGATTGTCCAATTTTTCGATACAAAATTGAGAAACTAAATTATCTGAATTATTCAATTCCATAAAAATATTTTTTAATAATCTTGGATTAAAATTATCGTGCTGTATAATAGTTTGATAAACTTTTTTATTAATGAATTCTTGTTTTTGAAGAGTTGATAAGTTTGTATTTATGTAATAGCTATAAACTATATTTGCTCTAAAAATAGAATCAAACAAATTAATAGTATAAGAGTTTTTGGTAATTTGTTCTTTCAAAATACTATCATCTATTTGAACTAACATTTGTGATAAAATATAATCTCGTGATGTGAATATTATTTTTAACTTTCCATCACTTTTTTGAGCAATATTTATTAAAACTTTTAAATCATTTGCTACTGATAATAAATTATCACTACTTAAAAATGTAGCTCCTAAAAAATCATCTATGACAATAACTTGATTTATTCCTTTTTGAATTAATTGTATTGCATCGTTTAATTTTCTATCTGATATCCATTGAAATTCATAAGATGGTTCACTAAAGTAGTACTTTACTGCTAAATGACTAGCAGATATTGTTTTACCACTACCTGGATCTCCTGAAATAAATAAATAATGTTCTGTTTTTAGCTTATAATCTATTTTTTCTAAATCATGATTTAAAACAAAGAATTGTAAATCATCTATTAATAAACTTAACACACTACTAGATCTATTATAAAATTCATTGTTAGTAATAAAATTCAATTCATGTACACTACCAAGCCATAGTTTGTAATGATTTTTTAATATTTCTGGATATTCTTTTACTAATGAAATTAGTTCATCTTCCCCTAAAATGTCATTAGTGGATAAAATATAAGGGGTCATAATTAATTTTATTTTTTCTTTATTTGCAGGAGTTAAAGAACAAGATGTAACTAAAAAATATCTTTTAGGAATATAATTATCCATTTTCTCTTTTTCTTGTTGCATCTTACTCATAAGAGTTGTAGTATTTTTATATCTTTTTGCTTGTACTATCCAATTATTATCTGAAGATTCATAAAACCCATCAATTCCACCATCGGGTCCTTCTGTAAATCTCTGAAAAAAAATATTATTCATTTTTCCAACAATATCAACTGCTAATGTTTCAAATTCATTTGGTGATAATTTACTAAATTGGTACATTTAATACCTAACTATTATTCTTAATATCATCATATATTACCACATATCCACCAGTTTTAGGTGCTCCTTGGAACTCTATTTTATTTTCATCTTTTAATTGTTTAAGCCATCTTTGAACAGTTCTTAATGGTGTGTCAATATGTTTGCTTAATTCATTTGCTTTCAATCCAGGATTTATTTGTATAAACTCTAAAAGTTCTGTTACACCGCCAGATACTACGCCATTTACACCGCCAGATACTACGCCATCCAAAGGTGTTTCATTTTTATAAAAAATATTTTTCATATAGTTTTGTTTCATGACAAAGCTATCTTTATCATAAGCTTCTAATATTCTATTTAGTCCTGAACCTAGATGTTCCACTAGTTCTAAATCTTTGTATATCCTCATAAGTTCTCTACTCGTAGGGTTTGAATAACCAGAGAAAAAATCATCTATATTTTTAATAACCGATAATCCACCTGTGGAAGTTATCTCTATACGGTCACTAAATATCTCAAATACAGGAGGGTTTTCAGTGGTGTAATCATTGTGAACGATAGCATTTATAACTGCTTCTCTTAAGGCCACTTTATTCCAAAGGGGTTGTTCTTTTCTAGTAGTTGAAGTTATAAGTGCTGCTGTTTTATTTTCTATTTCTAATTTTTCAAGAACTCTTTTTGTAGCTTTTATAAGTGAACAATAGCCGTATTCATTGTTTTCTATAAGGTCAACTTTATTTGTACCAGCATATTTTGCTACTTTTATTGAAACCCCATTACTATCAGCCATAAGGTATGCTACATAATTGTAATAGCCATCATCTGTGAGAAGTTCTAAATTTGAAGCAAATTTTTCATTTAGCTTTAAACCTTTCTCTTCATAATATATTTTTAATTGCTCAAAAGTTAAATCTTGTCTTCTTGATTTTATATTTCCAAGTGAATTTCTAACTCTTTTAGCAAATAAATCTTCAATCATAGTTTGGTTCATAGGCTCACTACTGCTTCCAACTCTTATGTAGCAACCTTTTTCAGACATTCCATTTTTTTTGATGTAATAAGGAGTTTCTCTACCGCTTGCAATTATGATTTTTATAATTGACTTCTCTTCAATAGTTTCTAAAATAACTTCAAAAAGACCAAGGCAAGATGGAGAGATATTATGCTTGAGTTTATCTTTGATTTTGAGTTGAGTTTCATCAGGATTTTGGCAACCTACTATTTTGCCATCTTTATCAACTCCAATATAAATTATTCCACCCTCATGATAATTTAAAAAAGCTACTACTTCTTTTTCAAATGTATCTGTTAGGAATTGTTTATGCTCAACTCTATGAGATTCAATAAAATTCATCGATTATCTCTTCTAACACAAATAAAAACATCTCTAACCAGTTCCTTACTTGTCAATTGTTTATAAAAAAAAGCTATGAAATGTTTTTGAAAATGGATGATTATAAGTATATTCTTTGACTTTGTACTCAAAATCTAATGGTTCATTTATAATTGTATTTGCAAAAAAATCTGCTTCATATAATAACTCTCCATCATCTTTTAAAAATACGCTTCCTTTTGCATCATTAAAATTTGGATTTACAATATATGCAGCTTCTTGTAATGATTTATTTCTTTCAATTAAATTTAAAAATGGTTTACTATCTTTTTTGATTTTATAAATCGACAAATAAGAACCCTCAATATCAGCTAACATTTGTTTGTCAATATTTATCAGTCTATTATTTATAGTTTCCAAAATAATCACCTTTTTAAATTTAAAAATATCTACATTTTACATTAAATTTTATAAGAGGGTCATAAGTAGATTTTGAAAGATATTTAAATTTCAACATGGATACACTCTTTTGTAGCTTTAAATTGTAAATTATCTTATCAAGTTATATAGATATTTTAGTAATATATATCAATAATTAAAAAAACTTCTTCAAAAGTCTTTTATAGTCTCTTAGCATACTCAACACTTCGATAAATCTTTGTCAAAACTCAACTTTTCATAGTTTTGAAATTTACATTTGGCACAGATCAAGGCATCTACAAAATCTATATTTTTATTTTCAATAATGCTTAGTGTCTCAAATAATATGACTTTATCTTTGTTTACGACTCCTTCAAATGAAAGAATAGTTTTAAGATCAGATATTACTTCTATTTTTGGAAGTTTATAAAACTTGGTAAGTACAAAAAAAGCTTCCATCAAAACATCACTTAGTATCTCAACTTCCATTGAGCCTAACTCAATTTGTTCAAAATACTCCGTACTTTTTGCCAAATGCTCCTCATTATCTCCTACTAAAAATCGAATGATAATGTTTGTATCAAGAAGATAAACCATATTTCTCTCTCATAGCTTCCATCATTGAAATCTCTTTGATCTCTTCAAGTGACTTATCACTCTTTTGAACTCTGTTTTTATACTTGCCTGATAATTTTTTTATAACTGATTGTTGTTTTACAGGATAAACCATAGCAAGTACTTGTTTTTTTCTTTTATCTATAATTTGTATCGTTTCAGTCATGTTTGTAAAAACTGAAGTATTTTTTTGAATTTCTCCAATACCAATACTTAGCATATCAATCTCCTTTATAAACTATTTACATATATTAAAATGTATTATATATAAATACTTCTATTTTGTCAATAATGTTGGGTACTCTTTACTCTATGCAAAAATATGTTAGAATTTAAACAATAAGAGTTCTTCATATAAAAATTTATAAAGCATATGATGCTACTAATAGATATTCTTTGTAATTATATTTCTTCTTTTACTTTTTATGGACTCCTAAAAAGAGTCCTAATAAAAAGACTTCTTTAAAAGTCTTTTATAGTCTTTAAAGAATAGTGTACTTTGGTTGTAAACTAGTGTGATTTGGGTGTAAATTTCAATCGTTTTCGTGTACTTTGGGTGCTTGGTTAATGTACTTTGGTTGTATTTGATGTACTTTGGGTGAAGTGTAATCATTTGTAATTAAGAACATAACTTCGTTTCAAGCCCTTAAAATCCCTTATATATTGAATTTCGTAATTACTTTTGCTTACAATTTGAAATAAAAATCTAGCATATTCGTATAGTGTACTTTGGGTGTATTTCCTATTTTTAGGAACTTGTACTTTGGGTGTATGCCTTTGAGTGTTGATGTACTTTGGGTGAATATAGTGTACTTTGGGTGTAAGTTGATGAGAAATGGGTGTAAATTTTAGCTTTTAATATCTACTAATAAGCCTATTTATCGGCATCCATACTAGTTTTAGTACTCTATTTTTATTAGTACTACTTATATTCTATTTTGATGTACTTTGGGTGTAGGTTATTCACATTTTAGCTATTTGCTGAAGAACACATGTACTTTGGGTGTAAATCTAATCGTATGTAGATATTTTTTTTGCAATGTTGGCTTTTTTCTAGCTTGATTAGTAACCATTTTTTTCAAAAGCTGCATAGATTTTTCATTTTGTATAAGTGTAAAACACATATTTGGCAAGATATTATATGGCTTTAAAAGGTGTTTAGTGTACTTTGGGTGTAAAAAAGTAGTTAGATTACTATTTCAATCAAAAAATCAAAGGTTTTGATAGTAAATAGTATGTACTTTGGTTGTAAGATTTAAAGAGAGTTTAAACTAGATAACAAATAAATGTCCTATTAATAATAAACTTTCCAATATTCATCAAACTCATAGTGATTTTTATTTTTTTGAGTATAAAAATTTAGCTTCGATTTTTTATCATAGAATTTTACAAGCTCTGCTTTTAAAAAACCAATTTGTTCTAAATAAAATCCAGCTAATTGAAAATATGGGTAGATAAAATCAAATTTTTCTATGATAGTATAGATTGTATCGAGGTTAAGTTTTTCTTTGATTTTCGTAAACACTTCTATTATTGTTTCACTTGATTGTAAATATTGTACATTAGTAATCATCTCTACAAAAGCTCTATTGACTGAAGATACTCTATATCCATTATATTCAATGACCTCAAAGGTATCTGTTTTGTTTGCTTCAAGTAAAACGACTACATGGTTGTCAATCTTATCATAGGCATTGGTTCTTCTTGGTTTTTTACTAAAAGCATTGTCTATATTTTCCTGCGTTAAAGTTACATTTCCCTGTTCTATTTTTGTGCTTCTTTCTTTTGAAACAAATATATACTCTTCTCTAAAATCGCTTAAACCCTGGATATTAAGTGCTGTACTCATAGAAAAAAAACTATTTTTTTCTAATGAATTACAAAAATCATAGATATTAAAATCTTGACTAAAGGTATATCTAGTTTTTATATGCCCTCTTATAGTAATACTTTTTTGAATTAACCCCTTATCAATAAGTTTTAATAAAAAAGAGTTATATGATAAACTACTTGATACTAAAGATTTATCTTTTAGTTGCTCTAATATCTCTTTTAGTTGCTCTTGTGATAAAAACTCGTATTTTTGAATAGTTCTTAAAATCTCATGTTTGTTTAAAGTAAAATAGTCTTGTTTCATTTATCAATCTTAGTAAAGTAAATTTACTTTACTATATCATATATTGTAGATTTTGTCAAGATAGATTTTTGCATCAGGGATTGACTTTTATTTAAAACTTGATATAATTAAGTATATATACTTAATTAAAGAGATAAAATGAAAATCTTTGTAGTGAAAAATAAGCAATTTATTGGGACTCTTAGCCAAGAGTATGGAAAAATTAGATTTGTTTACAGTGATGAGATACCAGAAAACAGCTATTTGCAAGGATTATTAGAGAAAGAAAACATTTCAAATACTCTATTTCCAATTTTTGAAAATATGTTACCAGAGTTTGAGCAAGTAAATTTTATAAAATCTCAAAACAATATCACAACTGAAATTGAAGTTTTACTTTATCTAAGTGACATACACGGAAAGATCGGAAGAGCGTCGTGTAGGGAAAGAGTGTCTTCGCCTGT
>ERZ650306.1633-NODE-1633-length-12423-cov-5.547057_pt1 | contig 12423 bp, 10 predicted proteins | sample MGYA00376242_ERZ650306 | MGnify/ENA primary metagenome ERZ650306 (study PRJEB26733, sample SAMN07839244) | wastewater metagenome | biome: urban; feature: wastewater treatment plant; material: waste water | place: USA: North Carolina | collected 2016-03-31 ...
CCTGCCGTTCTACGGCCTGGCGGTGGTCTGTATCGATGATCCTGTGATCCGGGGTCTGTTGCCGGAGATTGGTCGTGCGACTATCACCTACGGCTACAGCGATGATGCCGATGTGCAGGTGTTGGACTTCGTTCAGGATCACAGCCGCAGCAGCTTCAAGGTGCGTCGCCAGGATGGTTCTCTGCTGGCGGTGACGCTGAACCTGCCGGGGCGTCACAATGCATTGAATGCCGCCGCCGCCATCGCGGTGGCGACTGAGGATGGCATCGACGATGAGGCTATTATCGCGGCTCTCTCCCGCTTTGAAGGCGTGGGCCGTCGCTTCCAGCACTATGGCGAGTTTGAGACCGGACGAGGCAAGGCCATGCTGGTGGATGACTATGGTCATCATCCGAGCGAGGTGCGGGTCACCATCAATGCAGTGCGTGGTGGTTGGCCGGAGCGTCGTCTGGTGATGATTTTCCAACCCCATCGCTATACCCGGACTCGCGATCTCTATGAAGATTTCGCCGACGTGCTCTCCAAGGTGGATGTGCTGGTGATGCTGGAGGTCTATGCCGCCGGTGAAGAGCCGATCCCGGGGGCCGATGGCCGTGCCCTGTGCCGCTCCATCCGCTCTCGCGGCACCCTGGAACCCATCTTTGTCGCAACGCCTGACGATGTGCCGGCGGTGCTGGCCGACCTGATTGGCGAGGGGGATCTGGTGCTGACTCAGGGCGCCGGTAACGTCGGGGCACTGGCCCGCCGTCTCGGTGAGATGAAATTGAGCGTGGATAGCATGAAATCCGGTGCCTGAGGGCCCAATGAGTATTTTGACCGCCAAGCCGAGGCCTATATAATGGCGAACCGGTCTGCAAGTGGCCGGCATGGCGCGTTATACGGGGATAGATCGGGTGGAGGCAAGGGCACAAGGGCGCACCAAGGGGGGCTTCATCGCCGGGGTGGCATTTTTCATCCTGGTCATGTGGGGGCTCTACCAGACTGCGCTGGATGTTAAAGACTGGCTGACGGATGCCAGTCGGTTGCCCATGAGCGAGCTGTTGCTGCAGGGGCAACACGAATATTTGAAAGCCGATGAGTTGCGCGCCGCCGTGCTGGATGGCGCCGAGCTGCGCAACTTCTTCGAGCTGGACGTGAACGAATTGCAGGGGCGGTTGAACGCCCTGCCCTGGGTGGCCCAGGTCTCGGTACGCAAGAAGTGGCCGAACAAGATCAAGGTCTACCTCACCGAACAGGCGGTGGCGGCACGCTGGAACGGCAACCGCTTCGTCAACACCAAGGGTGAGGTGTTCAGTGCACCGGACAGGGTGAAGAAACCCCTGATGCAGTTGTCCGGGCCCGATGATCAGGCCGCCAAGGTGCTGGAAGCCAGCCATCAGTACGAAACGCTGCTGGCGGCCAAGGGATACAAGTTGCTGGGGGTGAATCTGACCCCCCGCCATGCCTGGGAACTGACCCTGGATGGCAACATTCAGCTGTTTGTGGGGCGCTCGGATATCGCGCTTCGTCTGCAGCGGTTTATCGATGCCTTTCCGGTCATCGAACCCCGTGAGCGGGTTGCTTACGTGGATCTTCGATACGACACCGGGATGGCAGTTGGCTGGAAGAAAAGCGAAGAGAAAGTGAATGACCAACACCGCAGATAGAAATTTGATTGTCGGACTGGATATCGGCACGACCAAGGTGGCGGTACTGGTTGGCGAAGTATTGCCTGATGGCGAACTCAATGTCATCGGCATGGGCAGCCACGCTTCTCGCGGGATGGAGAAGGGCGGGGTCAATGACCTCGACTCCGTGGTCAAGTCCCTGCGCCGCGCGGTGGAAGAGGCCGAGATGATGGCAGACTGCCAGATCAGTTCCGTCTATCTGGGGCTGTCCGGCAAGCACATCGATTGCCGCAACGAGACCGGCATGGTGCCCATCTCCGACGAAGAGGTGACCCAGGAGGACGTGGACAACGTCATCCACACCGCCAAGTCGGTGCGACTGTCGGACGAACTGCGGGTGCTGCACGTGCTGCCCCAGGAGTTCGCCATCGACTATCAGGAAGGCATCAAGAATCCGGTCGGTCTCTCCGGCGTGCGGATGGCGGCCAAGGTGCACCTGATCACCTGCCACAACGACATGGCTCGCAACATCGAGAAGTGTGTGGAGAAGGTGGGTCTGCGGGTGGATCAGCTGATCTTCTCCGCCCTGGCCTCCAGCTACGCCGTGCTGACCGAAGACGAGAAGGAGCTGGGTGTCTGCGTGGTGGACATCGGTGGCGGCACCATGGACATGTCGCTCTTTACCGGCGGCGCCCTGCGCCACACCAAGGTGATTCCCTATGCGGGCAGCACGGTGACCAGCGACATCGCCTATGCCTTCGGCACGCCGCCGCTGGATGCGGAAGCGATCAAGGTGCGCTACGGCTGCGCCCTCGGCCGCCTGGTCAGCAAGGAAGACAATATCGAAGTGCCCAGTGTCGGCGGTCGCCCGGCGCGCAGCCTGCAACGGCAGACACTGGCGGAAGTGATTGAACCCCGTTACACCGAGTTGCTCTCCATGGTGAATGATGAGCTGGTGCGGGTGCAGAGCGAATTGAAGGCACAGGGGGTCAAGCATCAGCTGGCCGCCGGTGTGGTCTTGACCGGTGGCGCGGCCCAGATCGAAGGCATTGTGGAGTGCGCAGAGCAGATCTTCCAGAGCCAGGTCCGGGTGGGCGAGCCCATGAATATCCGGGGATTGAGTGACTACGTACAGGCACCGGTGTACTCGACTGCGGTCGGGTTGTTGCAGTACGGCCGCACCAACCAATCCACCGGCAGTAACAAGGAATATGCCGCCAAGGCAAGCGTAGGTGGGCTGGTCAAACGGGTCAGCAACTGGTTGCGTGGCGAGTTCTAAAGATTTTGCTGAGTCAGGCAAATAAAGCGGAGAGACAACATGTTTGAATTTATGGATAGCCACACTGACGAAGCCGTCATCAAGGTGATAGGTGTGGGTGGCGGCGGCGGCAACGCAGTCGAGCACATGGTTCGTCAAAACATCGAGGGTGTTGAGTTCATTACCGTCAACACCGACGCCCAGGCACTGCGCAACTCCAGTGCCAACACGACTCTGCAGATCGGCGGTGGCATCACCAAGGGTCTGGGAGCCGGAGCCAATCCGGAAGTGGGCCGTGATGCCGCCATGGAAGACAGGGAAGCGCTGCGTGAGCTGCTGACCGGTTCAGACATGGTCTTCATCGCCGCCGGCATGGGCGGTGGTACAGGTACGGGTGCCGCACCTATCGTGGCCGAAGTGGCCCGCGAGATGGGTATCCTGACCGTTGCCGTCGTGACCAAGCCGTTCTCCTTCGAAGGGAAGAAGCGGATGGGCTTCGCCGCTCACGGCATCGAAGAGCTCTCCAAGAACGTCGACTCACTGATCACCATCCCCAACGACAAGTTGCTGAAGGTGCTGGGTCGTGGCATCTCCCTGCTGGACGCCTTCAAGGCGGCCAACGATGTACTGCTGGGTGCGGTACAGGGCATTGCCGAGCTGATCACCCGTCCGGGCTTGATCAACGTCGACTTCGCGGACGTGCGTACCGTGATGCGCGAGATGGGTACCGCCATGATGGGTACCGGCTCCGCCTCCGGTGACGACCGTGCCGAAGAAGCGGCCGAGAAGGCCATCTCCAGCCCGCTGCTGGAAGACGTGGATCTGGCCGGTGCCCGTGGCATCCTGGTCAACATCACCGCCGGCATGGACATGACCATCGAAGAGTTCGAAACCGTGGGTAACGCGGTCAAGGCCTTCGCCTCCGAGAACGCCACCGTGGTGGTGGGTACCGTAATCGACCCGGAAATGCACGACGAACTGCGCGTTACCGTAGTGGCGACCGGTATCGGTGCCGAGCGCAAGCCCGACATCACTCTGGTGAAGAACAACATGGTTCAAGAGCGTCCGGCCCGTCAGCCCCTGATCAGCGAAGCCCTGCAGTCTCGCGTGATGGAAGAGGCCCCGGCCAAGGTGGTGAACGCCGAGCCGCAAGCTCGTCGCGAACCGGATTATCTCGATATTCCTGCGTTCCTGCGCAAGCAGGCAGACTAAGCCTCTGATGGCTCTGGTTTGTTTGTTGCTTAAGGATTGTGCTAAGATGGCCCGGCAACGACCATCTGGTCAGGAATTTGAGCTGTTAAAGCGGATACGCCCATGATTAGACAAAGAACCTTGAAAACGAGTGTCCAGGCCACCGGTGTGGGCCTGCATTCGGGCCGGAAAGTCACAATGACGTTCCGTCCGGCGCCTGTTAACACAGGGATCGTTTACTTGCGTACCGATCTGAATCCTGTGGTCGCGCTGCCAGCCAACGCCGATCAGGTGCGTGATACCGTGCTTTGTACCGCTCTGGTAAACGAAGCCGGTGTCCGCGTGTCAACCATCGAACACCTCTCTGCCGCCCTGGCCGGGATGGGGATCGACAACCTCTATGTCGAGGTTGATGCCCCCGAGATCCCGGTGATGGATGGCAGTGCGCACCCGTTCATCTACCTGCTGCAAGAAGTGGGTATACGTGAGCAGAATGCGCCCAAGCAGTTCGTGCGGATCAAGCAGAGTGTGCGGGTTGAAGACGGCGACAAGTGGGCGGAATTCCACCCCTATCGCAACGGCTTCAAGATGGATCTCGAGATCGATTTCCAGCATCCGGTGTTTGAAGGCCGCAACCAGCGTTGCGTGCTGGACTTCTCCGGCAGCTCCTTCGTGAAAGAGATCAGCCGTGCCCGTACCTTCGGCTTCATGCGTGACATCGAGTACCTGCGTTCCCAGAACCTGGCACTGGGCGGCAGCCTGGAAAACGCCGTGGTGCTGGATGACTACCGGGTGCTGAACGAAGATGGTCTGCGCTACGAAGACGAGTTCGTGAAGCACAAGATGCTGGATGCCATCGGCGATCTGTACATGTGCAATCGCAGTATCATCGGTGAATTCCGTGCCTACAAGACGGGCCATGCCCTGAACAACAAGCTGCTGCGTGCCCTGCTGGCCCAGCAGGAGGCCTGGGAACTGGTGACCTTCGAGGGTGAGGGCGACAAAGCGCCTATCGCTTACTACGACAACGGTCTGGTTCTGGCCTGATAGCTGTGCAACAGGACGTCGGTCATCTCTCCGCACCGACGTCCTGTCATTTGTTTATTCCATCCTTTAATACCGATTATCTCCCGGTTTTATTGCCCGTGCAGGCTCCTGGCCTCACCTGACCGAGAAGACAGATTTCTATGAGCATTACCCTGATCCTCAACGGTAAGCAGCGCCGCAAGTTGCACTTACCCAAACAACGTCTGGCCTGGGTCGGCGGTATCCTCTTCACTGTATTGGCACTGAGTGGTGGTTGGCTCTGGCAGAGCTGGCACCAGAAAATGGAGGCGCTGGAAGTGGCGCTGACCCTGGCGCAGCAGCAAAAATCCACGCAAAGGGCCGATGAAGCCCGCGAACAGCTTGCCATGCTGGCCGCCCAGGTGGGCACCATGCAGGGACAACTTGGTCGCCTCAACGCCCTCGGCGAGCGCCTGACCGAGAAGGCGGACCTCGATCCCGAGGAGTTCAACTTCAAGGAGCTGCCCCCGATGGGCGGCCCTTCCTACGATGCAGACCTGGAAGTCAGCCTGGGTGAACTGCAAGATTCCATGGAACACCTCAGCCGTCAGCTCAGCAGCCGCGAAGAACAGCTGTCGGTACTTGAATCCTTCATCATGAACCACCATATCACCGATGCGGGTTTCATCCCCGGCTCACCGGTCAAGCAGGAGCGTGTCTGGATCTCCTCCGGTTTCGGTGGGCGGGTCGATCCGTTCAACGGTCGCGCCAAGATGCACAAAGGGGTGGATTTCCGCGGCAGGCCCGGCACCCCCATCCTGGCGACAGGCAAGGGGATTGTCAGCTGGGCGGGGCGCCATCCGGAGTTTGGCAACATGGTGGAGATTGACCATGGCAATGGTCTGGTCACCCGCTATGCCCACAATTCCAAGTTGCTGGTGGATGTGGGCACCCTGGTCGATGAGGGCCAGAAGATTGCCCTGATGGGGCGAACCGGTCGTGCAACCGGAGTTCATTTGCATTACGAAGTGTTGAAAGATGGTCGTCAGGTCAACCCCGCGCGCTTTCTGAATGCCAGACGGGGTTAGGTTTTTTCTTCAGGTTCCAGTGACGGAACGCTTATATAACCAAAACAGTTGGTACCCATGATTAGCACACTGCTCACCAAGATTATCGGCAGCCGGAACGACAGAACGCTCAAGGCTTTGCGCAAAATTGTAAAACAAATCAATGCGATGGAACCTCAATTCGAGGCACTGTCCGATCAGGAACTGCAGGCGAAGACCGCCGAGTACCGTCAGCGTCTGGAGCAGGGCGAAACACTGGAGCAGTTGCTGCCGGAAGCGTTCGCCACCGTCCGTGAAGCCTCCCGCCGTGTGTTCGGCATGCGTCACTTCGACGTCCAGCTGATCGGCGGCATGGTGCTGAACTCCAACCGCATCGCCGAAATGAAGACAGGTGAAGGTAAAACCCTGACGGCCACCCTGCCGGCCTACCTGAACGCCCTGACCGGCCGCGGTGTGCACGTCGTGACGGTGAACGACTATCTGGCCAAGCGTGATGCGGAAGCCAACCGTCCGCTGTTCGCCTTCCTCGGCATGACGGTGGACTGCAACGTGCCCGGCATGGATGCGTCCCAGAAGCGCGATGCCTACGCTGCCGACATCACCTACGGTACCAACAACGAATTTGGTTTCGACTACCTGCGCGACAACATGGCATTCTCGCCGGAGCAGCGCGTACAGCGTCCGCTCAACTACGCGCTGGTGGATGAGGTGGACTCGGTGCTCATCGATGAAGCCCGCACCCCGCTCATCATCTCCGGTCCGGCGGAAGACAGCTCCGCCATGTATACCCAGATCAACAAGCTGATCCCGCTGCTGGTCAAGCAGGACAAGGAAGACTCGGAAGAGTATACCGGCGACGGCCACTACACTGTGGACGAGAAGAACCGCCAGGCGCTGCTGACCGAAAACGGCCAGATCTTCGTGGAAGAGCTGCTCAAGAAAGAGGGACTGCTGGCCGAGGATGACTCCCTGTTCTCCGCCACCAACATCAGCCTGCTGCATCACGTCAATGCCGGCCTGCGCGCGCACACCCTGTTCGAGCGCAACGTCGACTACATCGTCCAGAAGGACGAGATCGTCATCGTCGACGAGCACACCGGCCGCACCATGCCGGGTCGTCGCTGGTCAGACGGTCTGCACCAGGCGGTCGAGGCGAAGGAAGGGGTCAAGATCCAGAACGAGAACCAGACCCTGGCCTCCATCACCTTCCAGAACTACTTCCGCCTCTATGACAAGCTGGCGGGGATGACGGGGACTGCGGATACCGAAGCCTTTGAATTCCAACAGATCTATGGCCTGGATACCGTGGTCATCCCGACCAACAAGCCGATGGTGCGCAAGGACATGGGCGATCTCGTCTACCTGACCGCCCAGGAGAAATACGCGGCCATTGTGCAGGACATTCGCGAGTGCGTGAAGCGCGGCCAGCCCGTGCTGGTCGGTACCGTCTCCATCGAGAACTCCGAGCTGCTCTCCGGCATCCTGACCAAGGAAAATATCCCGCACAAGGTACTGAACGCCAAGTTCCATGCCATGGAAGCGGAGATCGTCGCCCAGGCCGGCCAGACCGGCGCCGTCACCATCGCCACCAACATGGCCGGTCGTGGTACCGACATCGTGCTGGGCGGCAACTGGCAGGCGGAGATCGCCCAGCTGGAAAACCCGTCAAGCGAGCAGATTGCCGAGCTGAAAGCGGCCTGGCAGGTGCGTCATGACGAAGTACTGGCGGCCGGTGGCCTGCACATCATCGGTACCGAGCGTCACGAATCCCGTCGCATCGACAACCAGCTGCGCGGCCGTTCCGGTCGTCAGGGTGATCCGGGTTCCTCCCGCTTCTACCTCTCCATGGAAGATACCCTGATGCGGATCTTCGCCTCCGACCGCGTGACCGGCATGATGAAGAAGCTGGGCATGGAAGAGGGCGAGGCCATCGAGCATCCCTGGGTGACCAAGGCCATCGAGAATGCCCAGCGCAAGGTGGAAGGTCGCAACTTCGACATCCGTAAAAACCTGCTCGAGTTTGACGACGTGGCCAACGATCAGCGCAAGGTGGTCTACGAGCAGCGCAACGAACTGCTGGACACCAACGACATCTCCGAGACCATTCACGTCATCCGTGACGACGTCTACGGCGCCATCATCGACGAGTACATCCCGCCCCAGTCCCTGGAAGAGATGTGGGACGTGCCGGGTCTGGAAGCGCGTCTGAAGTCCGATTTCGCCCTGGATCTGCCGCTGCAGCAGTGGCTGGCGGAAGACGACAAGCTGTATGAAGAGAAGCTGCGCGAGCGCATCCTGGAAGAAGCCACCAAGCTCTATGCCCACAAGGAAGAGCTGGTCGGCAAGGAGGTGCTGCGCAACTTCGAGAAGGCGGTGATGCTGCAAACGCTGGATGGTCTGTGGAAGGAGCACCTGGCGGCCATGGATCACCTGCGCCAGGGCATCCATCTGCGCGGCTACGCCCAGAAGAACCCCAAGCAGGAGTACAAGCGCGAATCCTTCGATCTGTTCACCCAGATGCTGGAGACCCTCAAGCGCGACGTGGTCAGCATCCTGAGCCGGGTACAGGTGCAGGAGCGGGATGTGGAGGCGATGGAAGAGCAGCAGCGCCAGCAGGCCGAAGCCGCTCCCCGTACCTACACCCATGCCACGGCCGAAAACCAGCTGGCTGACGAGGATACGGGTGGGGCCGAGGGCCATACCACCTTCGTGCGCGACGAGCAGAAGCTCGGGCGCAATGATCCCTGCCCCTGTGGTTCGGGTAAAAAATACAAGCACTGTCACGGTCAGCTGACCTGACACCCTGCCATGATGAATACACCGCCTCCGGGCGGTGTATTCATTTTCGGACCAAGGAGGGGACGATGAGCAGATTGCCGGCGGGATGGGATGGGGAGGCACATGGGCACTGGCTGCAGGAGAGACGCCAGGAGGCGATCCGTTGTGTGCTGAGCAGGCTGAGCGCAGAGGCGAACAAATCCGTTCCCCTGCAACTGCAGTTTGCCTATTACCTCTTTTTGTCCGGCGATCCCGCCTCGGCGGCCCAGGTGCTGACGCTGGCGTACCGGTCCGCGCCCGATAACACTGAGGTGCTGCGCAATCTCTGTGTCTGCCTCTCGCGCTCCGAACAACATGAGCGGGCCGTGATGCACCTGGTCGAACTGGTGCGGCGCGAGCCGGATGATTATCTGGTCCATGACGGGCTTTGCACTTCCCTTGCCAAGCTAGGACGCCATGAAGAAGCGGCACAAGCGGGAACCCGTGCCCCTGACTCTCAAGGATGAAGCCGTCTCGCAGCCTGTCGCGGGGTGGGTGCTGCCGGCAGAGGGGCCGGATGACTGGCTCGCGGAGCAGGGGGAGAAGCAGGCAGTCATCGCCTTCTCCTTGTGGGGAGCACAGCCTCGCTATTTGCGGGGAGCGCTCGACAATGTGCTGGCCGCAGCTTACCTCTATCCGGGCTGGCGGGTGCGTTTTTATGTGGATGGCAGTGTCCCTCAGGGGTTTCTGGCCTGCCTGCAAGAACATGGCGCCGAGATAAAGGTGCAGCCCGATGGCCAATCCCAGCGTCAGCGCCTCTGCTGGCGCTTCCAGGTCGCCAATGATCCCGGCGTGGGGCGCTTTCTTGTGCGCGATGCGGACTCCGTGCTGAATCTGCGGGAGCGGCTGGCGGTCGATGACTGGCTTGCATCGGGGCGCTGGTTCCATATCATGCGTGACTGGTGGAGCCACACCGATCTGGTGCTGGCCGGCATGTGGGGCGGTGTGGCCGGTGTGCTGCCTCCCCTTGCGCCGCTGATGGCGAGCTATCAGCCCAGTACCATGGAAACACCGAACATCGACCAGTGGTTCTTGCGAGACTGTTTATGGCGCTATCTGCGCCAGAGCGCGCGGGTACACGATCGTTGTTTCACTCCGCCCGGTGCGGTGCCCTGGCCGCAGGTTGCGCCGCCGGGCAATGAGCATGTCGGGCAGGATCTCTTCAGGGCCCGGGGGGATCAGCAGGCCATTCGGCTTGCCCCCTGGATCGCCCGTTTGCCGTGTTTACGCTGAGGACAATGATGGAACAGAAGAAACGGATCTGGGTGGCGGTGGGCGTCATCGAGAACGAACGGGGCGATATCTTCATCGCCAAACGCTCAGCCGATCGCCATCAGGGGGATCGCTGGGAGTTTCCTGGTGGCAAGGTGGAGTCGGGGGAGGATCTGCTCACCGCGCTGGACAGGGAATTGTGGGAAGAGATCGGGATCCGGGTGCAGGATTGTGCCCCCTTCATGGAGCTGCACCACGACTACCCCGACAAGCAGGTCTTGCTGGATATCTGGAAGGTGACCCGCTTCCACGGCGAGCCCTTTGGCAAGGAGGGACAGGAGTGCCGCTGGGTGCCGCTGGCAGAGCTGCACAACTACCACTTCCCCGATGCCAATGGCCCCATAGTGGCGCGGCTGCAGGCCGCGCTGGCGTGAGCCGGTAGCAAGACAATGAAAAAGGGCCAATCGGCCCTTTTTCATTTTGCAGAGGTGAGTGACCGCCACTGGCTTATAGCCACTGGGCGCCCTCTTCCGGCTCCGGCAGCAGATCCGGGTTGATCTCGCCCGGGATGCGCTTCTGTTCATCCGCCCATTCGCCGAGATCGATCAGCTGGCAGCGCTTGCTGCAGAAGGGACGAAACGGGCTCTGGGGACCCCACTCCAGTTCAGTCTGGCAGGTCGGACATTTTACCTTGGTTACCATGGGCGCTCCTTAGCAGCAGGCAAGCTGGAAAGGCACATCGCCAATCGGCTGTTCTGCGGTGGGCAGAAAACGCAGGGCGAAGCGGTTCTTGTGGCCGCTCAGGGTCGGGTAACAGGACTGGGAGCCGATCAGACGGATGCGGATCAACTCGGCCCGCGCGGGGTCGATGGCGGCCACCGTGTCGGCATAGGCCAGGCGCGGGGCGTCGTCCGCCGGATCCGCACAGACCGCCCTGATCAGCTCGTCGAGACTCATAGTCAGGTCGCCCGGCGGCGAGGAGGAGGAACCCCGTACTCGTTGTTGCGTAGATCGGGGTCGTCGGGCTCCCAACGCTGCCACCACGTGACGTAATCGGCGGCAGCGGAGCTGCACTCCTCGCCGAACTGGCATGCTTCGCAGTAAAAGTCGCGTGTGGTGACTTCACCGGCAGTGTGCTTGCTGCCGCGGACTCGATCGCTATCGCACCGTGGACAGTGACGCTTCACCGTGACTGTGGACGTCGTCTGCGCATGACGCCATCATCACAAAAGCGATCTTGGCTGTCATCCGATTGACTCTGGCCGCTTAACGCACAATCCCCCGTCAGATTGTTGGAGTGCCTGGCCATGGTCGATTTTCGGAGGTCCTCGCGTGCCATATCGTCACCGGAACGACACGCTGTCCTGAAAACCGGCGCTGAACTGGCCTTATGGTTGCTCCCCCACCAGGACTCGAACCTAGAATGCCTGAACCAAAATCAGAAGTGTTGCCGATTACACCATGGGGGATTGGGCGGCCAGCGGCGCACCGCCGGCTCGACGAGCAGCTCGCCGTCGGCTGGACAACGCCGCGGCGTCACCTCGACGACCGGCACCACCAGCGACGGCCGCCCGGTGCAGGTGACCGTGTCCGATCACTCCACCGAGGAGGTACTCAACCGCCCGGCCCGCACCTACCGGTACCAGCGGACGCAGGGCGCGACCGTCACCGAGGCCAACACCGCCGCCGAGGAACGCCTGGCCCGCATCGTCGACGACAACCTGATGCTCGCCCAGCGCATCGCCGAACACGAAGCCCTCGCCCAGGCCGCCGACCTCGATGACAAGGTCCTCGGGTACCGGCGCATCGTGCACCCGGAGCTGGCCAAGGGCGGGTCGTGCGGCATGTGCCTGGTGGCGGCGAACCGCCGCTACAACATCGGCGACCTCAAACCCCTGCACAGTGGGTGCCATTGCACGGTTGCGGCGATCACCGCCGACTTCGACCCGAAGATGGTCAACGACGAAGACCTGTCCCGCCTGTACGGCGACGCCCAGAGCAACTACCGGCGGGCGCTGGTACGTACCCGCTACCAGGTCGACGAGCACGGCGAGCTCGGCGCGGTCCTGGTCCCCAAGACCGCGCACAAGACCCGCACCGAACGCGCCCGGGCCACCTCGGCGCGCCGCAAACTCGCGGCCAAGATGCACCGGGAGGGGTCGTCGACTGCGGAGATCGCCGAGGCGCTCGAGCTCCCCCTCCCGGTACCCGACGACCTGGGCGAGAACCCGTACCTTGACGAGAACCGGCTGCTGTCGTGGCCGAT
>ERZ650306.1635-NODE-1635-length-12418-cov-3.158295_pt1 | contig 12418 bp, 10 predicted proteins | sample MGYA00376242_ERZ650306 | MGnify/ENA primary metagenome ERZ650306 (study PRJEB26733, sample SAMN07839244) | wastewater metagenome | biome: urban; feature: wastewater treatment plant; material: waste water | place: USA: North Carolina | collected 2016-03-31 ...
CTTTGCATCGTTCATAGTATCTTTGTATGAGTTCCACGAGCTTAGGAATGTATCAGACGACCATTCATCGAGACTTGGTATTTGCTTCATCAAACGAGCGACTTCTGCATCTGCAACTGTAGCACCTGATACCTCCTTCATATAAGAAGACAACTCTTTACCAAGGATAGTTTGCAACGCTTTAAAGTCTTCGCCCATTTTTATCTCATTTGGTAGCTTTATAGCATTCGGAAGTTTATTTGCCAATATGAGACCATATTTATCTCATAGTCCAAACATTTCACTGAGAGTCCCATCATTTACACGCCTTTGGATAATCTCATCAGCTTTTCTCATCAGATTATCTCATTGTATGAATGTGATCATTTCTTTTTTGTCAGCTGGATTTGCTTTGTATAGATTAGCATTTCATTCTCCATTACCTATCAATCATTTTCGTGTAAGCTCTGCAAGAATTTGTGATTGCTGTGTTGGAGTTCATACAAGTGTCTTAGATTGGTATGATGATTTTGCGAGCGGCGTAAGGTTTTGTTCTGTTGTTTGGTTTGCTCATTGCTGCAAGAGTTGTGCTTCTTCTTGTCTACGCTTTACAAGTCAAGGGAGTTTTGCTTTTGTCTTTTTCTCTGTTGTTAGCATACCAGAGTCAAGCAATGCTTTTGAAGCTCAAGCAAAATCTCATTTATTGATAAGCTCTATCATTTTCTTTCAAGCTGGATAATTCCATACTCAAGAGCCTCAATTATATTCAAGGGAGGTAAGTGCAGCTTCCTGTTGAGGAGATAGTGCAACACTTATTTTATCTTTGAATGTTTGGTGGTAGCCAACTTGATTCGGTAGTTCTGCATCAGCTGTAGCTCTGTCCATACTGTCACCAGATTGTACTGGCTTACCATTTACTGTTGTGAATCCATAACCAATAGTAGCAGTTCATTTTGGTTTTTCGCCCGGAGCTAAGATATGTCCATCAAAGTCATCATATGCCTTGTCTCTAAATCATTCCTTTCCCTTTATAAAGTCTGCAACACTATTTTGCTGAGTATTGCCACCACCATATATAGTATTCTGTATATCTTGATCGCTATATCCTTGTTGTCTCATATCCATTACACGAGTCTGCAAGTCTTTGTTTGTCTGCATATCATTCGCCAAACGAAGTTTGTTAATATCTTGGTTGTAGTTGATACTAGACATTCTTTCAGCTTGATTGTATCCCATTTTCGCAAGCTCTTTCTGTTGTCCAAAATTCTGTTCATCACGTTTCATCTGGAAGTCGTAACCTCTTTGCTCTCTCGCATTTGCTTGATCTTGCTCATCGTAGTGCATAAGAAGTTGCAAATCACGAGTAGTTGCATCTTGCTGTCTCTTATACTGTTCGTTGTCTTGATCCATTCCCATTTTTGCCATTGCTGTAAGTTGCTCAAATCATTTATTATATTGAGCGAGTGCATCCTCACGATCCTGACGAGCGTATGTGTAGTTGTCCTTTGCATTCTGGATAAGAGTAGTGAGGGCAGAACTTGCACTTGCCTTATTCGCTTCGAGCATAGTAATCTCATCAATAATATCCTGAGACTCTGCCAGAGCTTTAGCGTTTACTGTTTGCTTTGTTGCTCCTGTTCCCTTATACCTTTCTGTTACGTTCTTTTGTATGTTCTTGAGTCTATCCTTAGCTTCTGTGAGCTTATCTTCGACTGCTTGTACTTCGTTTGTCTTTGTTGCTATGTTTGGATCGCTATTCATAATCGTTGCAACTGTTGTCGGGTTAGACATTACAGGAGAACGAGCGAGATAGTTAGAAAGATTGTCTTGCCAGTTACTTGTTTCTTGTCGAGCTGTAACTGGAGTGTTAATACTCGCCAATTTCATTGCGTCAGTAACAAGTTGAGGATTTTTCGCCATCAAATCGTTATATGTTTGAGTTCCTGGGATCAATTCGCTATTGATTACCTTGGACAACTGATAAGGATTGAGATTTTCAAATCGTGTTGTGTCTTGGTGACGAATGAGAGCATCAGTAAATGCAGGAGTGTTCTTTGATTCGTTTGGAATAGTAGCACCTGTTGAGATAGCACCATAGATACTATTTGCATCGAGTCTTTTTGACTTCCAGAAAGCGTCTACAAGAGCTTTTTCACTTACATCCTTACCATCATAGCCGAAAGCCTTATTGAAAGCATTACGATCGTTTAAAAGGCTACTATTAGCACCAGAAATAGTCTCTAGATTGCTCCAGAGTTGCTGTCCTGATTGACTCTTTAGATTAGAAGTATTGATTCTATCCTGCTCAGCTTGGTTTTGTGCCTGTTGAACGGTAGGAAGTTGTCCAAGTTTCGCCTCTCGACCAATCTCAGTAGTCAAAGGAGCGTTCTTTGTTACGTCTACTGGCTTGATTTCCTGCTTAAATCCCTGTGTTATAGCTTCTTTTGCTGTAGCAGGCTTTACTGTAGGAGTTGACTGTGTAGGAGCTACAGTAGGTTTCTCTCATAGCACTTGATTGTCAGCCGTTCCATAGTTCCATTGTCCTTCTACTCTTGGAGCTACTGGAGCAGGAGTGTTGATAGGAGTAGGATTTAATGGCATTGTATCGACTACATTTGATAATGGTTTTGATACATTACCAGGTCAAGTTGGTGCAACTGGTGCATTTGCCTTTGCAAGCATATCCTTTTGTTCTTGCGTGACTACATTCGCAGGCTTTGCTACTGATTGAGCGTCTATTGCTTGCTTGGCTGTTCATTGTCGTGCCATACTATGCAAAGAAAGTTAATATTGTTGTAATTGTAGCTCATACTCAACTATTCGCAATAGTGAGTGTTCGACCGTTTATCGTACAGGTTACTGTTCAGACTCATAGATTTATCATACGAGTTGTACTTGATCCTGACGTTGTACTAATTCAGCTTGCAAAGACATAGTGACTACCCTGTGATCCTGTACCCATAGACCCAGAACATACACGGTTTGCTATGAAGCTCTGACACTGTACTGCGTTGATTGAGAAAGGTACGATTATGTCCTTACTTGTCCCATCTGCTACTGTCTCGACTATGTGATAGGAGAACGCTGTTGTGTCGCTTGGATCTATCTTGTGTTCATTACCTCAGAACATTGCTTGAAATGGTACGCTATCTTGTGTGATAGGATAGATAGGCTTTGACGTTGGTATGTTAGAACTCTTCGGTTTGTTCGCCATAGACTGGGATTATTCAATAGAAGATAGGAGTTGTATTCACATCATCTCACCTTGTTATGCGTACTCGATACTCTATCCAGTTGAACTTATTTGATAGGATACTAGAGAACTGACTCGCATAGATTGTAGCACCTCCTTCGATTGAGCTTGTCCAGCTTCCTATCTGTGTGAACGTAGTGTTCACGTCTGTTCTTGCATCGAGTGCTATTGTTCAGCCATTGAGTTGGAATGATATATCGAGTTTCACTAGTTCTTTGAACTGTCGGAATGATGGAGCATAGAAGCGACAAGAAGCAATCTTACCACTTGGAGCGAAGATACCAGTCTCTTGGTTTTCTGAAACAGGATAGTATCAAGGAGCGTCTACATTTCCACCACCTGTATTTGTACCCTTTTGTACAAGTTTTAGTTTTGTCGATCCATCGAAGTAAGCATAGAGTGGTCAGTTTCAGAATACTGTTTCTTCATCACCGTTTACGTACTCGCTTCCTACGAATCCACCCGGGAAGAAGTTATTCTTTCGTCCGTATGTTGTAAGTTTCGTTCCGAGTGTTTCATTACCTCGACCTGTAGCATTGATAAGAGGTGAATTTACTGCGTAGCCATTGAATGTACCGAATGTAGTACCACTCATAAGAGTGAAGTTGAGACCACTTCTCTGATAGATTCCGTTGCTTGTCATTACCCAATCGCTTGTATCTCAAGGGAGTACATCGTATATTTTGAAGTTTACATTCAGTACACCTGTTGGGATAAGCTTGGTAGCTACACCACTCAGGAGGTCTGCTGTTGAGTAGTAGTAGAGCTTATCTTGCATATAGACGTAGACATATCCACCTTGTGATGAGATACCTGTACAAGTTCATGGGAGTGTATCAACTATCGTTCAAGGCTGTGACACAAGAGGAATGAGAGACTCATAGTCCATCATATAGATAGATACTTTTCCATCTGCTGCTCTACTTGTCCACATGAGAGCTTGATTGTCTACGAGTGTAGCATACTTCTTACCATAGAAATTATTTATGTTTGTTGTGTTGTGTGTGAATGTAATACGCTCAGGATTTGTGAACATCAGTCCATAATCAAGCGTCTCGGCATTACTTACCACTGTTTTTGTTATGTAGTAAATTTTGCACGAAATAGCCGTTGAGTTTGTTCCAGTTTGTTGCCAGAAAGCATATACTCATCGAGGAGTTTCAACAATATCCGTAATAGTACCGCCCAGTGGGAATGAACCAGTAACTCATAGATAGCTTCACGGATTTGCTACTTGATATCTACTCATATCACCATTTCGCATAAATACGAAGTAGTCTTTACTTCATCCAGTTCCAAGTGTTACCATTCACATCACTTTCTTGTTGAGACCAGCTCATACAGTCCACTCTCGTATCTCGTTATACTTTGCCAGTCTTGCACCTGGATTAAGTCTTGTTTCGATTGCCTCACTATCGAAAAAATACCCATCAGCTATTGCTTCACGGGTTTCAGATAGTCATTTTGAGAAGTCATTCCAGAGCATATTATGAGAAGTAAGTGAGATTTGGAAGCTGTGACTCTTGCTGTCCATTCGTACGATTAGACATACGAGCTATCATTCGTGACTCTTCTTCGAGCATATCATTATAAGCTGCTGCTCTCTTATCCAGTTGACCGATTGTCTCATAGTACATATATCGCATATGTGTTGTGATTGTTTCGTGCCACTCTGGAGGTACTCATATATTCGCTTCTACTGTTGAGAGAGTAAGAGGGATAGGGTTATATAGCCCATAGACCTTCAATCAAGCTGTGACGACCTCTGTAGGAGCTGGGAAGATGTTTATCGACATATCATTGAAGCGATACGTTGGACGATAGAGATTTGCCTGTGTCATTATCGAGTCATCTCGTTGCATTTCAGAGAGTGCAATAGGGAGAGCAAGTACATAGTCACTATCGCTTTTATACTTGATTGCAACCTTTGTAATCTTGAGGATAGGAGCGACAAGGCTTGAATCATCTCATCGTGTGTCAAAACTGTACTCAGATTGACCGATTACTGTGTCTCTTGTCCATATATCACTCATAAAGTCCTCGTTCACTTCACTTCGGATAGTAGCAATTACTTTCTGATATGAGTAGTTAGCGAGTTCGAGTGCTTTTGTATCGTTGAAAGCTGTTGTTGATACGTTGTGACAACGTGTTCTGAAGAGTGATATGATGCCTGATACGTCCATATGGTGGATGGTTATATACTAGTTACAATCACTACCCGAAGGTAGTAACTGTGAAGCAATACATAAGCATTGACTAGACTGCTGTAGCGGCTGATTCCAAACGTACGAGAGCATTCTGTTGGAGCATCTTTGCAGCGAATGCAATTTTAGCACCGACAGTAGCACGTTGATTGAGAGCATCAGCTGTACCACCTGATCCAATAGGGTGGAAGATAGTCTCCATATTTTGCCAATTAGCAATACCGTAAGCGTCCTTACCAATAAAGTAAGAAGGGTATACAGTAATACCAGTAGCAACGGTATCAATATTGCTTGTTTCAACAATCTTAATACCTTGGAGTTTACCAGTTTCACCATTGAGGATCGCACCATTTGTAACGTATTTGTTAGCATCGAGCCAAAGACCTGTAGAGCTATTGCGAATATCACCAGCAACAAAGTTGTCAACAATACCAACGTAACATCCTTCTGAAATTGTCTTAGCATTCTGCTTTCGAAGCTTGATAGCTACCTTTGATATATCAGCACCAGTAACAACGTCACCAGCGATAAGAGCTGCACGGTTAGCACGTCCATTTGCATAGATTACGTTTGTACCGTTTGTGATAAGCTCAGCCTGAATAACTTTGTCGATAACACGCATCATATTTGCTGCTACTTCACGACCAACGAGTTCTAGAATGCTAGAAATAGGAGAAGTCTTCTGAAGAAAGTCAGAAATAACAACTTGCATACCGTACTGTACTGGAGTAGCTTGTACAACTGTTACAGTTGCATCTACTTCTGTTGGTGTTACACCTTCAGTAAGAGTAACTTGTGCAACAGTTCGAGTCAATTGATCGAAGCGTGCCCAAGAGAGAGTGAGATATCCATTTTCCGCTTGTGATACTTGTCCGTATTTTGCGAAGTAAAGCTCAGGCTCGAGGTTTTCGAGGACTTGCTTGCGGAGAAAGTTCTGCATATATACTGCAGGGGAAGCACCATTCTTGATGTTTCCCGTAGTTCGTACTGCCATAGGAGGAAAGATTAAATTTATAATCTATGTTCCCAATGGTATTAGCGAATGTATTGTGCTTTGTAAGCTTTGTCCATTTCTGACATTTTATCAGAAGAGAACTCGTCCTTACTTTGTACAACTCTTCGTCATACTCATGAGACTCATAGTTTCTTTGCCTCTGATTTAGCTACAGTCTGTGGGTCGATTACAGAAGTATAGAACTTGTACGCTGTTTCAATATCCATATTGTGTTCGCTAGCAACACTTCGGAGTTCATCAGCAAGTTCTTTTGCATTAGGATTGTCACGAAAGAAGAGTTTCTCTTCTATTTTTCGTTCTGCTCGCTCTTCGATAAGGCTCTCAATATCTTTCATTGACTCTTTATCATATGATGAGTCAATCTTTTCTTGAAGCTGTCGACGCAAAGCATTCCTTTCTGCAAGTATCTTCGCAAAGTTAGAGTTTGATTTCTTCTTTGTCTGTGTATCTTCCACTTTCTTTTGCTCTGGTTCAGAGTCTTCACCATCTTCGTCTGTTACCTCTTCGGTTTCAGTTTCTTCCACTTCATCAGAAGTTTCAGGAGCATCGTCGTATTGCTCTTCCTCGTTTATGCCCGAGTCAGCGGTGGACTCTCGTCCATACCAAGCATCCTGTAGGATTTGGTCTTCTGTAGTCATATTTTGTAGGGTTATTATGCAGCCTTACTGCTAAATGGGATAAGTTCCCGATCCAACCTCTTACATTAGTAAGAAGCTGTGGCGGAAGTTTCCTCTATTCTTATTCGCTCTCTCGTCTCTTCTATAAGCTTATCATTGATAGTCAGTACACTTTCGTATACGTTTCTCGCTATCAAGTGTTCATAGGCTTGGCTAGGATTGAGGAACGCTTGATTTTCTTGTTCGCTTTTTAGGCTCTCCACTATCTTCTGATAGAGTTGGAAGTCAGGACTCATTTTGAGTCGCTCCAGTTGGATTGCTTCCTGTTTTGACAAAGTTAACATAGGGGAATATTTGTTTCATATGTGCCTCTGTAATTCAGAGACGTTCGAGGTTTTCTTTGTGTACATCGAGATAGTCATAGACTCAAGCCTTTTTTAGCTTTGCATCGTTTCTTAAATCATCATCATAGTCACAAACATTACCGTTTGCATCGAGAACATCACGACGATAGAGTCAGAAGAAGTTTCGTATACATTGCTCAGGTGTGAGGTATCAAGCAGAACGATTAAGAACTGCTTTCATTTCATCACCGAGCTTTATTTCTAGTCAATCAGTTGTCATCATATTAGAACACCTTATATATAAACAGCTTTATTGTACCAAGAATTCAAGGAAAATAAAGTGAGCGAATACGATTATACGCATCTACTGAAGCATTGAACTTAATCTCGTTCTGTCTCATTGCATAGAGATTGTCACGGATTTGCTTTTCGTGAGTCGTGATTATGTTTTGTTTCACTTCTTCATCCTCTTGGAATTCCTTTGCGTGATCTATCTCAGCACGACAAGCTCCATTGACTGGCTCATATCGCTCACGATTAGAGATACATTCAGAGATTGCCTTTTCAAGAGTGAGAAGGTCTTTTGCAACTTGGCGAATAACGTAAGACATAATTATTGATTAGGATTATTTGTAGCATTTTGAGATATGGAAGCATTCACCATTTGATTGGTGGCTGTGTTAGCCGCTCATCCTCACACGTCTTTCGCTTGTCCTTGACCTGACTGTATGTAGGCTTGCTTTCGCATCTCTATGGCTATTTGTTTAGCTTCTGTATCCATAGCAGATTGGAAGACTACAAGGTATGTCATATGGTCTTGGTTTATATCCCGAATGGTTGCTGCCTTCATATCGTTCTCGTTGAGGAGCTTTACTATGTTGCGAGCATCCATTTCATCTGGCTCATATGGACACATCACTTGAACATCTGCACGAGTCATTCATTGGAGCTTGAGTATCTTTCGCCTCATGTAGTTGAGAGATATTTTGTGAGAGTTTGGGTTGGCTTCCATTACTGCAAGTCTAGCATCGAGTGATGCTGCGATCCTTGCACGTTCTGCCTCGAATTTCTTTCTACTCTCTATGATTACTTGAGGGTCTTCAAAGGTGAGGAAGTCTTCTTTTGTGAGTTCGAGTACACGAGTTCCGTCAATAGAGGAAGCAATACGGATGAATTTTTTATCTGTACGAGAGAAGTATTCCTTATATGAACGATACCATATATCTCTCCAGAATTCACGATCTGCAATCTCTTGATTGATTGTATCAAGTCCAAATCGAATATTAGCGTTCTCTTGTATCTGCTTTACTTCACCAAGTGTAGACGTTCATGTTCACTGTACTCATAGCGTTCGTGAGTCAATACCTGTTTCCATCTGGAGTGCATCCATTATCTCTTGTGATACTCTGAACGAGTCTTCGAGGATATTGTTGCGAGGGACTGGATAGACTGCTCAGGATATAGGAGATCATCCATTCTTTACGTCTACTCAGATTATCTTTGGATTCGTGCTTGGTCTTGCTATCTCATTAGCGTTCTGGACTGTGTTTATATCGTAGAGATACATTTGTCCAAGCGTAGAGAACTTAGCGTTTATGAGCCTGAGATTGATAAGCTGTGAGATTGCACTTTGCTTTGGTCAGATTTGCTCAAGCATTGTTATTCCGAATGGATCACTACGTTTTGCAGCGTGCCACTTCACATTGACGACAGATGTCATTGGTACACAATCGAGCTTCTCTTGTTTGAATACTGGCTTTATCTCTACCGTTCTCAGTAGTTTGCTAGCATCCTGATTGAGAGTAACCATATAGAGAGTGTCATCGAAGTAACTGTAACCATTGATTACACTTACCATAGTGATGTCATTCGCTACGTTGTTATATCCTGTCTTCTCATTACGAGCCTGTTGGTTGAGTTGTACGTTTGATGATATATCTCAGCACATCTCTTCTGCTTCTTCACTAAATCCATACTCTTCACTTAGCATTTCACGAGGGATAAGCTCTTCAAAGTAATGAAAGCGAGCAGGAGTGACAGAGTCAAAGAATGGATCAGGTAGCCAAGATAGTGGATCTTTTAGAGCAATAGTTGGGTGCATTCACAAATCATTCCATCCTGTCTTTGCTTTGATCTCAGCACCGAACATTCGACGATCAAGACCTCATTGTACTGCAATTCTATCCATTCACATCTCTGTGTAGTCAAACTTTGCTACATCAGTAAGGTTCTCAGCGATCTCATCGTCTCAGAGTCAACGAGGAGTGAAGATAGGCTCTTTGCTATCCATCAGCTCAACTGCAAGTGATAGGTTTATCATTGCATAGGATGTATTCATTGGGATCTTCTCATCGTCTATCGTTTGATCTATGTATTTCGATACGTTGCTTCGTAAGTATTCACGCTTTGGATTGACGAAGTTTCGAGATAGTTCGACTTCTTGTTGGATTTGTAGGAGAAAAGCCTCTGTGTCTATATCGTCATCTGAGACAGTTTCGACCAAGACTTTTTCCTTTTCCTTTTCTGACTCTTTATATGGCATATGGTGGAAATAGAGTTAATTGTGGCAATTATAACACCTTTACAAATTTAGTAAAATTGCGAATAATCTGCTTCATAAGTGATTGCTTGTGCTTTATGCTTTGTGAGATCAGCATAGACATTCGCTAGATAGCGAAATCAATCCGGACCGTGACTATCTTTGTGTTCTGGACGATCTAGGAACATACCATTACGTTCATCGTACTTCCTGCGATACTTTGCAAGCTGTCACAATCCTTTGCTACACTTTGCTTCATCGAAGTAACAATTCGGGAACATATTGCGTACGTTGTTTATTCCCTCGCTTACTCAGTTCATCTTGACTGCTTCTACTTTCCCTCTCATATGTTGGCGTGCTGTCTCTACTCTTGTTGCTCCTGTTGAGTATTCGTGGACGTTTCCATCATGTGGGAAGTAATGTATATCGTAGTTCTTATAGCGAGGATTGACGATTGTGTTGGCTATCTCAATCATTGAGTAACCTGTTCATTCCCAATAGTCTATGATACGAAGCTCCTTACCGTAGATTTGCCAAAACCATATTGCTGTATCGTCTCATCATCCAGATCATCATAAGTCCCAAGAGGTATAAACTGGGAGACGCTCATCGTGATATATGTTGGCGATACGTTTCTGTTCACGAGCTATTCATAGTTCTTTCTCATAGTATGCTCACTTGATTGCTATATCGAATGCTTCCTTTGGAAAGCTAGGATATTCACGAATCATATCGTCTCATTGCTCTTCTTTTTTCTTCTGCCACCATCTCATTTTCTCTGGTCAGAATAGGATATGAGGGAAATACTTTTGAATGTACTCGTTTGCTTTGAGTGTAGCGAAGTAATCACATGTTTCTTGTGTGATAGGGAAGTCATCAGTAAGTTCGTACGTTTCGTCTATGTACCAAGGATAAAAGAAGAACTTATAATCAAGCGGGGAGAGTATCTTTCACATTTCCTCGTTTGCCATTGCTCTCATTGCCATATCGTAGAAATACCCGCTATTTCACTCTGCTGTAGACTCTATAAACACTTCGCTTTCTGGTGCTACTGTATTGAGTGCACCTGTTTGTATTTCCCTTGCTTTGTCTGGATACTTGTTACATATCTTTCCGTACTCAGAGATATGGAGTGATTGTAGTGTACCTCAACGGAATGAAGTATCGACTGCAATAGAGCAATGATTGTTCTCAAATACGAGTTCACCTTTACGGTCAGTCTTTACTTGGAACGTATCGAGTATCCAAGTTGGCAAGTTATCATAGGCGAACTTTACCTTGTCTCGAAATATTAGCTCAGCACTATCACGATCATCAGCAATAATACCAACACTCTTATACTTTGAGAAGAGTACCTTATCGAGAGACATTATGTCTATGAGTGTAGAGAAGCCAAGCTGTCTCGCTTTCAGGATAATGTTCTTTGTGTGTTTCCTTTGGTAGAAGTCTTTCTGGAAAGCGTTTGGAATGAATGGTATCTTCTTTCAATGCTTATCTTTAATACTATAAATCTTCCCGGAGAATATACGCCATTCTTGGGAAGATAGTAATGTCATGAGTTGTTCTAGTTCTTGTCCTGAATTTGTCATAGTATAGTTGCTATATTGAAATCTCCTTTCAAGTTTCAATCAAATGTTTGCTTTGGTTTTCAATAGAGTCTATCCATATACATTTCCATTGCTCTCATATCTCACTTCTTTGCTTTTGCGAGGAGTGTAATGATTAGTTCTCTCTCTACATCTTCGACTGATTGGTCTGTTGCAACCTTAGCAATAGCATCACGAAATAGAGTCTCAATGCTTCGTGATCATACTGGTCGTCAAGCTGGGTTTCAGGATTGTCAGGGTTTAAATAATGGTGTTGGCATATCTCTGTTATTTTACTGTTACATTAGAAATAGTGTATGGAACTCAATTTCTCTTTATTACAAGAGATGGATCGAGCTTCTGCATCCTGTTTACTATTACATCACAGTATTTTGGATCGAGTTCTGACATATAGCATTTTCTATTGAGTTGGTGACAAGCTACCATTGTAGAGCCACTTCATCAAAAGCAGTCGTATACTTTATGTCATTCTCTACTTGAGTTATTTATTGCTCTACTACATATTTCTACTGGCTTTTGTGTTGGATGTCATACAGCTTCTTGTGCATTCTTACTTCCTCAAAAGTTTCTAACACTATCTGCTTCCCATACATTTACATCATCATTCAATTTATCTTTCAAGTATTCTCATTTTCAGCAAAATATTATTTCTTCGTGTTTAGTATGATATAGCTTTCATTGTCAGAATAGATTTTTGACCCATACAATCAAATTATATACCTCATATCAGTTTTCTCTAATAGTATTCATAAAATTTCATACACATCTCCAGTCAGAACATATATAGATATTATCATCACAAGGTAATATAGAAAAACAATCCCTGAATATTCAATCAAATTCCTCTCAATCATTCATAA